>Ga0310345_10002209_pt1 | contig 20092 bp, 13 predicted proteins | sample HC15DNA20500_MG_FD_204667 | JGI IMG/M metagenome (GOLD analysis project Ga0310345, IMG submission 204667) | Marine microbial communities from station ALOHA, North Pacific Subtropical Gyre - HC15-DNA-20-500_MG | ecosystem: Environmental > Aquatic > Marine > Oceanic | place: Pacific Ocean: North...
GCATGCTGGCCGACGGCACCGTCGCCGCCGACGCGTGGCGCGGTGGCTCCGGCCCGCTGGTCCTCGAGCAGGGCCCGGCCACCTCGCCGCTGTTCAACGCCTTCTTCGAGGCCGCGCAGCAGGCCGGCCACCCGTTGACCGACGACGTCAACGGCTACCGCCAGGAGGGCTTCGCGCGCTTCGACCGCAACGTCCACCGCGGCCGCCGGCTCTCCGCGTCCCAGGCCTACCTCCACCCGGTGCGCAAGCGGAAGAACCTCACGGTCCACACGCTCTCGATGGTCACCGGCCTGCGCACCAGCGGGAAGCGGGTCACCGGGGTGGACTACCTGCGCGGCTACAAGCTCAAGCGCAGCGTCGAGGCCGGCGAGGTCATCCTGTGCGGCGGCGCCATCAACTCCCCGCAGCTGCTGCAGCTCTCGGGCATCGGCCCGGCCGACCACCTGCGCAGCCTCGGCATCGACGTGATCGCCGATCTGCCCGGGGTCGGCGCCAACCTCCAGGACCACCTCGAGGTCTACATCCAGCACGCGGCCACCCAGCCGGTCTCGATCGCACCGTGGCTCAAGCACCGCCACAAGCCGCGCATCGGCGCCGAGTGGCTCTTCGGCCGCAAGGGCGTCGGTGCCTCCAACCACTTCGAGGCGGGCGGGTTCATCCGCTCCAACGACGACGTGGCCTACCCCAACCTGATGTTCCACTTCCTGCCGATCGCCATCCGGTACGACGGCTCCCAGCCCGCGGCCGAGCACGGCTACCAGGTCCACATCGGCCCGATGTACTCCGACGTCCGCGGCTGGCTGAAGATCCGGAGCCGCGACCCGCTGGAGCACCCGGCGATGCAGTTCAACTACCTCTCCACCGAGAACGACCGCCGCGAGTGGATCGAGATGGTCCGCAAGGCCCGCGAGATCCTCGAGGCGCCGGCGTTCAAGCCGTTCTCCGGCGGCGAGATCTCGCCGGGACCCTCGGTGCAGACCGACCAGGAGATCCTCGACTGGGTCGCTGAGGACGCCGAGACCGCGCTGCACCCCTCGTGCACGGCCAAGATGGGCACCGGCGAGGACGCCGTGGTCGACCCGACGTCGATGAAGGTCCACGGCGTCGAGGGCCTGCGCGTGGTCGACGCCTCGGTGATGCCCTACGTCACCAACGGCAACATCTACGCCCCCGTGATGATGCTGGCCGAGAAGGCCGCCGACCTGATCGCCGGCAACGAGCCGCTCGAGGCGCTCGACGTCCCGTTCTACAAGCACGGCACCGGCATGCCGCTCTACCCCGAGGGCGACCCGCGCAACGACGCCACCATGCCCGGCACCGTCCGGGTCCGCTGAGGAGGAGCTGACGGTGACCACGACGCAGCAACGCCCGGTCGACGCGGGCACGCCCGACGACCAGCCGGACTGGACGCTCAACCGGCCGGTCTTCCTCACCGCCGCCGCCGTCACCCTGGCGGTGACGATCTGGTGCGTGGCCGTGCCCGACCAGGCGTACTCGACGCTCGAGACGATCGTCGGGTGGGTCAGCACCAGCCTGGGCTGGTACTACATCGCCCTGACCACCACGGTCCTGGTGTTCGTGCTCTTCCTGGGCTTCTCGCGCTACGGCAAGGTGCGCCTGGGCCCCGAGCACTCCCGGCCGGAGTTCTCCACCGGCGCCTGGGCGGCGATGCTCTTCGCGGCCGGCATCGGGACCGACCTGGTCTTCTACGCCGTCTACGAGCCGGCGTACCAGTACCTCAACCCGCCGGTCATCGAGGGCGGCACGGTGCAAGCGGCCCGCGAGGGCACCGTGTGGACGCTGTTCCACTACGGCATCTCCGGGTGGGGGATGTACTCCCTGATGGGCATGGCGCTGGCCTACTTCGCCTACCGGATGGGCCTGCCGCTGGCCGTGCGCTCGGCGCTCTACCCGATCTTCGGCAAGCGCATCAGCGGCCCCATCGGCACCGCTGCGGACACCGCGGCGATCCTCGGCACCATCTTCGGTGTCGCCACCTCGCTGGGCATCGGCGTGGTGAGCCTCAACGTCGGGCTCGACGTCGTCTTCGGGCTCTCGGTCGGGCTGCCGGTGCAGATCGGACTGGTCGTGCTGGCGATCGGCATCGCCACCCTCTCGGCGGTCACGGGCGTCGAGAAGGGGATCAAGCTGATCTCGCAGTTCAACGTGCTGCTCGCGATCGGCCTGGCGGCGTACGTGCTGCTCACCGGTCGCACCGCGTTCCTGCTCAACTCGCTGGTGGTCAACGTCGGCGACTACGTCCGGATGCTGCCGGGGCTGACCAACGAGACCTTCGCCTACGAGGACACGGGCGATTGGATGAGCTTCTGGACGCTCTTCTTCTGGGCCTGGTGGATCGCGTGGGCGGCCTTCGTCGGGCTGTTCCTGGCCCGCATCTCGCGCGGGCGCACGATCCGGCAGTTCGTCGCGGGCACGATGATCATCCCGTTCAGCTACATCGTCATGTGGGTCACGATCTTCGGCAACGCGGCCATCAGCGAGATCCGCAGCGGCAACACCGACCTGCGCGACGTCGTCAACGACGCCAGCGGGCCCGACACCGCGCTGTGGTCGCTGCTGCAGGAGTACCCCGGCTTCACCTTCGTCGCCGGCGCGTTCATCCTCATCGGGCTGCTGTTCTACGTGACCTCTGCCGACTCCGGCGCGCTGGTGATGGCCAACCTGTCCAGCACGCTGAAGTCGCCCCACCACGACGCCGGCGCTCCGCTGCGCATCTTCTGGGCCGTCGCCACCGGTGCGCTGACGCTGGCCATCGTCGCGGCCGGCAACATCTACGCGCTGCAGTACGCCACCGTCATCATCGGGCTGCCGTTCGCGGTCGTGATGATCGGCGTGATGTGGGGCCTGTGGAAGGCGTTGTCCGCCGAGGGGCACCTCGCCGACAGCCGGCGCGCGGTGACCGGCGCCCTGTCGGGTCGCACCACGGTGGCCGAGCGCGACCGCCGGGGCCGGGCCCCGTGGCAGGCGCGGCTGCACCGGGCGATGGACTTCCCCGACCGGCAGCGCGCGGACGACTACCTCGCCGAGGACGCCACCCCGGCGCTGGAGGAGGTCGCCCGCGAGCTCGAGGCGCAGGGCGTCGACGTGGTGGTCGAGTCGGTGATCGACGAGGACGCCGAGCCCGCTGCCGAGCTGCGCGCCGGCGTGGGGGAGCAGCCCTTCGTCTACCGCGTGCAGCGCTGCGCGGCCGCGCTCCCGTCGTACGGCGGTCGGGTGCCGCGCGGCGGCGACCGCTACTACCGCCTCGAGGTGCACCTGCGCGACGGCGGTCAGGGCTACGACGTCATGGGCTACACCCGGGCCCAGCTCATCGACGACGTGCTCGACCAGTACGAGCGGCACCTGGAGTTCCTCCGGCTGGCGGACGCCTGACCGGCACTCGTGCTGTCCCCGGCCGGACGTAGGCTGGGCGCAGCATGAGTGAGCTGACCGAGACGCTGTTCGAGACCCCGCGCACCCCCCGGACCGGTCCCTCCGCAGACGCGCTGCTCGAGGGGCTCAACGAGCCCCAGCGGGCTGCCGTCGTCCACGAGGGGGCGCCGCTGCTGGTGGTGGCCGGCGCGGGCTCGGGCAAGACCCGGGTGCTCACCCGGCGCATCGCCTGGACGATCTCCGAGCGCAAGGCGCACCCGGGCTCGATCCTGGCCATCACCTTCACCAACAAGGCCGCGGCCGAGATGAAGGAGCGCGTCGAGGAGCTGGTGGGCAGGCGCGCCCGCATCATGTGGGTCTCGACGTTCCACTCCGCCTGCGTGCGCATCCTGCGCAAGGAGATCGGCGCGCTCGAGCGCGAGGGCGGCACCTGGAAGTCCAACTTCTCCATCTACGACGCCCAGGACCAGAAGCGGCTGATGACGCTGGTCGTCCAGGACCTCGACCTGGACCCCAAGCGCTACCAGCCCGGTGCGCTGCTGCACTGGGTCAGCAACCACAAGAACGAGCTGCGCGACGCCGAGCAGGTCACGGCCGAGGCGAAGAACAAGCTGGAGGAGACCTACGCGGCGGCGTACACGCTCTACCAGCGGCGCCTGCGCGAGGCCAACGCGCTGGACTTCGACGACCTGATCATGACCACGGTCCACCTCTTCGAGGCCTTCCCGGAGATCAAGGAGACCTACCGCCGGCGCTTCCGGCACGTGCTGGTCGACGAGTACCAGGACACCAACCACGCGCAGTACGCCCTGATCCACCAGCTCTGCGCCGACCCCGTGGACCAGTCCTCGACGGAGGCGGAGGCGGAGGGGGAGCGGGTGCCGCCCGCCGAGCTGATGGTCGTCGGCGACGCCGACCAGTCGATCTACGCCTTCCGCGGCGCCAACATCCGCAACATCCTCGACTTCGAGGAGGACTTCCCCGACGCAGCGACCATCCTGCTGGAGCAGAACTACCGCTCCACCCAGACCATCCTCACCGCCGCCAACGGGATCATCGGCCACAACAAGGGCCGCAAGCCCAAGCGGCTGTGGTCCGACGCCGGCGACGGCGAGCGGATCGTGGGCTACGTCGCCGACGACGAGCACGACGAGGCGCGCTTCGTCTCCGGGGAGATCGACACCCTGGTCGACGGCGGGGCCAAGCCCGGGGACGTCGCGGTCTTCTACCGCACCAACGCCCAGTCCCGGGTCTTCGAGGAGATCTTCATCCGCACCGGGCAGCCCTACAAGGTCGTCGGTGGCGTGCGGTTCTACGAGCGCCGCGAGGTGCGTGACGCGCTGGCCTACCTCCGGATGCTGGCCAACCCCGAGGACCAGGTCTCCCTGCGCCGCATCCTCAACACCCCCAAGCGCGGCATCGGCGACCGCGCGGTGGCCTGCGTGTCGGCGTACGCCGAGCGCGAGCGGATCTCGTTCTGGTCCGCCCTGCAGCGCGCCGACGAGGCCCCGGGGCTGGCGACCCGCTCGCTGAGCTGCATCCGCGGCTTCGTCGACCTCGTGCAGGAGCTGCAGTCGATGGTCGACGGTGGCGAGCGGGCCGACGTGGTGCTCGAGACCACTCTCGAGCGCTCGGGCTACCTCGCCTCCCTGGAGGACTCCGACGACCCGCAGGACGCCACCCGCCTAGAGAACCTCGCCGAGCTCGTGGCCGTGGCCCGAGAGTTCGCCGAGGACCCGCAGGCCGGGCCCTCGGCCGACCCCGCCGACGTCGACGCGGGGCTGGTCGAGCCCGGGCTCACCGACTTCCTGGAGCGGGTGGCGCTGGTCGCCGACACCGACCAGATCCCCGATGACCCGGACGGCGAGGACGTCGGGGTCGTCACCTTGATGACGCTGCACACGGCCAAGGGGCTGGAGTTCCCGGTCGTGTTCCTCACCGGCCTCGAGGACGGCGTCTTCCCGCACTCGCGTGCACTGGGCGACCAGACCGAGCTGGAGGAGGAGCGGCGCTTGGCCTACGTGGGCGTGACGCGCGCCCGCGAGCGGCTCTACCTCACCCGTGCGGTGGTCCGCTCGGCGTGGGGCGCGCCCTCGCACAACCCGGCGTCGCGGTTCCTCGACGAGATGCCGGTCGACCTGGTCGACTGGCGCCGCACCGAGGGTGCCCAGACCCGCTGGTCGCGGCCCGACCTCTCCGGCTCGCTCGGGTCCTCCGGCGGCGGGATGGGCAGCCCCACCGCGTCGGGCCGACGCAACTTCTCCGCCGCCGCGGCCCGTGCCGACGCGGCCGCCAAGTCCCGCAGGCCGGCCCGACCGGTGCCGTCGCTGGCTGCCGGTGACCGGGTCACCCACGACTCCTTCGGCCTGGGCACGGTCGTGTCCGTCGAGGGCGAGGCCGACCGCGCGGTCGCCTCGATCGACTTCGGCAGCGACGGAGTGAAGCGGTTGCTGCTGCGCTACGCGCCGGTGGAGAAGTTGTAGCGAACTGCTGGTCGAGGTGCGAGGCCGGCCACGGCCGAGCCTCGAGGCCCCGTCAGGACGGCGACCGCGTCACCGGGTCTCGAGGCTCCTCGCTGGCGCTCGTCGCACCTCGACCAGCGAGGGTCGTCAGGGCGTCAGGCCGTTGGCGACGAGAGCGGCGTAGGGATCGACCGGGTCGCCGCCGCCCGGACGTACCTCGAGATGCAGGTGGGGGCCGGTGACGTTACCGGTCGAACCGACCGTGCCTACCAGGTCCCCAGGGGCCACTACGTCTCCCACCGACACGTTGATCGAGGTCTGGTGGGCGTACCAGAGCTCCGTGCCGTCCTCGAGCGTGAAGACCGTCTTGTTCCCGTAGGCACCGTCGTACCCCGCCGAGGTGACCACACCCCGAGCCATGGCGACCAGGGGGGTACCCGCAGGCGCCGCCAGGTCGAGCCCGGTGTGGTAGCTGGACCAGAGCCCGTACTCGCCGAACGTGGCGGTGAGGCGGTACCCCGTGAGCGGCATCCCCCAGCGGTTCTCGGCCAGGACGCTGGCGCGCTGCTCGGCCTTCTGCGCGAGCTGGCCCAGGGCCTCGTTGCGCTGCTCGGCCTGCGCCTCGACCTGCGCCTCGAGATCGGCGGACTCGGCGGCAGCCCGGTCTCCGTCGCGGCTCACGACGCCGGGACGGACCGCGCCGATGGCGTCGGTGCCGCTGAGGGCGCCCACGGAGCCGAGGCGGACCTGGCCGGCCGGGACGAGGTCGGGCGAATCGGTGGTCATGACGCCGCCGACGGAGATGGTCATCGCGGCCAGCCCGACCAGGACGGGAGCCGAGGGCACCTTGGCCAGCACGCCCGTGCGGGTGGCGCGGCGCGCGGCGCGGCGGCGACCGGCGGCGGCCTGGCGGGTGAGCTCGAGCGGGATGATCACGGTGTCCTCGCCGGCGAAGGACGTGGAGGCGTCGACCGGCTCGAGGTCGGCGAGCACCCGCTCGATGGTCGTGGTGTCGACCTCGGTGCGACCACGGCTCGCGGACTGGTCCACGAGCTGCGGGGCCGCCGGGGACGGCGCGGAGTGCTCGACGGGGAGCGGCTCGGCGGGCAGCGTCAGGGTCGGACGCTCGAGCGTGGGAGTGGCGGCGCGACGCTTGCCGACGTACGGCGTGGTCGGCGTGCCGGACTCGGGAGCAGCGACGCTCGCGCGACGACGACCGACGTAGGCGGTCTGCTCGTCTCGGGTCTGACCCATGAAGTGCGATCTCCGGGGGTTGGGGGCGTGCTGCGTTCCGAGACGATAACCGAAAGGGTGGGTCCCGGACGAAATGGGGGCTTCGACGGGCCAACGCCCGACGATGCAGAACCGTTACGTTCGCGGCCCCCTGGGCGCCATCTGGGCTAGACCGCCGCGGACGCCTCGCGGTGTCCTCCGGTTGTCCTCACAGTTACCGGCAGGTCACATGACGTGCGTCACGTCGACACCCCTGCCCCTCGTCCCCGGCGCGGGAGCGGGTCTAAGGTGCCCGGGGCGCCGCGTGCGATCACTGCCGCGCGCCGCCAGCGCCGAGAGCCGCGAAAGTCGGCCCGAACGACAACAGAGAAGAACTGGTGGACCAGTGGACCTGATGGAGTACCAGGCGAAGGAGCTCTTCGCCAAGCACGGTGTGGCCACGACGCTCGGCGTCGTCGTCGAGACCCCCGAGGCCGCGAAGGCCGCCGCCGAGGAGATCGGTGGCGTGACCGTGGTCAAGGCGCAGGTCAAGGCGGGTGGCCGCGGCAAGGCCGGCGGCGTGAAGCTGGCCAAGACCGCGGACGAGGCGTTCGAGCACGCCTCCAACATCCTCGGCATGGAGATCAAGGGCCTCACGGTCAACCGCGTGCTCGTCACGCCGGCGACCCCGCCCCAGGAGGAGTACTACTTCTCCTTCCTGCTCGACCGCGCGAACCGGCAGTACCTCTGCATCGCCTCGGTCGAGGGTGGCGTGGAGATCGAGGAGGTCGCCAAGACCAACCCCGACGCCGTCAAGCAGATCGCCGTCGACCCCGGCACCGGTGTGGACGAGGCCAAGGCCCGTGAGATCACCACCGAGGCGAAGTTCCCCGAGCCCGTCTTCGAGCAGGCCGTGGCGATGATCCAGTCGCTGTACAAGGTCTTCGTCGAGGAGGACGCCACCCTCGTCGAGGTCAACCCGCTCGCGCGCCTGGAGGGCGACAAGCTCGAGGCCCTCGACGGCAAGGTCTCGCTGGACGAGAACGCCTCGGAGGTGCGCCACCCGCACCACGAGGAGTTCGAGATCCGCGAGGAGGCCGACCCGCTCGAGGCGAAGGCCAAGGACAAGGGCCTGAACTACGTCAAGCTCGACGGCGAGGTCGGCATCATCGGCAACGGCGCGGGTCTCGTGATGAGCACCCTCGACGTCGTCGCGTACGCCGGTGAGGCCCACGGCGGCGTCAAGCCCGCCAACTTCCTCGACATCGGCGGCGGCGCCAACGCCCAGGTCATGGCCGACGGCCTCGACGTCATCCTCAACGACCCCCAGGTCAAGAGCGTGTTCGTCAACGTCTTCGGCGGCATCACCGCCTGCGACGAGGTCGCCAACGGCATCAAGGGCGCCCTGGAGATCCTCGGCGACGCCGCCACCAAGCCCCTCGTGGTGCGCCTGGACGGCAACAACGTCGACAAGGGCCGCGCGATCCTGGCCGAGCTGGACCACCCGCTCGTGACCACGGTCGACACCATGGACGGCGCGGCCGACAAGGCCGCCGAGCTGGCCAACGCCTGAGCCCGGACGAGAGACGAGAAGAACGAGCAGATGAGCATCTACCTCAACAAGGACAGCAAGATCATCGTCCAGGGCATCACCGGTGGGATGGGCTCCAAGCACACCACCTTGATGATCGAGGCGGGGTCGAACATCGTCGGCGGCGTCAACGCGCGCAAGGCCGGCACCACCGTCGAGCTGGCCGGGACCACCCAGCCGGTCTTCGGCACGGTGGAGGAGGCCATGAAGGAGACCGGCGCTGACGTCTCGGTCGTCTTCGTGCCGCCGGCCTTCACCAAGGACGCCTGCATCGAGGCGATCGACGCCGGCATCAAGCTGCTGGTCGTCATCACCGAGGGCGTGCCGGTCCAGGACACCGCCGAGGTGTGGTCCTACCTGCAGTCGGACAAGAACCACAACGGCACCCGGATGATCGGCCCCAACTGCCCGGGCATCATCACGCCTGAGGAGTCGCTGGCCGGCATCACCCCGCACACCATCGCGGGCAAGGGCCCCATCGGCCTGGTGTCGAAGTCGGGCACGCTGACCTACCAGATGATGTTCGAGCTGAAGGACTTCGGCTTCAGCACCGCGATCGGCATCGGTGGTGACCCGATCATCGGCACCACCCACATCGACGCCCTCGAGGCGTTCGAGGCCGACCCCGACACCAAGGCGATCGTGATGATCGGCGAAATCGGCGGCGACGCCGAGGAGCGGGCCGCGGCGTACATCAAGGACAACGTGACCAAGCCGGTCGTCGGCTACGTCGCCGGCTTCACCGCCCCCGAGGGCAAGACGATGGGCCACGCCGGCGCCATCGTCTCGGGCTCGGCGGGCACCGCGCAGGCCAAGAAGGAGGCCCTCGAGGCCGTCGGCGTGAAGGTCGGCAAGACGCCGTCCGAGACCGCCGAGCTGATGCGGGAGATCATGAACAACCTCTGATCCGCATCCCGGATCGCCGCGAGCGCCCTCGACCTGCGGGTCGGGGGCGCTCGTGCGTGCGGAGCGTGATGCCGAGCCGGCGTATTGATACGCCGGCTCGACCTGTCGGGAGCCTCTCAGCAGGGGTCGGCGGCGAAGACGCACATCTGCGCGACGACCTCGGCGCTGCGGTCCTGCTCGCGCTCCTGCTCAGCCTCGACGACGGCGGGGTCCCCGGCGCCCTGGAAGTACGACGTCGAGTACAGCACCGCGTTGCCGACCCGGACCGCCTGGTGGAAGAAGCCCTCACCGGTGTCGTCGTAGCCGTTGACGAACACCACGGACTGCTCGCCCAGGTCGCTGGTCAGCACCTCGGCCGAGACCCGGGGCTGCCCCTGAGGCCAGCAGGTCTCGGCCTGCGTGCGCAGCTCCTCCAGCGCGGCCGCGGCCGTGGTGTCGTCCTCGTAGACCGAGACGACGCGGTCCATGCCGCCCTGGCTGGGGTCGGTGTAGACCGCCTGCAGGCTCTCCAGGGCACCGGAGACGTCCCAGGCGGGGGTGGCGCACGGGCCGACCGCCTGCGGCTGGTACTCCGGGAGCACCTGGGTGCGGTCGGGGTCCTCCAGCGGGAAGCCGTCGGTGAGCGGGAAGTCCTCAGGGACGTCGACGCGCCACGCGACCGCGTCGGTGCTCGGGCCGTCGGTGGCGTAGAGCCCCGGGTCGGGACGGGCGTCCGTGCCGTCCTGGCTCAGCGCCACGGGCACGCCGATCGCGGTCATCGCCGCGACGGTGCCGCCGGCGACCGCGAGCGCGGTGTTGCGCCGGCGGAGGCGGTCGCCACGTCGGCGTACCTCGGAGGCGGGCAGGGGGTGCAGGTGGGTCTGGTCCATCGTCGTGAAGCTCTCGAAGAGGTCGTTCTCAGGCACTGGTCGCTCCTCCCGGCAGCGTGGTCTGGTGGTCGCCGAGCAGGGCGGCGAGGGCGGCCCGCCCGCGGGAGAGCCGCGCCTTGACGGTGCCCTCGGGGACACCGGTCTCGCGGGCGACCTCGTGGACCGGGAGGTCCGCGAGGTGGTGCAGCACCAGGGCCCGTCGCTGGGCCTCCGGCAGCTGCTTGAGCGCCGCCACGAGCGCCACGTGGGCCTCGCTCGGCGCCGCCGTTGTGGTGGGGGAGGCGAGGGCCCGGTCGGCCGGGCGTCGTCCTCTCGCGACCCGGCGCCAACGGCTGACCGCCAGCCGGTACGCCGTCGTGCGCACCCATGCCTCGGGGTGGCCCGCGCGGTCCAGCGACCGGCGGTGGGCCCACGCCCGCACGAACGCCTCCTGCACGCACTCCTCGGCCTCGTCGCGGCTGCCGATCATGGCGTACACCTGACCGACGACGCGGGCGTAGGAGGTCGTGTAGAAGTCGTCGAACTCGACCTCGTCCATCGTCCTGCTCTCGTCTCCGGGGACGGCCACGTCGCCGTCCTCGCAGTGTGTACGCCGCGGGGCGCGGGGCGGTTGCACCCCGCCGCAGGAATTTCTGGAGCGGTGCTCCGGGGGAGCGTGCGCGTCAGCTGCCCGAGCGCAGGCGCTCGAGGCCACGCTCGGCGAGCGCGAGGAACGCCCCGCGGTCCATCTCGACGCCGGGGGCCGGGATGAACCCGAGCTGCAGGAGCTGACCACCGGTGCGCGCCACGGCCATGAAGTACTTCACCGAGCGGTTCTCCGTGACCTCGACCGTCACGTGCCACACGGCGAGCTCCTCCTTCGCCGAGCTGCGCGAGGCGGCGGTCACCACCTCGGTGCCGAGCTCGCGGTCGGAGCAGGAGTCCATCTTGCGGCGGATCGTGGAGACGAAGGACCGGGCCTGCTTCTCCGGCAGCCGACCGACGGTCTCGGTGAGGCCGAACTCCACCGGCAGCTCGGCCTCGGGGATGAGGAAGGTGCGGGTCGACGAGGCCCGCATCCGCTCCCCGCCGGTGGTGCCGGAGAACGAGGTCTTGTCGCAGCGGGTGGCCGCGGCGTTCTGGCCGCGCACCTTCTCCGGGCGGGTGCCCACCCACGGCGCGTCGACGCTGCTCACCGGGGGCAGGTCTTCCTCCACCAGCATCGTCGCGGGATCGCCGACGGGCAGCGCGTCGCGACGTTCCGTCTTGGGCGTACCGCGGGAGCAGGCGGAGCCGCCGGGCAGGTCGCAGACCCCGTCGACGGCGGCGGCCAGCAGCAGGGTCTGGGCTCGGGGCGCCTCCAGCCGGTCGTCGCGGACCGAGGAGGTGGTGGTGACCACGAAGCGGCCGGTGCGGGCGAGCCCGACGACGGTGGTGGTCACCGGGTCCGCCCAGTCGCGGAGCACGATCTGCAGCGCCTCGTCGCCGACGCCGGTGACGGTGCTGGTGGAGAGCAGCTGGCTGCGCTCGGCCTGGCAGCGGGCGAACCAGTCGGTGAGCCGGCCGAGCGCGCGGCCGGCGGCCCGCTCGTTGCGGGAGGCCTCGGTGCTCGCGACCACGCTGCGCCGCGGCTCGGCTCCCCGCGGCGTCTTGATCTCGCGGACCAGGGCGTCGACGACACGGGGGTCGGCGTACCTCGCCTGCTGGCAGGGCATCACGAGGCCGTCGCCGTGGGTGTTGTCGTGGGTCGAGAGCTCCTCCCAGTCCCGGCCGGGCAGCAGCGAGGCGACCCGGTCCACGGAGACCATGGCGGAGGCTGGCAGGACGTCGGTCTCCTGCGGGGCCGACGGCGCCGGGGCGCTCGGCGTGGAGAGCGCGGCGACGGGCTCGCGGTCGAGGGTGGGGCGGACGCCGGCGGGGTCGGAGACCACGGCGCCGGCGACGGCCACCGCGGCGACGGCGACGACGGCCCCCACCGCGGTGTGGGTACGCCGGCGGGTGGCACCGGCCCGCCGGATGATCGAGGCCCGGGGCCAGCGGGCGTCGAGCGTGGTCTCGAAGAGGCTGCGCAGGACCGTCGGCACGACCGTCGTGGGGACGTCACGGTGCACGGCGAACTGGGAGGTCGCGGTCTGCAGCTCGCGGGTCGTGGTCTCCACGGTCTGGGAGACCTCGCGGGCCATCTGGTCGAGGCTGACGGTGGCCAGGTGCGTCAGCAGCAGCACCCGACGTTGGTTGTAGGTCAGCTTCCCCAGCGCCTCCAGGGTCGCGGCGACCTCCGGCTCGAGGCCGCGTTCCCTGTACCAGCGGCGGGCGGTGTGCCGGCGGTGGGCGTGCTGCCAGGCGTGCGGCCGCGCCCAGGACTCGGGGTCCCCGTCGCGGGACACCTTGCGCCAGTGGTGCCAGGCGACCACGAAGGTGTCGCGGACCGCGCTGCGCGAGGCGCGGACGTCCCCGGTCAGGGCGAACGTCTGCACGAGCAGCCGGTCCCGGGCGTCCTTGTAGAACGCGTCGAACTCCTCTGGGTCCCTCATGGCGCGTCCAACCTTAATGAGGGGGGCCTGGCGGCGATGATGGGCAGGTCATGACCTCCCTGATCTCGCGGCCGACCGGCCCCGCCCGAGCGCGGGGCACCGACTCCCGACCCGGTCCGCGGCTGCCGCTCGCGGTGGTGGCGTTCCTCGGCGGCCTGCTGGCCGCCCTGGGGCCGCTGCTGGTGTGCCTCGGGATCGGTGTCGTCGGCTGGTTCCTCGCCGACGCGGGCTCGCACGGCCAGCCCTCCGACGGCCTGCGGGTCGGCGCGACGGCCTGGCTGATGGGCCACGGCTCCGGTGTCTCGGTCGAGGGGGTCCGGCTCACCGTCGTACCCCTCGGCGTGACGCTGCTGGCGGCCTGGAGCACCTGGCGTGCCGGCCTGCGCGTGGGCCAGCTGGTCTCCGGGCACGGCCCCGACGCCGACGGCATCGAGGACGGCGAGCGCGACTGGACCGTGCCGGTCGCGGTCGCGCTGCTCCTGACCGGGTACGCCGTCGCCGGCATCGTCACGGCGTCGCTGGCCTCGACCCGGGCCAGCGCCCCCGGCACCGGCGGGGTCGTGACCTGGGCGGCGCTGCTGTGCCTGCTGGTCGGTGCCCCCGCGGTCGCGATCGGCTCGGGGCGCGCGGCGATCTGGGTGGCCGGTGCCCCCGTGAGCCTGGTGGAGTCGGTGCGGACCGCGCGCCGGGTGCTCCGCGCGTGGCTGCTCGTCGCCCTGGTGGCCTTCCTCGTCTCCTTCGCCCTCGACCTCGGCACCGCGGCCAACGTCATGTCGCAGCTGCACTCCGGTGCCGGCGACGTCGCGATCGTGGTGCTCGTCTCGCTGGTGCTGCTGCCCAACGCGGTGGCGTTCTCCGGCGCCTACCTCGCCGGGCCGGGCTTCACCGCCGGTGCCGGCACGCTGGTGAGCCCGTCGGTGGTGGTCCTCGGGCCGCTGCCGATGTTCCCGATGCTGGCGGCGCTGCCCGACGCGGGGGAGCCGCCCGCCTGGACCGCGGCCCTGGTCGTGCTGCCCGTGGTCGTGGCGGCGGTGGCGGCGGCCCGGGCCCAGCAGGTCGCCCCGACCCTGCGTTGGGAGGAGGGCGCGCTCCGCGGCTGCGTCGGCGGGGCGCTGGCCGCGGTGGCCTTCGCGGTGCTCGCCGGGCTGGCCGGGGGAGCGGTCGGCCCCGGCCGGATGCGCGACGTCTCCCCGCTCGCCGGCGACGTCCTGGTGCAGTGCCTGACCACCTTCGGCCTCGGTGGCCTCCTCGGCGGCCTGGCGATGACCGCCTGGCAGCGCCGCGCCGCCCGCACCTGACCGCCGAGAGGTCACTCGCGCACGGCCGAGAGGTCGCTGGCGCACGGCCGAGAGGTCGCTGGCGCACGGCCTGCCCTAGTCTGCGGCGGGTGACCGCCCGCCTCGTCGTCCTCGTCTCCGGCTCCGGGACCAACCTCCAGGCCCTGTTGGACGCCTGCGCGGACCCGGCGTACGGCGCCGCCGTGGTCGCGGTGGGCGCGGACCGTGACGGCATCGAGGGCCTGGCCCGCGCCGAGCGCGTCGGGGTGCCGACCTTCGTCACCCGGGTCGGCGACTTCGGGTCCCGCGAGGAGTGGGACGCGGCGTTGGCCGAGCAGGTGGCGGCGTACGAGCCCGACCTGGTGGTGCTGGCCGGCTTCATGAAGCTCGTGGGCGGCGCGTTCCTGGCGGCCTTCGGCGGCCGGACGGTCAACACCCACCCCGCGCTGTCGCCGTCCTTCCCGGGGATGCACGGGCCGCGCGACGCGCTGGACTACGGCGTGAAGGTCACCGGCTGCACGCTCTTCGTCGTCGACGAGGGCGTGGACACCGGCGTGATCCTGGCCCAGAGCACCGTGTCGGTCGAGGACGACGACGACGTCGAGTCGCTGCACGAGCGCATCAAGGTCGCCGAGCGCGGCATGCTCGTCGACACCGTCGGACGGATGGCCCGGGAGGGCTTCCGGGTCGAGGGACGCCGAGGGATCCTCGGCGGCTGAGAGCCGGTAGGCTGCGGCCCACACGACTGGCGCAGGTGGGTGACCACCGGGGAGTGACCGAGTCGGGGCATCGTCCGCCTGGGTGCCCCGGGACCGTGACCGCGTCGACCGCAGCGATCCTGCAGGAGAGTCCGTGAGCGAGAACCGCATCCCGATCAGGCGAGCCCTGGTCTCCGTCTACGACAAGACCGGGCTGGAGGAGCTGGTCCGCGGCCTCCACGACGCGGGCGTGACGCTCGTGTCCACCGGGGGCTCGGCCAAGCTGATCGAGGGCCTGGGCCTGCCGGTCACCAAGGTCGAGGACCTGACCGGCTTCCCCGAGTGCCTCGACGGCCGCGTGAAGACCCTGCACCCGCGGGTCCACGCCGGCATCCTGGCCGACCGCCGCCTGGACTCCCACGTCCAGCAGCTGGCGGACCTCGAGGTGGAGCCGTTCGACCTGGTCGTCTCCAACCTCTACCCCTTCACCCAGACCGTCGCCTCGGGCGCCTCGCCCGACGAGTGCGTCGAGCAGATCGACATCGGCGGCCCGTCGATGGTCCGCGCCGCCGCGAAGAACCACCCCTCGGTCGCGATCGTCACCAGCCCCGAGCGGTACGCCGACGTGCTGGCCGCTACGTCGGCGGGCGGGTTCACCCTCGACGAGCGCAAGCAGCTGGCCGCCGAGGCCTTCGTGCACACCGCGTCCTACGACGTGGCCGTCGCCTCCTGGATGGGCAACGTCCTCACCGACTCCTCCGAGGGCACTGGCTTCCCCGCGTGGGCCGGCGCGACCTGGGAGCGCTCGGCCGTGCTGCGCTACGGCGAGAACCCGCACCAGGCGGCCGCGCTCTACCGCACCGGCCACGGCCCCGCCGGGCTCGCGGGTGCCGAGCAGCTGCACGGCAAGGAGATGTCCTACAACAACTACGTCGACACCGACGCGGCCCGGCGGGCGGCGTACGACTTCGACGAGCCGGCCGTGGCGATCATCAAGCACGCCAACCCGTGCGGCGTGGCCGTGGGCGGCGACATCGCCGAGGCGCACGCCCGTGCCCACGCCTGCGACCCTGTCTCCGCGTTCGGTGGCGTGATCGCCGCGAACCGTCCGGTGTCGGTCGAGATGGCCCGTCAGGTGGCCGAGGTCTTCACCGAGGTCATCGTGGCGCCGGGTTACGAGGACGGCGCCGTCGAGGTGCTGCAGGGGAAGAAGAACATCCGCATCCTGGTCTGCGAGGACCTCGAGCGCGGCGGCGTCGAGACCCGCCCGGTCTCCGGCGGCCTGCTGATGCAGCAGCGCGACTCCTTCCAGGCCGAGGGCGACGACCCGTCGGCGTGGACGCTCGCCACCGGCGAGGCCGCCTCGCCCGAGGTGCTGGCCGACCTCGCCTTCGCCTGGCGCGCCTGCCGCTCGGCGAAGTCCAACGCGATCCTGCTGGCCAAGGACGGTGCCTCCGTCGGCATCGGCATGGGCCAGGTCAACCGCGTCGACTCCTGCAAGCTCGCCGTCGAGCGCGCCAACAGCCTCGCCGAGGGCACCGAGCGTGCCCGTGGCGCGGTGGCCGCCTCCGACGCGTTCTTCCCGTTCGAGGACGGCCCGCAGGTGCTCATCGACGCCGGCGTCACCGCGATCGTCCAGCCCGGCGGCTCGGTCCGCGACGAGTTGACCATCGAGGCCTGCAAGGCCGCCGGCGTGACGATGTACTTCACCGGCACCCGTCATTTTTTCCACTAGAGGCCGAGCTTGCTCGGGCTCGTAGGTGGGAAGGTCGAGCGAGCGCCGCGGCTGAGGAACAAGGCCGCGACGCGCGTGTCGAGACACCGGTGAGACGAGCGCAGACAGCAACCCAGCGACGTACGAGGAAGACATGACCGCACAGAAGCTCGACGGCAGCGCCACCCTCAAGGCGATCAAGGAGGAGCTGAAGGTCCGCGTCGCAGCGCTCAAGGAGCACGGCGTCGTCCCGGGCCTCGGCACGGTGCTGGTCGGCGACGACCCGGGCAGCCACTGGTACGTCGGCGCCAAGCACAAGGACTGCGCCGAGATCGGCATCGAGTCGATCCGCGTCGACCTGCCGGCCACGGCCAGCCAGGCCGAGGTGGAGGCCGAGATCGACCGGCTCAACGAGGACCCGTCCTGCACGGGCTTCCTCATCCAGCAGCCCACGGGTCTCGACGAGTTCGCCCTGCTCTCGCGGGTCGACCCCGACAAGGACGTCGACGGCCTGCACCCGGTGTCGCTGGGTCGCCTGGCGCTCAACGTGCCCGGCTCGCTGCCGTGCACCCCGGTCGGCTGCATCGAGCTGCTGCGTCGGCACGGCATCGAGCTCGCCGGCGCCGAGGTCGTCGTGGTCGGTCGCGGCCTGACGGTGGGTCGCCCGATGGGGCTGCTGCTGACGCGTCGCAGCGAGAACGCCACCACCACGCTGTGCCACACCGGCACCCGCGACCTGGCCAAGCACGTGCGCGAGGCCGACGTCGTCGTGGCGGCGGCGGGTGTCCCCGGCATCATCACCGCGGAGATGGTCAAGCCCGGCGCGGCCGTGCTCGACGTGGGTGTCTCGCGGGTCGACGGCAAGATCGCCGGCGACGTGGACCCGGCCGTCTGGGACGTCGCCGGGTGGGTCTCGCCCAACCCCGGCGGGGTCGGTCCGATGACCCGCGCGATGCTGCTGTCGAACATCGTCGACATGGCCGAGCGGGCCGCCGGGATCGCCCGGTAGCGTGACGCGGGTGACCGAGGACCACCAGCCCGACGGCGTACCCCTGGACGCCAGCGACGACGCTGACGTGGTGCCGGACACCTCCGAGATCGCTGATGAGATCGCCGAGGTGGAGGGGCGTCGCTACCCCTCCACCCTCGGCGGCTTCTTCTACCTCTGGGTGCTCGCCGCGGCCGCCGTCGGCGTGGCGATCGCGTGGCTCGGCCACGACTGGCGTCTCGGCGTCACGTGGATCTCCGGGGCCCTCATCGCCGCCTCGGCGCTGCGCCTGCTGATGCCGGCCAAGGACGCCGGCATGCTCGCCGTGCGCCACCGCCTGGTCGACGTGGTCCTGCTCGGCACCCTCGGCGGGCTGCTGCTCTTCCTGGCCCGCACGGTCCCCAACCAGCCGGGCGCCTGAGCGCCGAACCGTCACTCACGCACGGCCGAACCGTCACTCACGCACGGCCGACAGGTCGCCGACGCACGCGTCGGTGGCCGTCCCGTCAGTCCCGCCACGACCCCCGCCACCGAGGTACGCCGGAGCCCTCTGCCCGCGCGTACCTCGGCCGGTCCGAACCGACCCGGTCGGCCAGGACCACCCGGAGCTCGCGCGTCCACCGATCCTCCCCGGCGCCGGAGAGCCCGTCCTTGCGCACCACGATCACGTGCCAGCCGGCGCGGGCCAGCGCCGCACGCCTGGCGAGGTCCCGGGCGCGGTCGGCGGGGCTGGAGTGGTGCTCCTCCCCGTCGTACTCGACGGCGACCTTGAGGTGGGGGTAGGCCAGGTCGAGACGGAACGTCCCCTCGGGGAGCACCACCTCGACCTGCGAGGTCGGCGTGGGGAGCTGGTGGTCGCGGATCATCAGCCGCACCCAGGACTCGGCGGGGGACTCCGCCAGGGCATCGACGTAGTTGATCAGCTCGCGGAGCTGGGTGACCCCGCGTCGACCCCCGAAGCGGATCAGCAGTCGACGCAGCTGGGCCTCGGTGACGTGGTGGTGTCGTGCGAACTGGTCGAGCACGCCCATCGCACCCAGCCGCCCGAAGCGACAGGCGAGGTCGGCGGCCGTCCGAGCCGGCGTGGTGACCGGGACGCCGTCGAGGACCATGACGTCCTCGGCCAGCAGGGCGCGCGTGCCGCCACGGGTGCCGCTCGCGCGGGTGCGGGTGCCGTCCATGGCGACGACCTCCAGGCGGGGAGGGACGTCGCGCGAGCGTGGGTCGAGGTGGTCGATCCCGTGCAGCCAGGCCGCGCTGCGGTCACAGATGACGTGCGTGGGCGCCAGCACCAGCGCGGCCGCCCGGGCGCGCAGCATCGGGGTGTCGGGCAGGTCGGTGCCGGCGTACACGCCGAGGAGCACGCGGCGGAGCAGACCCTGCTCGACGGCACGCTGGAGCTGGCCGCGGCTGGTGCCGTGCTCGAGGGCCTGCGCGGTGGTGAACGGGTGGGAGGGAGGGAGCATCATCCGCCGACCCTGACCCGGCACGGCGACCCGCGGGGCCGACCGGAGGCCGGCTGTGGAACGACGAACGGCCGGGCCCCAGTGTGGAGAACTGGTGGCCCGACCGTGCGTCAGTGACGTGTCGTGCGTGCGCGAGCGACCTCTCGACCGTGCGCGAGCGACCTCTCGACCGTGCGCGATCGACCTCTCGACCGTGCGCGATCGACCTCTCGGCCGTGCGCGAGTGACCTCTCGGCCGTGCGCGAGTGACCTCTCGGCGGTCAGATGAGCCCGAGCTCGGTCACCGCGTCGCGCTCCTCGGCGAGCTCGGCGGTGGAGGCGTCGATCTTGCCGCGGGAGAAGTCGTCGATCTCCAGGCCCTCGACGATCTTCCAGTCGCCACCGGAGGTGGTGACGGGGAAGGAGGAGATGAGGCCCTCGGGGACGCCGTACTCACCGTTGGACGCGACGGCCATGGAGACCCAGTCGTTCTCGGCGGAGCCGTAGAGCCAGTCGCGGGCGGCGTCGATGGTGGCCGACGCGGCGGAGGCGGCCGAGGAGGAGCCCCGGGCCTCGATGATCGCGGCGCCGCGCTTGGCGACGGTCGGGATGAAGGTGTTCTCCAGCCACTCCTGGTCGTTCACCGTCTCGGCGGCGTTCTTGCCGGCGACCTCGGCGTGGAACAGGTCGGGGTACTGCGTGGCGGAGTGGTTGCCCCAGATCGTCATCTTGGTGATGTCGGTGACCGAGGCGCCGGTCTTCGCGGCCAGCTGCGAGATGGCGCGGTTGTGGTCGAGGCGGGTCAGCGCGGAGAACCGCTCGGCCGGGATGTCCGGGGCGTTCTTCATCGCGATGAGCGCGTTGGTGTTGGCCGGGTTGCCCGTGACGCCGATGCGGACGTCGTCGGCGGCGACGGCGTTGAGCGCCTTGCCCTGGGCGGTGAAGATCGCGCCGTTGGCCTCGAGGAGGTCACCGCGCTCCATGCCCGGGCCGCGCGGGCGGGCGCCGACGAGCAGGGCGAGGT
>Ga0310345_10002212_pt1 | contig 20057 bp, 16 predicted proteins | sample HC15DNA20500_MG_FD_204667 | JGI IMG/M metagenome (GOLD analysis project Ga0310345, IMG submission 204667) | Marine microbial communities from station ALOHA, North Pacific Subtropical Gyre - HC15-DNA-20-500_MG | ecosystem: Environmental > Aquatic > Marine > Oceanic | place: Pacific Ocean: North...
AGAACGATACCCCGAACTTTCTTTGATGATCGGAATCGGGAACTTATCTGAACTAACGCACACGGATAGCTTGGGTCTGAATACTCTGCTCATGGGCATCGTATCGGAGTTGGGCATTACCGGCGTTTTAACCACAGAAGTAAGCCCCCACTGCCGCAGCACAGTACGCGAACTCGATCGCGCTCGGCGGATTATGTTCGCAGCTCGAGAAGACGATACGCCCCCACGCCATATCGACGAGTCGCTACTGGCCTTGCATGAGCGACATCCTTTCCCCTACACGAGCCAAGAGATAGGGGAATTTGCCGCAGACGTGGCGGACGATAATTTCCGGATTCAGACCAGCTTGGACGGAATTCATGTCTACAACCGTCGTGGGATCCATGTCGCGCAAGACCCATATGACCTATTTCCGTCGCTGGAACTAGAAGACGACGCGCCACACGCTTTCTACTTGGGTCTCGAACTGGGCCGCGCCGAGCTAGCGTGGCAACTCGGAAAGCGCTACACACAAGACGAGCCTCTCAGTTGGGGCTGCATACTACCGCCGCAACGTCCAGACAAACTCCATTTTGCTCCTTCAAAAAACACGCTGAAGGCCCGGAGAAAAAATCGTGGCTCCTGATGAAGGTCTTTCCAACATCGGTGCAAAAAATAAATTAGGACGGCCACTAAAAACTTTTTAACCTCCCGACTGACGTTCGCTTCCTAACGCAAGTCCGATTGGAATTAAAAGCCAAACTAGTGTCGACCAATAAGAACCGTAAAACGCGAGGTGGGTATTTAGCGGAAACCAAGCCGTCAAGGCACACAGAAGCCATACTGGAACCCGTGACCACGAGGTATTGTTGATCACCTTGTAGCCCAGCGTCGCGTAGAAACCTAGTAGACCCAAAAGACCCAACACACCCGTTTCTGCCGCGACTTCCAAAACGAGCAAGTGAGGGTGGGTCTGCCCAATGCCGTTCCGGGCCACCCAAAAATCAGTGTCTGCCGCATAATCAACATAGGCGTGCCGATAGCCCCGTGGTCCAACGCCGACAAGCCAGTTGTCCTTAAACATAATATAGGCCGTCCGCCACAACGGAACCCGGTATGCTGTTGCCTCCGCGACTGTTTCCGAGTCCCCACTCAAAATCCCTAAAGTCGTCGAAAGCCGGTTCTGAACGACAGGACTTAGCGACACAGTTAAAACACCGACCATGATTAGAGTGGCGGCTGCAACGGCGACCGACGAAAAGTGAAAGCCCGTGAGCTTCATCCTTTCATGTCGTAAGAAGAGCGCAAAATAAGCGACCACTGTGACGGAAATCATAACCCAAGCGCTTCTTTTCAGTGACATCAACATAATTACCACGATGGGAATTAGTAGCATCCAAAGATAGGGCATACGATGACGCCACCGAACGATCAAGTCGAGGTACAAGGGAGAGAAAACGGCGAGGAAAAGTCCCAACCGTTGTTTAGGGTAAAAAAGACCCTTCAGAACAGAGCCATCGTAGGGGTAGCCGAGCAAATTGGATTGCAAAGTCAACTGCACCAATGCATCCAACACAACGAAGCCGACAAAGGCGACTGTTCCCGCAGTAACTAATCGAGATACGGCAGCGTCTCGACAGGCATGCAAGACAAAGTACGCCGCGGGCAAAAAATGCAGATATAGAATTGACGTTTCCATCTCGCGCCCGATTTCATAGGTAGCTATCGATGCGACTAACATTGGAAACCAGATCATGCCGAATAAGGCAAACAAAAATCGGGAGACAGTGTCCCAGTGCTTGCGCCTATCCACAACCATTTGCACCAAGCCTAATAACGACATTAAAGCAACGGGATAATGGACAAGGTTCTCGGTTGCAAATAACGCTAGCGTCAAAAGGATCAATGACGCCTTTGCATATACGTCCATATCCGAGAGGAATTTTTTTTGGGGCTGCATTTACCCTCACCTTCCGACGGGATGCCGGAGGAGCCGATCAATAAGTCGAAGCTCAACCAAGCGCGGTAACAAGCTTTCGATGGGTATCCTCCGGCTGTTCACTCATCAACAAGTGCCCACACTGCGGGATAGTTCGGACTGAACAGCCAGGGATGAACTCCGCTAAGTCCCGCCCGGCGCGAAGCGGCGTCATCTTGTCTTCAGTCCCACAGACCAAAGTCGTCTTCGCTGTTATTTTTAGCGCTGATTCTTTTCCACGCCGATAATTGTGACAAGCGCTGAGATCATTGAACAAAACACCCGGGCGGGCACGTTCGAGCAACCTTTTCGCGGTGTGAATTACGGGTATCCCCGCCACTGGGTTGCCGCCGAGTTGGGAACAATATGCATGCCCCCAAAGTACCATCATATCGAGCGCCACAGCATCTTCCTGTCGGGCGGCATCAAGAAGCTCCTCACTAACCGCCATGGGTACAGCCGCGCCGAGCAAGGCAAGTGTAGCCACACGATCGGTGTTGTCCGCAGCCAGCTCGAGGGCGACAAGCGCACCCATGCTATGGCCCGCAAGCGCAATTCGCTCGATGCCCAAACGATCCAAGCATCGAGATACCCACGCCGACATCATCTCGATCGACGGCAGGGGGACACCATCAGAGCGGCCGTGTGCGGGTAAATCCAGGGCAACTACAGACCGACGTACGTGCATGAAATAGCGGGTATGCATAGCCCAGACGGTGTGGTCCATTGCCGCGCCATGGATAAAGACGATGGTAGGCTCGCTGTTATGGGGTTCTATTCGTCCCGCAAAAGAAACTTCGTGTCCGTCGATCTCTAGGTTCACCACACAGACCTATTTCTGCGACTGGTACAAAGCGTGTGATAGATCGTCAATAAGGTCGGCCGGATCTTCGAGTCCGATCGATAAGCGAACGAGCCCTTGGCCGATTCCTGCTGCGTCTAGCGCTTCGTCATCCATACGGCTGTGCGTGGTTGAAGCCGGATGAATGACAAGTGATTTAGCATCTCCAACGTTTGCGAGATGCGAAAATAACTTTAGGTTTTCTATTAATTTGCGACCTGCGTCGCGCCCACCGCGTATGTCGAAGCTAAACACCGCACCCGCGCCACGGGGTAAAAGGCGTTCAGCAAGATCATGATCTGGGTGCCCGGGTAATGTCGGATAGGTGATTCGGCTGACGAGATCCGATTGCTGGAGAAATTCTACTACCTTTACGGCGTTCTCGACGTGCCGAACCATGCGCAGCGGCAACGTTTCCAATCCCTGCAAAAGATGCAACGCAGTCGAAGGACTCATCACGGCCCCAAAATCACGCAACCCCTCACGTCGCGCCCGGATAATGAACGCAGCGGGGCCAAATTCCTCGACAAAATTAAGCCCATGGAAACCATCGTAAGGTCGGCACAATGTGGTAAACCTTTCTGCATTTTCTTCCCACCGGAATCGCCCGCCATCCACAACGGCGCCACCCAAGGCAATTCCGTGGCCCCCAATAAACTTGGTCAGCGAATGCAGCACAATGTCGGCTCCGAGGTCGAATGGCCGCATTAGGTAGGGCGTGGTTAACGTTGAATCCAGCATGAGCGGCAAACCGTGATCATGGGCAATCCTAGCGATTTCGGGTACATCAAGCACCTCGCAACGGGGATTACCAATAGTCTCCGCATAAAGCATAACCGTATTGTCGCGTATAGCATTGGCGAAACCATCGGCGTCTCGCGGATCAACAAAAGTCGTCTCTATCGAAAAGCGGGGCAGGGTATAGCTGAGTAGATTGTGCGTCCCACCGTACAGCGACCGAGAAGCCACAATGTGGCTACCACTACTGGCGAGTGTGGTTATAGCGAGGTGTATAGCCGCCATACCGCTCGCCGTTGCAACAGCGCCAACACCACCCTCCAAACTTGCGAGACGTTCTTCAAGCACGCTTACGGTCGGGTTGGAAATTCGCGAATAGACATGGCCCGAACGGGCGATGTCAAACCTAGAACCAGCTTGGTCACTGTCTTCAAATACAAAGGATGCGGTCTGATAAATGGGTACAGCGCGACTCCCCGTGGTCGGATCGGGCCGTTGACCTGCATGTAGCGACAATGTGTCGAATCCTAAATATTTTGGCCCAGACATCGATCCCTCCCGCTATATGGCATAAATGGCTTACCCCTATCAGCTCCCGCCGGCCGTGAAATCCAATGGAGCCGATTTTACGCAGATGGCCCATCTGTGGCTTGAAAATAAGGTCTCCGTGCAGGCTATCTTCTCATGCAATCATGTTGTCAACACCTGTGTCGACCATTTACGGCGAATCGCTTATCTAAATAATTTAGCTCTTACCGTAGCACGATATTCGGATGGCCCCACCGATACTTCGCGCCGAAATATTCGCGAGAAATGACCGACATCTTGGTATCCCACTCGGTAGGCGATTTCACCTACAGTTAAATTGGTATTTTCTAGGAGATCTTTGGCTAAAAAAGCGCGTTGGCGTTGCCAATAATTTCTCGGGCTAGTTCCAGTAGCTGCACGGAATCTCCGGTCAAAAGTGCGGGGACTAACGCCGATTCGGGAGGCTAGTTCTCTAATCGTGATCTGTGCCGACATATTACTTTCGATCCACACTTGAGCTTCGACAACAATCTCATCATCCAACGGCGAATTCCCCCCGTCCATATAACGATATTCCTCATATGTGCGGCGGATTTCGTGGGAAAAATTCCTTTCGACATGATGCGCCGTCGTGTGACCGAATGCCCGTTCAATTAAATTAACGGTGACGTCGGCGAGAGAATTAATACTCGCCGCACAGTAAAGAGAGCCCGATTGAGTAATAAAAAATTGCCGTTTCAGATCGACGCTTGGAAATTCGTTTTCGAATTTATCGAAAAAAAACCAGTGCGTTGTTGCCGACCGACCGTCCAATAACCCGGTCGCAGCTAGCAAACTAACGCCGGCCCCAACCGCCGCGATCTGTGCGCCAGATTCGTACTGCTTGCGGAGCCATGCGGCCAGACGTGACCGCACCCCGAGCGAACGTGTCGGATTTCGCCATAGTGCTGGTAGGTAGATAACATCAAACCGCTGGCCATCATCGAATGGCCCATCGGGTTTGATCGGAACCCTTCCGTAGCTGGAAGATGATCCGCCCGCCGGTGACAAGAGTTTCAACGCGACACCCGGGCTTCGCCGATCCCGACTCCTGAGGTGATCATCTGCGGCTGCCCACATTTCGTACGGTAAAGCCGTACCGGTGGATAGCATCCCCGGCACCAGCACGAAACCGATTGTCAGGGGCCCAACATGTTGTTGTTCGGTCACAGGAATTTTATTACTGGCCCAAATCCCCAATAATATGGCTTATTTGGCCTAAATGTGCGAACTCGCGGCCCCTAGAATAGCTTCAATTCAGCAGGGAGCCACGACATGACACGGTTACCCGTGATCGTCGGCTTTGGTGGGATTGGGCCAGCTGGGCGTTCCTCTTTCCACCACGCCTACCATCGTACCATCTGGGAAAGTCTCGATAGCAAACGTCGGAGGACCACCGTGGCTGCTACTGCCGCGATGATGAATCTGGCGTTTGAGCGGGCCGGCGTTTTCTATGGGGCTGATGGTTCTCAACTCGATGAATCGTTGTACCCCGATCTAGAAAGACAGGTTTTGGAAGGTACTCTGATACGACAGTTAGAGACCGAAAGATTTGATCCCAACGGGGTGCCCGGAAATGTCCCGTTGAACCTGTCGGGTGGTGGAAATAAAGCGCTCACAATACGGGTCAATGCCGCCGAGCTACCGAGTTCGCTTCCCGAGGCCTGGCGGACTAAACCAGCACCCAATGGTCAAATAGCAATTGAGATTCCGTGCGACAGTCAACTCTGGGTGGAAACGCGCCGGAGCCTGACGGTTCAGTCCGCCGGCCAACTCCCCAAAGGCTTCGATCCGGCAGGGCTGTACAACTCGCGCTTTCATCCACGAGGTTTGCAGCTGGTAATCATCGGGGCATCGGATGCGGTGCGTTCAATGGGTATTGAGTGGTCAACCATCTTGAAGTGTGTGCGTCCTGACGAGATTGCGGTCTATGCGGCAAGTGCCATGGCGCAACTAGACCAAAACGGAACCGGTGGCATGCTGCAAGCTCGATTAAGGGGCAATCGCGTGAGTTCCAAACAACTTCCGCTCGGGCTGAACACAATGCCAGCGGATTTCGTTAACGCCTACATATTGGGCAGCGTGGGAACAACGGGTGCGAACGCCGGCGCGTGTGCAACTTTTTTATATAATCTTCGCCTTGCGGTAGAGGACATCCAATCAGGGCGACGACGCGTCGCAGTCGTCGGCAATGGCGAGGCGCCACTCATCCCTGAAGTGATCGAAGGCTACGCAGCCATGAGCGCCTTAGCGACAGATGAAAATCTATGCAAACTGGACAGCAGAGATACCCCGGACTATCGTCGTGCGAGCCGACCGTTCGGTGAGAACTGCGGATTTACTTTGGGGGAGTCGGGCCAATACTTCATCCTTTTCGATGACGAGCTGGCGATCCGCTTTGGCGCTCAGATTCACGGCGCGGTAACTGACGTCTTCGTGAGCGCGGACGGGTATAAAAAATCCATTTCAGCTCCCGGCCCGGGTAACTATATCACCATGGGCAAGTCCGTCGACGCGGCTCGAGCCCTTCTCGGCGAAACGATAGTACGTAATCATAGCTTCATTCAGGCGCACGGTTCGAGCACACCACAAAACCGGACGACTGAGACACGCATTCTCGATTCAATAGCAAAGGCGTTCCACATAGAAAATTGGCCCGTGACCGCCGTAAAAGCCTTCGTCGGTCATTCCCTTGCCCCCGCAGGTGCCGATCAATTGACGAACGCTCTTGGCGTATTACGCCATGGGATCATGCCGGGCATAAAAACTATCGAACGTTTGGCCGAGGATCTTTACGATGATCATCTGGACATCGCACTAGTCGACACCGAACTCAACGGGCGCGCTCAAGTAGCTTTCCTGAATTCCAAGGGCTTCGGAGGCAACAACGCGACCGGTACCATACTCTCGCCTTCCATAGTCGAGCGCATGTTGGAAAAACGGCATGGGAAAAAGGCCATGACCGCCTGCCGCGTGAAGCGCGAAACCATCGAATCGATCGCGGCCACATACGACGAGCAATGCTGCGCCGAACCGATGCGCCCTATCTATAGCTTTGGCGAAGCTCTTGTCGACGAGGATGCTATCGAAATTAACGACCATGAAATAACGGTGCCGGGTTACGATCTAGGCGTGGAACTACAAGCTAAAAACCGTTACCCGGATATGACCTGATGGCGTCAGAAGGCACAAAAAATCGGAGTGATGCCGATCACTGTTTCGTTTGCGGTCCCATGAATCCGATCGGATTAAAACTACGTTTTTCAGTGCAGGGGAATCAGTCTACCGGGAAATTCATATCTACTCGTGAACACGCGGGTTTCGATGGCGTAACACACGGGGGCATCATTTTCAGCGTACTGGATGACGCGATGGCTAACTGGTTCTTCCTGCAAGGGGCGCGCGGATACACCGCTAGGTCCGAAATCCGCTATCGAGAGCCAATGCCAATAGGAGCCACAGCCACAATCGACTGCGAAGTTGTAGCGCGCAAAGGTCGACTCGTCAAACTTAAGGCACGAGCAATAAACCTCCAGTCTGGCAACGTTATAGCGGAGTGTGACGGCAGCTTCATTTTGAAGGAATTCGGACAGTTACCCAAAAAATGGCGCTAGCGAAAATTTTGAATTAATTCCAAATCGCAGTCCTACACCTCAGCACAAATCAGATCACCCTACGCGTGGCTTCCGCAGACTTTTAAACAGGTCACCATTGCCATGCGGAACGATGACAGAATATTTTGGTCCAATCGTTGCCCACCATCGCTTTAATCCGACCGGGGGTTGTACAAAAACGTGCTAGCCTCAGACCGAATCGCAATTCGCATACCCGAGGGGCATAACCTAGGGTAACGGGACAGCCGAAATGCAAACGCTTCTAACACTAATCGTGTACGCCCTGGCATTGGTATCACAATCGTTGTGCGCAACCACACAAACGAACGAACACAATGACCAACGTGTCGATTCTGATTCTCTGCCCAAGTTAACGCTTTTCCAGAACCGCATTGACGAACTGATTCGTCTGCGCGGCCCGGTGGATTTTCGGCTTGCCGAACAATGGACTGCCCTTGGTTTTGCCCAGCAAACCACCGGCAAACACCGGGACGCCATCGTTAGTTTTGAAAGCGCTCTCCACATTGAAAGAGTACACAAGGGACTCCATCATCCCGATCAAACTTCACTGCTCGAGAGACTCATCGAAAGCAATCGAGCACTCGGTGCTTGGCCTGCCGTTGCACAGAACCACAAGCTCCTACAATTCATAAACGAACGAGGACGCATAGCAGGCAGCCCTGCTCAGATGAGAACGGTCAAGCAACTCGCCCTTTGGCACTTGGAAGCTTCCAAATTACCCACCGGGATCTCCCCATTCAGTCACTTGTCGTCCGCAAAAGAACTAGTACAGGAAGCTCTCAAACCTATGGACGTTAAAGACTCCGACTCCGCATTAACCTCAATAGAGCTTTTAGACCTACTGGCAGCAATTTCATTTCGAATCGCTCAGCACATGTCGACGTGGATCGGCGAACCTATACATGGCGTTACACAAGAAACCATCGTGGCCAGTTCCGATATGGATGCGAGCGACCTAATTTTTCGACAAAACTTCATCATCAGTAACTACACGGGCGGTCGAGCTGCCCTTGAGCGGGCGCGTGAGATAGCGGTAGCCCAAAATATCAAGTCGGCGCAAGCTCGCGCCGAACAACACTTGGGCGATTGGCATTTGCTGTTCAATCGTCGGCAAACGGCTGCGAAACATTATCAGACTGCGGCTCGTCTCGCCGGCGAAGCCGGCATTAATCTATTTGAACACCCTAGCCGTCTCCCGGATTTCGTTGGTGGTTCCGAGACGTACCGCTCACCCGCCCACAATGAGGGTCATGTAGACTATGTCCAAACGCGCTTCGATATTGACCGCAAAGGGCGGGCAAAAAATGTGAGAATACTAGAAGTGTATCCGACCGGCAGGACGGGAATGGAGCACGATGTCCGGGAACAGTTACGCAAGACGCGATTCCGGCCACGGTACGAAAGTGGGAGACCAGTGGAATCCAAGGACGTTGAATTTCGCTTTGTGTTTCCGCGTAACGAGAAAGTACACCGAACAGGGGGATTCACATCATGAGATACAGACAAGCCGCAGTACTTTTGGCCTCGTGCTCATTGGTTGCCTGTAACATGCACATGGAACGCAAACCGGAACCAAAACCTATATCGGAACGGCAGCAATCCACAGCCCAACACCAGTCCCAAGAACAATCCGAAAACCAGGCGCCTATGGCGGCCCGACAGCTATCGCAGTCGCAGAATACTTACCCCCCTCCAAGTGAAGATTCCGCCGAGGTTGAAGTTGAAGAGATAAGAACTGACGGCCAACCCGAACAAACGCGGCGGAATTTACAAGCCCAGTCGCAAACCCACCGCAGTCCCGATGGAGGTAACCGCGCGCCCAGTGGTGGCTCCTCTGGTCCGGAGTATGCCTCCGAAAATACCGTCGACCGTGACGAACCCTCGGAAAATTCTGGAACGCCTGCATACACCCCAACACCCGATAACGAAGACCGAGACATGATCGGGCCCCAAATGAACATCGGCGCTCGCACGGAAACCGAACAAATGGCAGCGCTAGACAGCGAACTGGACAAGCAAATGGCCCAATTTGATGAATTAATGCGTAAGGCACGGACGGCAGCTGAAACCGAGAGGTCGCAACAATCGGGAGGCCTTAGCAGCGGGAAAAAGGATGGGCGCGGAGAACGCACAAATGCCGCTCCCGAACAGCGGGGCATGGGTGGCGCCGGTGCAACGACAACCGGCCTCGGTAGAACGCCCGATCTGAGCGGCGAAACTTCGGGAGAACATAAACAAGTCGCCCACGCCAACCGTTCCACTGGCGCCCTGGACGTTCGGGACGATGATATCGTTGCGCGCCAATTGCGAGAAGCCGCATCCAAAGAATCCGATCCGCTCTTACGTGACAAGCTCTGGGAAGAGTACCGGAAATACAAATCCGGGCTGTAGAAGAGATGCGAAAAGGTAACTCTATTCTCGTTACCTACTTGTTGTTTTTACTGGCAACAGCTGGTTGTAGTACGCAGACCATACGGACTACGACAGTGGAGCCCATTATGTCGGTCGTGGAATCGATCCCCGACGACTTGTTGCTCGACGTGAACGTCGTTATTTTCGATCCGGGCATAGACAACTTAGATCCAAAACGTACGACCACAACGCCTGGAATCCGAAGAGCCGAGGGCCATTACATTGCCTCTCGCCTAAAACAAACGCTCGAGTCCGCAAAACAATGGGGGGCAATCCGTATAGTCCCCGATCGGGGGCATGAAGTCGACGTGGAAGTTTCGGGCCGGATATTGCAGTCCGATGGCCAAACTCTGGAAATCGAAGTGCGAGTACAAGACAGTACGAATCGACCCTGGTTCACACGCACGTATAAAGAGCAGGTTAGTCGTTTTGCTTACGACGCCGAGATCAGACGCCGACAGGAACCTTTTCAGAATGTCTATAACCGCGTGGCTAACGACATGCAAAAACACCTGGCCCGTCAGGATCTGAATGCATTGCGTCGGATCAGGACCGTTAATGAACTCCGTTTTGCGCGCCGCTTCGCTCTCGACGCCTTTTCGGATTACTTGGACAGTGACGCTAAGGAACACTACTCGATCAAACACGTTCCTGCCGTTAACGATCCCGTCTTACAACGCATTCGGCGCATCCGCGTAAGAGATGATATGTTCCTTGACCGCCTGCAGGGCTTTTACCGAAAATTTGATCGCGACATGGCCATTTCATATGACAACTGGCGACTAGAAAGCTATACAGAGACGGAAACGTTAAAAGAGCTCAAATCGAGCGCGATCGCCCGAACCGTCGGTGGTGCTCTCGCGGTCGTGGGTGGTGTCCTAGCGCAAGGGAGTGGCAGTGCGTCCGCCCGATCCGCTGGCGCGCTCGGTATCTTTGGGGGCGCGCTTTTGTTCAAAAGTGGACTTGAAAAAAACGCCGAGGCTCGCATCCACACTGAGGCTCTAAAAGAACTCGCCGACTCACTGAACTCAGAAATCCAACCCCAAACTATCGCGCTCACGGACAGTACTATTGAGCTCTCAGGTACCGTAAACGAGCAGTACGAACAGTGGGAAAACATATTGCAACAAATCTATCTCATTGAAACTGGACAAGCGCCCTCCAACCCCGCCCAAAACTGAACCCACTATTAAAGACTCAAAAACTTCCGGTTCGTACGCCCCGCAACTTGCTATGAATAACGACAATGACGCATCAGAGGAAGCGCCCAAGGTCATCCAACCTGCGGCATTCAGGGCAGACACGACCGATCAACCGCACTCGCCGCAGCCGAGTCGCAAGCTGAAAGTACTTGGATTAGCCATAGGCGTCACCACACTTTTATTCGCACTGTTCATTGTCATCGCTATCCTCCCCCGCTGGGTGGGCAGCCCCGAGATTCCTGATAGCAAGGTTAGATTCAAAGAGCCTTCTGTCGCTGACGCTCCCGCGGATAATAGCGAAGTCCAAGAAGTCTCGGCCGAAATCGTTTCAAAGTTAAAAGGGACACCCGAGAGCAGGAAGCAAACACAAGATTTCCTTCGCGAAACTTTAGAAAAATTGGACGCGCTCGAATCGTTTCAAGCAGAATCTTGGGCGAAAACAGACATGCATATAATTCGGCAGGGGATCACTGACGGGGAAGCCGCCTATCGTGAAAAGCGGTATGTGGCCGCACAGAATGCATACCTAGACAGCGCCGAACGGATCGAGCGGTTACTCGGAGATGTTCCAAACATAGTCGAGAAATTAACCGATGCCGGTAATCTTGCGTTAGATAACGGCCACTCCGCACAGGCCACCGTAGCGTTTGACCAGGTCCTTGCGATGGAACCGGACAACAAAGCAGCCAAACAGGGACGCGCCCGAGCAGAAACTTTAGATCAGGTGCTTGCATTGGTTGGACAGGCAGAAGGGTACGAACGCATACAGCAACCTGACAAGGCACTAGCAGCTTACCGCAGGGCATTGGCAGTTGATGCGGAAGCGGCCGGGGCTTCGGCATCCATAGAACGCATCCAACGCGCACAACGCAAATCCGTTTTCCGAACAGCGATGTCACGAGGATTTAGCGCACTGGACAGAAAAAATTTTGATGCGGCTAGAAAAGCATTCAAGCAGAGTGAAAAACTATACCCGAACTCCCCCGTGGTGAAAGATGCGTTGAAACAAGTCACAAACGCAGAGAAAACTTTCCGGATTCAGCGTTATCTCGCCTCCGCGGGGCAGGCCGAGCAGAAAGAAAGCTGGGACAAAGCGGCGACAAATTACGCCAGAGCCTTGAAAGTCGACCCGCTGCTCTCCTCGATTCGGGACGCCAAACGAAACGCTGAAATCCGACATGAGCTGCATGTAAAGTTGGTCGCTCACATCGCACGGCCCGATCGTCTCACAAGCGACGCCGTACATAATGAGGCAAACGCTCTTCTAAAGAGCGCACAGACAGTCGAGTTGCCAGGGAGAGTACTGCAGCAACAAATATCGGAGCTGTCTCAGGCCCTGACGCTAGCACGAACTCCTGTTGCTGTCCGTTTCCGATCGGATGATGTAACTGTCGTTACAATCTACCGGATAGGCCTGCTCGGCAGATTCGAACGCCACGAAACCCTATTGCTGCCGGGGAAATATATCGTAGTCGGGAAACGAGAGGGGTACCGGGATACCCGTATCGGGTTTGAAATAAAACCGGGCCTTCAAGGACTCGAGATCACAGTACAATGTACTGAACGGTTCGCGTTAGGGCGTTAAATCCTCTTGACAACTCAGCAATCAAAACAAAATCCACACACGCCCGAATCCGGCGACGTCGTTCGGGCGGCCCGGTTCAGTCCGCCGACGGGAGGAGTAGAGCTTCCGAAATTCCAGATTCCTTGGACGATGGTTGTCTTTATTTCAGTTCTGGTCGTTACGATCTGGGCCGCATGGTTCGTATTGGCCGCACGCTCGGTGGGAATAAAGGTACATCCCGAAATTGCCTCCGTATACGTTGAAGAGTGGTTGGCTCCAAGAGTAGGAAACCACTGGCTGCTGCTCCCCGGAAGGCGCCATATAAGGGTAGAGGCACCCGGTTACACTACGTTTTCAAGCGCAATAAACGTAGGTGACGCACCCCTACAAACCCAAGAGGTGGTTTTGGAACCACTTCCCGGTCATCTTCGTATCGAACTTTCCCCCGTCGACCAAGCGGATGTCCTTATCGATGGCGAAGTTGGCGGTGAGGCACCGGGGACAATTCGATATATCAAGGCGGGTACGCGTGATATTGAAGTCCGCAGAGAGCGATATATAAGCTTCAAGGCGGCAATCGATATAGAAGGAAAAGACAAAGAGCAGGCTCTTAAGGTGGTGCTAGACCCCGCCTGGGCAAACGTCGCCATAGATTCAAAACCCAGTGGCGCGGAAGTTTTTATCGACAATAAGAGTTTGGGACAAACACCGATCGACTTAGAGCTGCTGAGGGGCCGACGCGTTGTGCAACTGCGCAAAACAGGTTACAAAAAGTGGCGACAAACGCTCAAAATAAACCCTGGTAAGGATGTGAACTTAGGTGAGGTTGCCCTCAGTAAAGCTGACGGCCGTCTAAAAATGGCATCCACACCAACAGGCGCTACGCTGACTGTAAACGGCGAGTTCCGTGGGCGTACACCACTCGAAGTCCCACTCGCTCCAGATAAGTCACACCAAGTGCGCCTGATTAAAGAAGGCTATAAACCTACGGTGCAAAGCGTCGAGGTCGAATCAGATACGCTCAAGACTATGACCATAGAGTTGGCGCCCGAACTCGCCGTAATTCACCTGGTCACCTCTCCAGAAGATGCCGAGTTACTCGTAAATGGCGAAGAACGTGGGAGTGCGACCCAAACGTTAAATCTGCCGACCCACGAGCATGAAATTATCGTCCGGCGAGAAGGGTATGGCACTTACAGAACAAACGTTACACCCCGTGTCGGAGTAGAAAAACGCTTTAAAATTCGCCTGAAAACCGCCAGCGAAGTCGCCAACATGGAACGTCGGCGTCAACTTTCAGAGCAGAAGCGGGTAATAAAGAAGGGGTTTCAGACTACGTTCTCCGGTCAGGAATTAAAGTTATTCTCAGGTGGCAAAGTTGTTATGGGCTCGCCGCGTCGCGAGAGCGGCCGACGGGCGAACGAGGTGCAACGAGAAGTTTCGCTGCGACGCCCATTTTACTTAGCAAGGAAAGAGGTCTCGAACGGGGAGTTTCGACAATTCCTAGCTAATCACGCATCGAAACCATTTAGTGGAAACGAACTAAACAAAAATGAACAACCAGTCGCAAATATCGGTTGGGTAACAGCGGTTACATACTGTAATTGGCTAAGCAGACGCGATGGCCTACCCCCTTTTTACCAGATAAAATTCGGTGAAGTCCTTGGGTTCAACCCGGATTCGACGGGCTACCGACTACCAACGGAAGCCGAATGGGAGTGGGCGGCACGAAAATCGGCCCCGGGTAAAACCAGAACTTTTCCCTGGGGGAACGACTATCCTCCCAGTGGCCGCTCCGGACCCACTGGCAATTACGCAGATTCCGCAGCAGCAAGTATCATGGGAGACACAATAGCAAGTTACACCGACGGGTTTGCCGTGGCTGCCCCCGTTGGGAGTTTTCCAGCAAGTCCAAGTGGCTTGTACGACACCGGCGGGAACGTCGCGGAATGGGTCCACGATTACTATGATGCATCCCCAAGTAATGTATCGATCGTAGACCCCCTCGGCCCCCTCGCTGGCGCACAACACGTAATAAAAGGGTCAAGCTGGGCCCACGGCACGGTAACCGAACTGCGATTCGCTTTCCGCGATTTCGGTGACAAAAAACGTGACGATGTCGGTTTTAGGCTAGCGAGATATGCACAGTAAACAACGAAAACCCACGTCATTTACTCTGTTGTTCTGTGCGATTCTCTGTTGGTCGACCCCGTGTATCAGCGTCGAAGAAAACGACCGATTGAGTACTGGCCACGAATTGAATAAGGAAGTGAAACCCGAGCATCGTGTGCGTCCCTTACCGGCAGATACGTTCAAGCCAACAGAAGAAATTTCGGAAGATTTCCCGGTGCCTTTCCCCACAGACATCTAGAGCCAAATTCTATGAAACATAACCCCTTTCCAGAGTTTGTTTATCAGCTGATCGCACTCTTCCTTGCACTCATTGTAGTGCACGCGGTGTACGTCACAGTAGTAAGACCAAATGCTCAATCGCTTATTCAGGAGCAACGGGCACTCCAAGCGGAAGGTGCAGCCTATGACATGGACCGCTCTTTCTACGTCGTCATTAAAGACTACGAACAAGAAGCGTGCTTCGTCTTGATGCTGTGGGCCACTGCCATTATGGGATTCAAAGCGCGATTCATCCTCGGAGAACGGCAGCTCTTGAAACGAACTATGGTCGAAATCGATTCAGGAACTCGCATCCTGCCTCAAGATACACGGAAGTATTCACGCCTGTTACAGGGGTTACCGAGGGGGGAGCGTGAGTACCTTTTGCCGAGAGCCCTATTGTCCGCCTTGCAACGCTTCGGTTCCACTAAGAGCATTCAAGATGTGTCCCAGGCGATCCGCGAGGTGTGTGAAACAGAGGCGGAACGTCTCGACTCAGAGCTTTCGATGATACGGTACATCGTTTGGGCCATACCGTCGATCGGGTTTATCGGCACAGTGCGGGGTATTAGCCAAGCACTTGGGCAAGCGCATAGAGCAGTTGAGGGAGACATCGTCGGCGTAACAGTCAGCTTAGGCGTAGCTTTTAATTCGACATTCATAGCACTGGTAATCAGTCTATTCATAATGTTTTTTATGCACCAACTCCAACTCCTCCAGGAACGACTAGTCCTTGATAGCCAGTCTTATTGCGATATCAACCTCCTACGACACCTAGCGGTTAGATGAGGCACTAGTAGCCATGGCGTTTTACGTGATAGAACTGAACGACGCTGCCGTACGGGTATTCCGTGATGGGAAAATAGTCTGCGACAGCCCCGGCGTTGCAATCATCGAAGGTAACACGGTAATTACAGGGCTTGAGGCTCAATCACAGGCCCATCTGAATCCCCGCGCAGTCAACAACCGGTTTTGGCAACGACTCAACGAAATAAAGCTACCGAACTCGCGACGTCAGTGCCGACATCACGCCGATCTCGCTTTCCATCATCTCTCGGCGATATTAAGACAAATAGGACATCCCTCCGAGGCGACAATTAGTGCCCCTGCGTATTATGAGCACGAACAACTCGAGTTACTTCTGGGAATCGCGGAAGCCTGCGGCTTGAAGGTTTCGGGATTGGTAGACAGTAGCGTTGCGGCTGTAGCTGGCTGTGCGCCACAGGGCCATTACACAGTGGCCGACATCCATCAGCATCAAATCACCCTGACCACCGTGAATGTTGGTGAGCGTGTGCGACGAGGAGCCATCAATACCGTTGACCACGCCGGCCGAAATCGCGTTCACGAAGCCTGTGTTGAACTTATCGCTGATGCTTTTCTCGAGCAGTCGCGTTTTGATCCCCTCCATGAGGCAGGCACCGAACAGCTGCTTTACGGGCACCTGCCGGGGTGGTTCGAAGCCGCGAATAATGGGGATGAAGTAGAGGTATCCGTAACCTATCTGGGAAACCGTTTTACCGCGAAAGTGGCAACCCGAGAGATCGATCGCGTGGCTGGAAAGGTACTGTCCCCTGTTCGTGATCAAATCGCCAATAATTCACAGCTACTCGTCTCCGCAAGCCTCGCTCAGATCCCGGGTTCGATGAATTTCCTTGCGCCCGCCGTAGCCCTACGGCGAGACGCCTGCTATCACGGTGTCTCCGAACACAAATCGGAAATCACCGGTAGTAAAGATGGCGTCTCGTTTGTAACGAATCTTCCACCGAATCAGCACCCAAGTTTGGAACCATTCCCTCCGGGCCCCGGTAGTCCCACAGCGTTTCAGACCGCAACCCATGTACTCGCGGGAAGCCACGCGATCGCAATCTCCCGAACCCCGATTTTTCTTAAATCCGACGGGTCGATCGCAAACGCTGCCGGATCACACGAATCCTGTACGGTCACACTCCACGGTGACGATGCAACGCTCCGAGTTAACGGAGCAGATACGAAGCTAAATGGGGAACCGATATCCGGAAGTTGCCAACTCAAGCCCGGAGATCAGATTACGTTACAGGGAGGACGAGCGCTCTTTATTCCTATTGTGTTGTCTGACCACTGTGCTCCGTAATCGCCGAAATTTTTCAGCTTTCAGCCTTTCATTCCTCGATATTATGTCCTGTGGTTTTGGCGCGGTCGTCTTACTTTTTCTAATTATCAAGCACCAAACGGACGTGGCCCTCGCGACGCCCGAATATGATCTTTCCGTGGAAGTTGACTTGTTGCAGCAAGAAATCGGTGATGCGGAAGAAATGATAGGGCTACTCCGCAGTCGCTCACGTAACGCCGATGGGGATATTACAGAGGCGCAACGCAAGGCAAAAGAGATTAGAAGTGCGCTGCGAAACGCACAATCGCAAATGCAGAGCCGGAGTAAAACGGGAAACCGGGAGATTGACGCTCTGAAGGCTCGACTAAGACGCATGGAGGTCGATAAAAAAAATATTCAGGCTCAAATCTATGAGAAATCACAAAACATACGCACCTTCAAAGGTGAAGGAGACCGTGAATATTTGACTGGAATTCAGTTGGGCGGCCGTCGCATATTAATACTGTTAGACGCGTCGGCAAGTATGCTCGACGACACGATAGTCAACGTTATACGAAGACGGAATATGGACGACGCAGCAAAGAGACGCTCGTGGAAGTGGCGACAGGCGCTTGCGACAGTGGATTGGATAACCGCCCGCTTTCCGGCAGAAAGCCAATATCAAATATATAGCTTCAACAGCCGAGCAACACCTGTTATAGCCAACACTCGTGGCCGTTGGTTGAATGTGCGAGATACCCGTCAATTAAACAATGCCGTAATCGAAATGAAAGAAATGATCCCCAGTGGTGGCTCGAGCTTAGAACGAGCGTTTATGGTGATAGATCAATTACGACCACGTCCAGACAACGTATATGTAATCACCGACGGTTTACCGACGCAGGGGTTAAATCGATCTCGCGGCACGACAATCAGTGGACGCGGGCGCTTGAAACATTTCGAGTCCGCAGTGACGCGGATCCCGCGTGGCGTGCCGATCAACGCGATACTTCTCCCCATGGAAGGAGATCCAATGGCGGCCTCCGCTTTCTGGCAAATTGCGCTCTACACTCAAGGCGCATTCTTGAGTCCTGCTCGGGATTGGCCGTGAGAATCTTCCGGCGCAACAATGAGCCCATTAGCATCGCGTTCCTCGACGTTATCAGTTGCGGGTTCGGAGCTATTATCTTACTTCTAATGATCGCAAAATTTGGCGATCCACCTGAACCTGAACGACCCGATGACCCACGTATCTCGCACATATCGGCGCTCCAGAGGAGTCTATTCACAGTACAAGATGAGGTTCGAGAACTAGACGGTTCACTAAACGCGAAAGAAGAACAGCTGGCTGTGTGGAGGTCAGAGTCGCGACGTCTGTCTAGGGAACTCACCGCCGCTAGGACCCGCGCCAAAAACATTCGCAACACAGCGGCACTAAATGCTGCAGTTTTTGGCGAACTAAATATCGCACAGCAGCAACTAACGGAAGAGATGCGAAGATTATATCAGCAACGCGATCGAACCCGTACAGATCTCGTTGGCGGTATTCCCATCGACAGCGAATACATCGTATTCGTTATTGACACATCCGGCAGCATGTTTCGCTACGCATGGCCGAAAGTTATAGACCAGATCGTAGAGACCCTCCATGTATATCCGGAAGTGAAGGGTATTCAAATATTAAACGACATGGGCGCCTATATGTTCAGTAGTTATCGCGGAAAATGGATCCCCGACACTCCTGGTAGACGCAGGGCAATCATCAAGCGCCTGAGCACATGGAATGCGTTTTCGAATAGCAGCCCGGTCGAAGGCATTACGGCTGCAATACGAACTTTTTACAGTCAAGATAAAAAAATCAGCATCTATGTTTATGGCGATGAGTTCACAGGGAGATCGATTCGTGAAGTCGTAGAATACGTCGACACCATTAATCACAAAGACTCGCAGGGCAACCCTCTGGTACGAATTCATGCAATTGGATTTCCCGTACAATTTGCCAACCCACCCCACCTACAACAAACTGGGATCAAGTTTGCGACGTTGATGCGTGAATTGACACGCAGGAACGGTGGAACATTCGTAGGGCTGAACTCGTTTAGGTAGCATTCCCGCACACCTCTCACCGATTTGTCGAGCTTCCTCCAGTCCGCTTCGGTTAGATTATGCAAGGCACGTAGGATCATCTAAGCTTACCCATCCATGGCTGCTACACCGGAGGAGGCCCTGTTATTGCGCCATCCCGTTTTCGTACTTCAAATTACCTTGTTTTCGGTGCTTATTGCTGCGTGTCAAAAAAATATAAATTTGCAAGTTCAGGGCAATGTACCAGCTCCGCTTGTCACTAAGATTCCGTTATCCGTGGGCGTCTACTACCCAGGTCAGTTTCGCGGATTCACGTATACAGAGAATTCCAAAACTCGCGGCAAGTGGCACATCGCTAGCGGTTCATCGCAAGTCAAAACCTTCAATCGCATCCTCGGCGACATGTTCACTGATTTTCGTGAACTCGATAGCGCGGTGTCAGGCGAAGCTGATCTAGTAGTAGTTCCAGAGATCGCAAAAATGCAGTTTTCGACCCCGGAAGAAACCGGTTTTGAGTTTTTTGAAGCGTGGGTGGAATATGTTGTTAAGGTGAAAACGCGTGAAGGGGAGATGCTACCCGAGTGGAGATTTACG
>Ga0310345_10002213_pt1 | contig 20055 bp, 16 predicted proteins | sample HC15DNA20500_MG_FD_204667 | JGI IMG/M metagenome (GOLD analysis project Ga0310345, IMG submission 204667) | Marine microbial communities from station ALOHA, North Pacific Subtropical Gyre - HC15-DNA-20-500_MG | ecosystem: Environmental > Aquatic > Marine > Oceanic | place: Pacific Ocean: North...
CTTGAGACCTTCCTGGCCATACTGGTCGGTGTCACCGAAGCCCGAACGCTTCCACCCGCCGAAGCTGTGATAGCTGACCGGCACGGGAATCGGCACGTTGATCCCGACCATGCCGACATTGACGCGGTGCGCAAATTCGCGCGCCGCGTGGCCATTGCGCGTGAAGATCGCGACGCCGTTTCCGTATTGGTGCTCGCTCGGCAGGCGCACGGCCTCCTCAAAATCCCGCGCGCGCACGATCTGCAGGACGGGCCCGAAGATTTCCTCGCGGTAGCTTTCCATGTCGGTGGTCACGCGGTCGAGCAGCGTCGGGCCGACGAAGAAGCCCTTCTCGTGACCCTGCAGCGTGAAGCCGCGCCCGTCGATCACGACTTCGGCGCCTTCCTGCTCGGCGGTGTCGATCCACTGTTCGACCCGTGCCTTGTGCTCGGGGGTGACCACCGGGCCGTAATGCGCTTCGGGATCGGTGGAGACACCCACCCGAAGCGCATTGATCGCGGGGATCAGCTTTTCGCGCAACCGGTCGGCGGTGTCCTCGCCAACCGGCACCACCACCGGCAGCGCCATGCAGCGTTCGCCCGCCGAGCCGAAGGCGGCGCCGGCAAGATCGTTCACCACCTGGTCGAGATCGGCATCGGGCATGACGATGCCGTGGTTCTTCGCGCCGCCCATCGCCTGGACGCGCTTGCCCGCTGCGACACCGCGTTTGTAGACATAATGCGCAATATCGCTCGACCCGACGAAGCTTACCGCGGCAATATCTTCATGGTCGAGGATGGCATCGACCATTTCCTTGTCGCCGTGGACCACCTGCAGCAGCCCTTCGGGCGCGCCCGCTTCGACGAACAGTTCGGCGAGGCGCACCGGCACGCTGGGATCGCGTTCGGACGGCTTGAGGATGAACGCATTGCCCACCGCGACCGCCATGCCGAACATCCACATCGGGATCATGGCGGGGAAGTTGAAGGGCGTGATGCCCGCGCCGATGCCCAGCGGCTGGCGCATCGAATAGACATCGATGCCGGGGCCGGCGCCCTGCGTGTATTCGCCCTTGAGCGCCTGCGGGATGCCGCAGGCATATTCGATCACTTCGAGCCCGCGCTGCACGTCGCCATGCGCATCGTCCACGACCTTGCCGTGTTCGCTGGCGAGCAGTTCGGCCAGTTCCTGCTTGTTGGCTTCGACCAGCCGTTTGAATTCGAACATCACCCGCGCGCGGCGCTGCGGATTGGTCGCGGCCCATTCGGGCTGGACCTTCTTGGCGGTCGCGACCGCGCGGTCGAGCAGCGCGGCATCGCCCAGCGCGACTTCGGCCTGGACTTCGCCGGTCGACGGGTTCCAGATCTGGTGCTTGCGCGCAGCGGTGCCGCCTGCTCCGCCGACGATGAAATGGTCTACCTGACGCATGGATAATCCTCTCTTTCGTTGGCAACGGCCCATACGCGTGGAGGGTCCGAAATCAACCGGTATCAGCTGAAACCTTTGTCGCGCACGGCTAGCCGACCGCTGCCATCATCTGGGCGCACAGGATCGCGCCATAGGTGCCCAGCGCATAGCCCAGAACCGCGAGCAGCACGCCCACGGGGGCAAGCGCGGGATGGAAAGCCGCGGCGACCACGGGTGCCGAAGCTGCGCCGCCGATATTGGCCTTGCTGCCCACGGCGACGAAGAAGAACGGCGCCTTGATCAGTTTCGCAACGCCAAGCAGCAGGATGACGTGGAACAGCATCCAGATAAAGCCGATCGCCATGAAGGCGGGTGCATCGGCGATCTTGGTCACGTCCATTCGCGTGCCGATCACCGCGACCAGCAGGAAGATGAACAACACGCCGAACTTGCTGGCGCCGATACCTTCCAGCTCGCGGGCGCGGGTGAAGCTGGCGGCGAGGCCTGCCGTGGTGGCGATCACCACGACCCAGAAGAACTCGCTCGCGAGCGTCGCGTCCTCACCTTGCACCGCCGCGAACCAGCTGCCGAGCCAGCCGCCAAGCAGATGCGCGAGCCCCACGATCGCGAAGGTGGCGCCGAACAGCAACACATAGTCGTTGGCCTTGGCGACGCGCTCGATGCTCGCAGTGTAATCGGCCATCGTGTCGCGCAGCCGTGCGATCGAGGAACTGTCCGCGCCCAGCCAGCGGTCGACGCGTTCATGCGCGCCGGCGCCATAGAGAAGGAAGATCATCCAGATTTCCGCCACGATGATGTCCACCGCCAGCAGCGCGGCGAAGCCCTCGAGCGGATAGCCATAGACTTCGAGCATGGCGGTCTGGTTGGCGCCGCCGCCGATCCAGCTCCCCGCCAGCGTCGCCAAGCCGCGCCATGCGGCGGTGTCGCCTGAACCGATGATCGACGGTTCGAATTGCGCCACGATCCACAGAGCCAGCGGGCCGCCGATGACGATGCCCACCGTGGCGGTCAGGAACATGACGATCGCCTTGCTGCCGAGGCCGAGGATGCCCTTGATGTCGATCGACAGCGTCATCAGGAACAGCGCGGCGGGTAGGAAATAGTCCTTCGCCACCGGCCACAGATTGCTCTCGGACACGTCGATCAGCCCGAAGGTCGTCATCAGGCTGGGCACCAGATAGCAGACCAGGATGATCGGCACGAAGACGTAGAAGCGCTGCCAGCCGGGGCGGTCGCGCGTCGCAAAAACGAAGCCGAGCACGAGGGCGAGCAGCCCGAGAATTATCCTGTCGTCGCTGATCATGTAATGCGGCAGCCCTTGTTTTGGAGATGCGGTGTCTAGCCGGCGAAGCGGCCGGTTTCGAAGAAGTCGGAGATCGCCTGTCGCGGCGCCGCGACATCGAGGTCGCGCGCCGCCAGCCAGTCCTTGTCGAAGATCGTGTCGCGATAGCGCGCGCCGTCATCACACAGGATCGAGACGATCGATCCTTTCTCGCCGCGTTCCGCCATCTCTGCAGCGAGACGCGCGCAGGTCCAGACATTGGTGCCGGTCGATCCGCCGCAACTGCGCCCGAGGCGCGCGCTTACCTCATGCGCGGCGGCGATCGAGTGGATGTCCTCGACGATCTCCATCCGGTCGATGATATCGGGCAGAAAGCTGGGTTCGACCCGCTGGCGTCCGATGCCTTCGATGCATCCGGCCGAATGATCGACGCGCGCCACGCTGCGGTCGGCCCAGTGTCGGTGGAACACCGAGCCTGCCGGGTCCGCCACGCAGACGCCGGTACCGAAACGGTTGTAGCGCGCATAGCGCCCGATCGTCGCGGACGTTCCGCCGGTGCCCGCGCCGCAGACGATCCAGCGCGGCACCGGATGCGGTTCGCGCGCCATCTGAGCAAAGATCGATTCGGCGATATTGTTGTTGCTGCGCCAGTCGGTCGCGCGTTCGGCATAGGTGAACTGGTCGATGTAATGGCCTTGAAGCTCGTCGGCGAGCGATTGGGCGGCCGCATAGACCTCACCCGGCGCGTCTACGAAATGGCATTCGCCGCCGTAGAAGGTGATCGCGTCGATCTTGGCCTGCGCGGTGCTGCGCGGAACCACCGCGATGAAACGCAGGCCCAGCATGCGAGCGAAATAGGCTTCGGACACGGCGGTCGAGCCGCTCGATGCCTCGACCACCGGCGTGCCTTCGCAGATCCAGCCGTTGCACAGGCCGTAAAGGAATAGCGACCGGGCGAGCCGGTGCTTGAGGCTGCCGGTCGGATGGCTCGACTCGTCCTTGAGATAGATCGCGATATCGGGCAGCGCGGGGACCGGCAGCGGTATGAGATGCGTGTCGGCGGACCGGTTGAAATCGGCCTCGATGCGGCCGATGGCCCAGTTCACCCACTCGCGCGTGTTCGTCATGGCGGTCTTCTACCGGGAAAGGGCCGGCGTTAAACCCCGGGCGCGCGATTTTCGCTGCCCGCGCCGGTTTGTATTGACCGGCGCGCGCCTTCCGTGGCAAGCGCCGCGCCGCCTCGCGGGTGTAGCTCAATGGTAGAGCAGCAGCTTCCCAAGCTGACGGCAATCGCAGACTTCTGCGCTTTTCGGTGTAAACCGATGCCAAATCGACCCATTTGTTTTCAATGACATGTGAAATTGCTGTAAACCTTCTGAGCGCTCGGAACCGAAGATTGGCAGTCCCGCCTAAGGCACGTTCTTCCCGATCCATATCACCCGTCCGAGGACCTCAAAGCCTCGACGCGGCAGGTTCGTCCAGTTGGGAAAGTCGGGGCTGTCGGTCAGGATCGAGTATCGACCTTTTCTCGGCTCCAGCGCCACCCTTCGTATCAAATGTTCTTGAGCACCGCGTATCACATACAGTCCATCACGGAGTGCCTCGTTGCGTCCAAGCAATTGAATAAAGACTTCATCGCCCTCTCTGACGGTCGGGGACATTGCATGTCCTTCTACAACCACCACCTCCACACCCGCAGGTTCCGAGCTGATTTGTGCCAGCCATCTCCGATCCACCAATCTCCTTCGTTGGGACCTGCCTGCACCATCGATGAATATGTTCACCGGCAGAACCAGCGGCGTTGCTGCCTTCCTGCTATCCTCCGCCTTCCCCCCTAGCTCTCGAACAGGGACATCGAAGAATGCCGCAAGTCTCACAACATCTGCCTGATCAAGGCGCGCTGGGCTTCCCCGTTTCATGAACTGCTGAATGTATGCGCTGTTGCGTCCCAGCAGGCGAGACACTGATGCGTAGGTCTCGCCATTCTCCTTTATTAGCTGTTCCAGCCGGTCTCTGATCTCGCCGTTCGTCATCCTACTCCATCCTATGCATTTCTATGGATGGATAGGGCAATTCCTACTCGAGATCGGTCCACTTCTTTGGCAGCGCGCGATGGCTGAATGTGGTGGGGAGGGTGGGAGTGATCGCGGATACTGACTACTGGGTTGGCATTGATGCTGGCCACACCGAATGTGCAATCTGCCTCATCGACCGAGCTGGGACCGTCCTTCTCGAAGCCGTTCGAGACTCAAATGCCGGTGCCGTAACCGACATTCTTCGAGTTTTCGGTGTCGAAAGGGTGCAAGCTATCACGATTGAGGCTGGCGTGGGCGTTCACATTGTGCGCAAGCTTCTTGATCGCGGGCTGCCGATAACGGTGGTCGATCCGCGAAAGTCGAGCAAATTCCTGTCGATCCGAAGGCAAAAGACAGATCCCAGCGATGCGCGGGGCTTGGCCGAACTCGGTCGGTTGGGCGTATCGATTGGCGCAGGAATACATATCAATCGACCCGATCAGGATGATATTCGCATCCAGCTGAATGTTCGCAGGTCGATACTTAACTGCCGGATCCGCACCGATGCCGCGATCCGTTCAATCCTCCACCGTCATGGCGCAAGCTTGAGTGTCGGCAACAGCCCTGGGAAGCTGCGCTTCGAGGTTACGCGGGTGCTCCTCGAGCGAAAGAGGCAGGGATACGCGGTTCGAGCAGACTTGATGAGACTTGTAGCGGTGGGTGAGGTGCTTCGTAGCCAACTCGCTGACCTTGATCGGGAGATGAGCAGCCTTGCAAAAAGCATCGACGTCTGCGCTAATCTCCAAACGATGCCGGGTGTAGGCCCGTTGACGGCTCTCTCGTTCTACAGTGCCATTGGCGATCCGCATCGCTTCTCTCGCAATGCTGACGTCGGGCCGTATCTCGGCCTTGCGCCTGCTCTCCGCCAGTCAGGTGCGACTGCGCATCGAGGTCGAGTCGGACGGTTCGGCAACAAGATGGCTCGATCTCATCTGATTATGGGGGCCACGCTCATCCTGACTCAATGCAAGGCCGATAGTAAGCTCCGGTCATGGGGACTCGATCTCATGTCGAGGACCAATTTCATCAAGGCTCGGGTTGCTGTCGCCCGCAAGATGGCTGTGGTCCTTTTGCAAATGTGGAAGGGCGGCGTCCCTTTCGATGCGAAGCTGTAGGTGTCAATGATCTCCGCGAGGGGAGGTGGGTCTGGACCCCGGTCCGATTTCTGGGGCTGCGACCCCGCTGTAGGTTATTGGGCCAGACCCGCCAACTTTGGGTGTCATTCTGGAGTGGGCTGTATGCATCCGGTGATGCTGAATTCATTCGCAATCGCTGAATGCATGTCGTCCAATTCGTTGCCGAACGTCGCACGGGCCTGGCCGTCAACAAAATGGGGCTGCTGCCTGATTTCCACCGACCGCGAAGGCGGAATGCGAATTGCCCACCGAGTTGGCCTCGGCGACGAGCAGGCGTTCGCGAAGGGCGCGCAACTGAACATCATCCAACCCTGCGAAAAGTTACTTGGTGACCTCGAACGGTCCCATCTCACCCGCCGAAAGCGCCGAACCCAGGCTGCCGCTTCAGTTCGGACAGCTGGTTCGCTACCAGATCGATCGATGGGTGGTAACCGTCGAAGCGCTCGTAGAGCGGCTCGACGAAATCATGGACGACATCCTCTAGATTGCGTTCAAGGTCGGATACTTGCGCTACCGTGGCGAGTTCGACCTTGTGCGAGCGGGCGCGCAGCCGATGGTCCAGAGGCTCGCGCAGCAGCGGCTTTGCCCAGGTGATCAGCGTGCGTCCTTCGAGGCCCGTATAGCGAGCAACAAAACGGACTTCGGTCGTATCGCTCGCGCCGAGCGCGCGGGCGAAATTCACCGCGTGCAGGAAGAACTCGGCAGTGCGCCAGATGGGCAAGGTGAGGTCGAAGATCGTGCCGGGCTCGAGATTGTCCGGGCCGTCCTCCTGATAGCCGCGCTGGAGATAGGCGAAGGGATCGCGCGTTACGCGCCAGAAATCGCTATGTGCCGCATCGCGAAAATGCCGGTCGTAGTCGGGCCGCCCCAGCCAGCATTCGAGCGCTCCGTCCTCGATGACGGGACGTAGGTCTGTCCGGGTGGGGACCCAGAACGGCGACCATCCTGAACTCTTGGGGATTTCGGTCAGTAGCTCGCGAAGCTGGCTCGGCGGAGGCACGTCCTTGAGGCCAAGGATAGCGTAGGTTTGCTCGCTGTGCCCGCGCGGCTGGCGCGAGGGGTGATCGGGCGGCAGCGGTGCGACGAGGTCCTCCCACCGACGACGCGAGTCGTGAACGAAGCTCTCGAAGCTGTCCTCGTCGGCGGGTCGCACGAATAGGTCCAGCGCTTCGAGAATTGCGATTACCCGTTCGAAGCGCAGGTTGATCTGGCCCTGCTCGAACGCATTGACCGTCGGAAGGCTCACGCCAGCCAGCGCGGCCAGGCTGCGCTGGCTGAAACCTTCTTCCTTGCGGCGGCGAATGGCTTCGTCGACCGTTGCGCGCCAATCGATCGGCCAGTCGGTCATGTGAATATCCTTTGCGCATGGCCCTGGATGACGTTCCGATAGGTTTCGCGGAAATCATCGGGCTGAATCTTGTCACCGAACGCGAGCGTGCGCGCAGTCGCCAACCCCTTGCCGAGCGCGGCAAGCGTGCGCTCGACGGCAGCGCCGGGCAAGCCGATGTCGAGACCGAATTGCTCGACGATCTTGCGGTCGATCGTATCGAATTCGCGTTTGCGTCCGCCGATCGAGAGCGCGGTAATCCGGTCGTAGACGGGGTAGGCGAGCGTGTTGATTAGGTCGTATGCGGGCGAGAGCCGCAGGCCCTCCGCTCGTTCGAGCAGGGAGAAGTTCTTGAGATGCGCGTCGGCGTTGCCCAAGACCAGATTGAAAACGACAAGACGGAAGAACCGGACGAGGTCGACCCGGCCCCGGGCGGAATAGCGGATCACAACTTCGGCCGCTTCCTCGTAGCTCCCGTCATATTTGCCTTCGAAGGTCCGCCCGCGTGGTCGGCTGAGAATTTGCGCAAAATCCTCGAGGCGCAGCCGCTCCTCCCCTTGGCGGTCGAAGCGTTCGACCAGAAGCGCAATCCCGTCGATATCATGCAGCTTTGCTAGCTGCGAGTGCGTGACATCGTCTTCGCCTAGAAGCTCGCGGGCTAGGCTAAGCGAAAGATGCTCGTTCTGGACGATCGTGGGAAGATCCTCGCGGTTGAATTTGGCGATATGCGTGGCCGGGTCGGTGACCTCCACGGCTGGCCGGAAGCCATCGTCGGCGCGAAAGGCTAGCAGCTTCTTCTGCACCCCCGACAAAGTCCGTCCAGCGGTGGTCGCCGCCTCGTCGATGAGGTCGTCCTCGATCGGATGGACCGGCGCTTCCCCGTCGGCCGGGATAAGGCCCACCGCGCCGATACAATCCGCCCCGTAGTGTAGCAGCAGTCCGAGATCGTCTTGGTTTGCTGTGCCGCCGGCGCGCGCCTGACGCCCGCGGAGCCAGCCTTCTGGGGCGAGATGCTCGAAAAAGGGAATCAGGCCGCCGCGCCAATAATGGTCCCGTGTCTCTGCGGGAAGCGCGCAGGCGATCGTCTCGCGCCAGCCCTCGTCATAGACGAAGCGGGTGTCCGAACCTAGTTCGCTGAGCCGACCGGCAGGACGACCTTTGAAGGTGACGATGGCGTGGCGGTCGGCGATGGCGATTCTCGATCAGGATAATGAGACGGTTCGCCCTATCATCGTAAAAATGATTAAGCAATATTGAACATATGCAAAATTTCATTGGAGGTATGTGGCATCTCTGATCGACTGCCTTCCGTGGATTCAGAATCAATCTTCCCAGCCAGTGCAAGTGCACAGGTATCGAAAAACAGCCGATCTGAAACGCACGTGCATTGGCTACGGGCATTGCAGTGTTTTTTTGAACAAAGCCAGAAAGCAGATCTCGCGTCATCACGCGTCGAGATGCCGCAAGACCGCAATTTGCAAAACCTTTGGTCTTGGTCGCGCAGTATCAGGTCGGACCAATGCAGACGCTTTCGTCAGATGCCGTTTGCCAGTGGATGGCAGCCGATACGACCTCACCGCCTGATAGGCAGCATCAGGGTCGAGCACACCGACAGGGTCTAGGACCTCTCGAATTTAGATGGCAATGACTACGTGGTGAAAATGGGGTCTCTTAGCGCTCGATAGACGCTCGCTCGCGCGATACCGAGCTTCGTCGCTATGTCAGTCGCACCAAGCCCCTGATCGCGCAGAGAACGCACCTTATCAACATCTACCGTGCGCTTGCGCCCCTTGTAGACACCAGCGGCCTTGGCGCGCTCTATGCCTTCGCGCTGGCGCTCCTTGCGGATGTCGGTCTCGAACTCGGCGACCGCACCAAGGATGCCGAGGATGAGCTTGCCCATGCTCGTGGTCGTATCGACCACCCCTTGCTGCACGCACCGGAACCCGACCCGTTTCGCTGACAGCTGCTCGATGATGTCATGCAGATCGCGACCAGATCGAGCGAGGCGGTCGAGCCGTGTCACTACGAGCGTGTCGCCCTCCCGCACCCAGTCGAGGCAATCTGCGAGGGCCTGGCGGTCGTTGCGCGACGTCCCGGTGACCTTTTCTGAAAAGACCTTTTCACACCCCGCGTCGGCCAGCTGCTCAAGTTGGAGGTCGAGGCTTTGGGAACTGCTGCTGACGCGCGCGTATCCGACGATTGTCATGTGCTGCTTCTCGTTGTTTCATTGGGGTCTAGAGTCCACGCAGCATAGCGTCTAATCATCGGGATCGAACCTGTATGAGACACTCCGTGGACGCCGTGAGACGCCTCGGATGAGTATACCCAACTGAACCGCGCTGGTGACACCAATGCGCATCAGGTGTGCATAGGCTGCATTCGCAGCCCCCTAACGGCTTGGATGCATTACGGTCTCGGCATAAGCATAGCTCGTGACCGACGCCGCCCTCTTTACTGCTGGATCGCTGTTTTCGCAGGACTACCTGATCGAGGGCATCAAGCGCAGCGCTGCCTATGAAGAGATCGATGCGGCTGCATTGCGCGAGCGTCTAGAAACGCTTCTGGGCGCTTTTCCATACACAACGCGCCCCAACGAGGCGACGACCGAGAGTGACCTCGTATGGCCCGTTCTCGAAGCTTTGGGTTGGTCTTCGTGGCTCACCCAGCAGAATCTGTCGTCTAGCGGTCGCGACAACGTCCCCGATGGGTTGCTGTTCATCGACGAGGATGCGAAGGCCAGCGCCAATGAACACGCCGAGGAATGGAAGCGCTACGGCTTCGGGGCGGCGATCGTCGAAAGCAAGCGATGGGCACGCGCTCTCGACCGGGCAGAGGGGCGCACCGGACAGGATCGTGAAACCCCATCGACACAACTGCTGCGCTACATGCGGCGCATCGATGACCTTACCAATGGCGACCTGCGCTGGGGCATCCTGACCAACGGTGCGCGCTGGCGCCTTTATTATTCTGGCGCCCGCTCCACCATCGATGACTATCTGGAGATCGACCTTGCCCGAGTCATGGGTTTGGAGGCCGATGTCTTCGATGCGGCGGTGACGAATGAAGAACGCGAGCATTGGCTGCGTGTGTTCGTTGCCATGTTCTCTCGCGCTGCGTTCGAGCGGACTGCAAAGGACGCCCCCAGCTTCCATGACCGTGCTCGGCGCGAGGCGGCCTTCTATGAAGAGCGCGTCGCCAAGAACCTGTCCGACCTAGTGTTCGAGAAGCTCTATCCCTCGCTGGGCAAGGCCATCGCCGACAAGGCACCCGCCGATACCGACCTCGACGAGATCAGGAACGCCACGCTGATCCTGCTCTATCGTTTGCTCTTCATCCTTTACGCCGAAGATCGTGGCCTGCTGCCGGTGAAGGATAAGCGCTACGACGATTACGCCTTGCGAGAAGCACGCAAGGATGTGGGCGAGCGGATGGATGCGGGTGATACTTTCTCTGGCGTGGCCACCCCTATTTGGGATCGCTTCTCCAGCCTCGCGACCATGATCGACAAGGGAGACCCCTCTGTCGGTCTGCCGCCCTATAACGGTGGCCTCTTCAGTGCCGTGCAAACGCCGCTGTTGAACGACATTCGTCTGCCTGACAGCGTGATGGCCGAAGCGCTCGACATCCTCTCATACGAACAGCGCGACGGCCTGCGCCGCTACATCAACTACCGCGACCTTTCGGTGCAGCAGCTCGGCTCGATCTACGAGCGGCTGCTGGAGTTCGAGATGAAGCGCATCGATGGCGAGTTCGAGGTGCTGCCAAACATCTTCGCGCGCAAGGACAGCGGCAGCTACTACACGCCGGACGAGTTGGTCCTGCTCATCATTGACGAGACGCTCGCCCCTCTCATCGACGATGCCTATTCCGCGTTCGGCAACGCAATAGCCTCGCTCGGCAAGAATGACAGCGAAGCTTCCATGCTGCGGGTGCTGGAAGGGGCTGACCCAGCCAAGGCGATCACCCGCCTGCGCGTATGCGACCCCGCCATGGGTTCAGGGCACTTCCTCGTCAGTCTGGTGGACCGGATGACCAACCAGGCATTGGAAGCCATGGCGAGAGCGGTCGAGATCACTGCCGAGGCCGGTATCGACGACTACCAGAGCCCCATTGCGCGCGAGATCGAGAGCATCCGTTCTACCATCTGGCACAACGCCCAGGAGCAGGATTGGGCAATCGCCGAGGAACAGCTGGACGATCCCCAGCTGGTCAAGCGCATGGTGCTAAAGCGTTGCGTGCATGGTGTGGACAAGAACCCCATGGCGGTCGAGCTCGCCAAGGTGGCTCTGTGGCTGCACACCTTCACCGTTGGCGCGCCGCTGTCCTTTATCGACCACCACCTGCATTGCGGAGACAGTCTGTTCGGCCTGTGGGTGCGCGATGCCATCGACAAGGCCGGTGCGGCGGGTGAGCTGCTCTACATCGAGGACCTGCGCAATGCCGAGCGGCAGGCCGCGACCATGCAACGCATCGAGGCGCTGACCGATGCAGAAATTGCCGAGGCCGAGTCCAGCGCCGATATGTGGCGCGATGTTGAATACCAGGTGGGGCCGTTCGACAGCTTCGTCAGCTTCATGCATGCGCTCGATTGGCTGGACCTGCCGAAGGATGACAAGCCGCTCATCACTCAGTGGCTCGACGGTGGTTTCGGTGACCCGCTGCCGATTGCCCGCGGCCGCAAGGAGCCCGAAGCGGTGCGCGCCAAGCCGGAGGAGGCAGAACGCTTCCACGCCATCTGGAGCAAGGCTCGCCAGCTGATAGAGGAGGAGCGATTCCTCAACTGGCAGATCGCTTTCCCCGGCGTGTGGAAGAATTGGGCGAGTGCAGGTCGCGAGGGCGGGTTTGATGCTCTTATCGGTAATCCCCCATGGGACCGCATGAAGCTCCAGCAGGTCGAATGGTTCGAGGCGCGCAGGCCGGAGATTGCGCGGGCGCAGCGCGCTGCTGACCGCAAGAAAATGATCGCCGCGCTCAAGAAGGCGGGCGACCCGCTTTACGCAGACTATGAGAAGGCTGACCAGCGTGCTGCCGACGCCATGCGGATGGCGCGCTTCAACGGCAACAAGCGTGTTCCCGATCCCGACAAGCCCGGCAGGACGAAGAAAGCTCCTTCCGAGCATTACCCCTTGATGAGCAAGGGCGACATCAACCTCTACAGCCTGTTTGTCGAGCGTGCCCATGCGCTGGTCCATCCGCAAGGCATGGTCGGTCTGCTGACGCCCAGCGGGATCGCCGGAGACCTGTCATCATCGGAGTTCTTCAGCGCGCTTTCGACCGGCGGGCACATCAAGTCGCTCTACGACTTCGAGAACAATCGCAATCGATATGACGTCGGGCCGTTTTTCCCTGACGTGCATCGTAGCTTCAAGTTCACCGCCATGACCGCCAGCCCCAATCGCAAGTTCGAGGGGACAAGGTGCGGCTTCTTCCTCCACGCCGTCAGTGAGAAGGAGAACCCCGACAACGCCTTTCCGGTGAGCGCCGGGGACTTTGCGCGGGTCAATCCCAACACCGGCACCGCGCCCGTTTTCCGGTCGCGGCGCGACATGGAAATCACCACTGGCGTCTATGCGCGCTGCCCCGTTCTGGTTCATCGTTCCGGTGGCGAGGAAGTGCGCAGCTGGCCGGTCCGCTACGCAACCATGTTCCACATGACCAACGACAGCCACCTGTTCCGCACCCGCGCCGAACTGGAGGACGAGATGGGCGCGTGGTCGATTGGCGGCAACCGTTTCCAGAACGCCGATGGGGAGTGGGTGCCGCTCTACGAAGGCAAGATGGTCCAGGCGTTCAACCACCGCGCCGCAAGCGTCGTAGTGAACCCAGAAAACGTCAACCGTCCTGCGCAGCCAGTCAACGCGACCTCCGACGAACTCGGCGCCCCCGATTGGCTGGCGGACCCGCAATTCTGGGTGCGACCGACCGAAGCGATCATGCGTGAGCCTTATGTCCTGGGATTTAAGGACGTAACCGCGCCGACCAACATGCGAACCATGATCGCGGCGTTGATTCCATCGGGTGCGGCCGGGAACACATTGCCGCTACTCGATCTCGATGAAGGGGAAGTCGAGGGCGCTGCCTTACTGACAGCAAATCTCAATGCAGTCGCATTCGATTACATCGCACGACAGAAGGTGCAGGGCCAGCACCTAAACTGGTTCATCGTCGAACAACTCCCCGTCATCCCGCCAGCCACCTACGCCCGCACTTTCGGCCCCAAGACCGCCGCCGAGATCGTGCGCGAGGCCGTGCTGGAGCTGACCTACACCGCGCACGACATGGCCGCATTCGCCCGCGACATGGGCTATGTCGATGATGCTGGCAATGTTCTGCCACCGTTCCCATGGGATGAGGGACGCCGCCTGCACCTGCGCGCCAAGCTCGATGCGCTCTACTTCATCCTCTACGGCATCTACGACCCCGAAAACGCCGCGCAGAGCCGCGAGGACATTCGCTACATCTACTCGACTTTCCCCATCGTTGAGCGCCAGGAAACCGCCGAGTGGGGTGGCTACCGCAGTCGCGGCCTTGCGCTCGCATGGATCAACGCCCTGATGGCCGGCCAGCCGGACGCCGAGGTGGCGGGATAGCTTGTCCTGAAAGACCTTGCCTCGAAATGGTGTTCCAGATCGAGGCAAGGTATCGGCTACCACACGAACCAGCGTTTCTCGTCGGTATCGAACTCCGCAATGCCGACAGGACCAAGTTCCAGCAGCTGCGGCAGGTTTGCGTGCATATCGTCGGGCAGGTCGGCCAAGCCATCCGAGATGTAGAGCAGCTTCACCTGACCTTTCGGAATGCGTAGCGCAGTGGTGAAGATCGCGGCGGCAATGTCAGGGTTCGGAGCGAGGGCGAAGACATTCCCGCCCTTGTCATCGATCGTGCGGTAGAACTTGAGCTGCTGGATCGGAGCGCTGTGTGCCACCCAGCCGATGTCGCAGTAACTGGCGAACCCGACGGGCGCACTCCGAAGCAGCGCATCGAGACCACGCCGGAGTTCGTCATCGAGCGTCTCATCGACCCGTTCCAGCGAGAAATCCTCGTGGGTGAGACCGAGCGCCTCGTCATGTTCGATCACGGTGAGCGCCGCGACGTCCTGTGACGGTGCGACAATATGGCCGCGGACCGAATGACCCTCTCGCTTGATAATGCATTCGTAGAGCTTGAACTTCATCGAGCAGACCTTCTGTGTTGTTGCTGATGAAGAAGGTCTACCTGCACCCCGCTTGGCGTGCGGGTGGGCAAATGCAGCGGCAATGATGGGAAACGCACGCCGCGAAAAAGTTGACGGCGACAACCTATGTCGTTTGCCTCCAAAGGTCAGGAGCGGCGATTTTCTGCGGGTAGTCGGATTGCCCGGTGAAGGGCAGAAACGCGCCGGGTGAGAAATTGTCGATAGCAGCGGGATAGGCGCGGGCTTCTTTTACCTGTGACGCTTGCGTTTCTGACCCAGCATGGATGCCATTCGATCAACCATCGGAGCTGCCAGAGTAAGGTCACCTTGCCGATCGGCTTCGAGCAGAGCGGCAACCATCTGACCCACGGCTTCCAGGTTTGCCTCGACAACCCTCCGTCGGCGTTGGCTGTCGGAGAGGTCCATGAGCGCAGCACACCGCGCCTTTCTGTCGATTGCCGCTTTCAGGTCTTGAACGCTCTCGCTCACCCTGCAGCCCTTCACCGCGCCGCGGCTTTTCATTTGACGGGAGACGGTCTGCGGAGAAACCCCAAGCTCTCTTGCTATCTGGTTCCCATGCTTGAAGCCGAGTTCATAGAGAGCAGCCTGCTCATCCCATGTTTGCTCGGAGATCGTGTTTTTCGCAGGCATTCATCAACTTCCATTCCAACTAAATCATGAGGTTCATGGAGAGCATGTCTGCATGTAGATCATGATAATCCAAGTGAGATGGAAGACATGGTTACGTTCACTCCTTGGTCCTTTCGGCCCATGGGAATTCAAAACCATGTCTTCCATAGGTTCAGGAATGCCGCCGAGGATGTCGGCGGCTACCTTTCGGTCTCTGTGGTTGCCCGCCGACGGCTGGATCACAGTCCCCGCGATCGAGGCGGGTATGTCAGGTGAGCTTATTGAGGGTGGAAGTCTGCTGCGAAGAAATGGTCGTCATGGCCGCGCTTGGTGCAATAGCTGAACCAGCCGCTATCCAGTTCGCGCTTCAAGTCCACCGAACCGGCCCCTCGTGTCGCCTTCTTCCACGCACACCGGACTTCCTGTTCCAGCCGCCAGTCATTGCCGACAATTTGCATTGCAGCAGAGAGATCCACCGCACCATGCACATGTGCGTTGGTCGAAAGGTTCTCTGGGAAGAAGATGCCGCGCATGCGAAGATCGACAGGGAAGCGCCGCGCGTTACGGATGCCGTGCACGTTTTTGTCGAAGAGGTGACAGAAAGTCGAGCATATGTCCTTGATGCGTGGGAGCGAAAGCTCTCGGTCGGTGTTCAGGGTAATCGAGTGGGTGTAATTGTCGTTGGCGGCCCAGTCGGTTAGGGCAATGCGTTCACGACGCCGGCTTTGTGTTGCTGTCATGCCGCATATAATATCAGGCAGACGGCGAAAGCGCGAGAAGAAAATGCGTGTTATGATGCACGCATACGCCAACAGAGGATCTAACGCTCCTCAATCGCCGACCTGATCCTTTCCAGATCGGCCTGATCCAGACCGTCGGTTGTCAGTTGCGGGAACGTCTCTCGGAGTAACGTGACGGTGGCCAGCTCATGGACAGATAGCCATCGCCTTCGGGGGGATCGCTCGCCGGCCACTTCGCGCATCACTGCGCGCTGTTCCTGGGAAAGGTCTTTCAATTTGGCGCCCAGAACCGCTTCGAGTTCCATTGCGAGCCCGTGGTCGTCGGGTGATGGCCCGCGTTGGAAAAGCCTACTCCATTCGATGTCGGGGTGCCGCTGCTGCAACACCGCTAAAAGAAAGGATTCCTCGTCGAGGTCGAGAATGGACGCGAGCTCGCGAGCGCGGTCGATGGGAATACCCACCCGGCCGGTGGCCATATGGCTCAAGACGACCGCTGTCTTGTAACCCATCTGCTTGCCGATTTTGCGAACGCTCAAGCCTTGCTCATCTTTCGCGCGAGCAAGCCCTTCTGCAAGCATACGAGTGGCTGGGGTGTTCGCTAGGGGATAGTCGCTTTCCATCGTCTCTGTGTGGCTGAAAACATTCATGCATGCAAGGAACTTGACGATTTGAAAATGTGTGATAGATTACACGCATGACAAAAACCTCAAGCGCGCCGTTCCCTCGCGCGACCCAAATCAAACGAGCGATCGCCGCCGTAGCGAAGGCCGGTGTCGCCGTCGGCTCGGTTGAGATTTCGCCATCGGGGGTGATCCGTGTCATCGCCGCCGCTGCTTCAGCGGAGAGCGTGGCCAACGACTTTGACGAGTGGGACCGAAAGGGCGCTCTTTGATCGTCGGTCTGCATTTCGTCACGAAGAAGCGCCCCGGCAAACCTCCATTACGTTATGTATATGCGTGGCGCGGTGGTCCGCTGATCGCCAAGCGCGAAGGTGGGGGCAGGCCAGTCCTTTCGGCAGCCGAGATCAAGGCTGCACTCGAAGCGATCGAGCGGAATGCGACGCCAGACGGCAAAACCCTTTCAGCGCTAGTTCGAGAATGGGAGCGCAGTCCGTCATGGAGTAATCTCGCGACCTCCACCCAGAAAACGTGGGCAAGCTACGTCAAGCAGATTGTTGAGCGCTGGGGCCAGACACCCCTGTCGGTTTGGAACGACCCGCGTATGAAGGCGAAGGTTGTTCGGTGGCGTGACGAGCGTGCTGCCACGCCACGGGGCGCTGATCTCGGAGTTATGGTGCTGCGCGAACTTCTGAAATTTGGCTGCCTGCATGGTCGCGTCCTCATCAACGTCGCGGAGGGCATTCCGACCCTCTACCGCAATGGGCAGCGCGCCGAGATCATCTGGACTGATGAAGACATCGACCGTTTCGCATTCGAGGCGAAGCGAATGGACAAGCTTCATGTGCTTGACGGATTGCGTCTTTGTGCGGTCACAGGGCTGCGGCGCGAAGACCTCGTCACCGTCAGCCGCTCGGACGTTTATGACTTTGCAATCGTCAAGCGCGCGCTCAAGACCAGCCGCGGTCGGCGTCGAACAGCTTCGATGCCGAGGATACCGGAGCTTGATCTCCTGCTTCAGGAGCTTGACACACGACAGCGTGAAGAGGGGATAACCACACTGCTCGTCAACAGTCGCGGTAGGCCGTGGAGTGGCGATGGTTTTGGAGGCTCTTTCAATCGCGTTCGTGACGCGGCGGGGATCGTATTTACAGACCCTGATACGGGGGAGCAGAAGCGCAAACACCTGCACGACGTTCGAGGGACTTTTGCGACACGCCTTATCCTATCTGGGCTGACCGATGCGGAGGTTGCGGAGATCATGGCATGGTCGGTCGAAAAGGTGTCGGGCATCCGACGAACATACGTTGACCAGTCGCGTGCAATCGTGGCAATCGGCGAGCGCATTATGAAAGCGGGTGTAAACTGACCTGTAAACTGCTTTACGCGGTGGTTTCAGTTTCCCTTATTTCACAGTGCTTTGCGGGTGTAGCTCAATGGTAGAGCAGCAGCTTCCCAAGCTGACGACGAGGGTTCGATTCCCTTCACCCGCTCCAGCGATCCCCATGACCGCAAGCGAGCCCTCTATTTCGGCGGCATCCTGATGGCGCCGTCGAGCCGGAACTGGTGGCCGTTGATGTAGCTGTTGCGGGCGATTTCGCAGATAAGCGAGGCGAATTCCTCGGGATGGCCGAGCCTCTTGGGAAAAGGCACGCTGGCGTTGAGCTGGTCCCACATCTGCGGATTGCGATCCTTCATTCCCAGCATCAGCGGTGTCGCGAAAATGCCCGGCATGACCGAATTCACGCGAATGCCGAGGTCCATCAGGTCGCGCGCCATCGGCAGGACGAGACCGTTCACCCCGGCCTTGCAACTGCCGTAGATCGTTTGCCCGATCTGGCCATCTTGCGCCGCGACGCTGGCGGTCAGCGTGACGCAGCCGCGTTCGCCGTCCTCGTTGACGGGTTCGGAATTGGCCATGCCCAGCGCAGACAGGCTGGCGATGCGGTAGGAGGACACGAGGATGCCCTCGGCACCGAACGCATAGTCTTCGGTCGAGAGGCGCTTGTAGCAGCCATTTTCCTTATCCCAGCCGAGCGTCTTGCCGCGGCGGCTGGTCATGGCGCAATGGACCGTGACGCGTTCCTGCCCATGCGCCGCGCGGGCCTTGGCGAAACCGTCGACCACCGATTGTTCGTCGGTGATGTCGACAAGCGCGAAGGTGCCGCCAATCGCCCGCGCATGCGCTTCGCCGGCTTCCTCGTTGACGTCGAAAATGGTGACCTTGAGCCCGAGATCGGCCAGCGCCTGCGCGCTTGCCTTGCCCAGCCCCGAAGCGCCGCCGGTGACCACGGCGGCCATGCCCTGTTGCAATTCCATCTGTCCCTCCCTGTCTTTCGTTTGCGCGCGTGCTATCGCAAGCAGGCAGGCAGAGAAAGAGGGAGGTCGCATGACGCCGCTGCTGTTCGCCATGGTCGCCAGTTTCCTCGCTGCGACGGGGGCGCGCGACCAAGTGCTGGTCGCGCGGCTTGCAGGAGCCTTGGGGCGGAGCAACGGTCTTCTCGTGGTCGCGCTTGCAAGCTCCGCGACGACGGCAACGATCGCGGCATGGGCTGGAGCGATGCTGGCGCGGACCATGTCGGAAAGCGCGGCGACGATGTTCGTCGCCATCGCACTGTTGCTGGCGGCGGGCGAATGCGCCTGGCCCAATCGCGAGCGCGCCCCGCGCGAACCGACCCGGTCGCTGGGTGCCATGGCAATCGTCCTGTTCGCGCGCCAGTTGACCGATGCCTCGCGCTTTCTCGTCGCCGCATTCGCGGTGGTGTTCGCCACGTGGCCGCTGGCGGCGCTGGGAGGGGCGATCGGTGGCGGCGCGGCAGTGGTGCTCGCCTGGACGCTGGGGGGGCAGCTGGAATCACGGCTGCCCCTGCGCGGCTTGCGGATCGCGCTGGCAGTCTTGCTTTTCGTTCTCGCCATGCTGACCGGGCTGAGCGCACGAGCTATTATCGGATAAATCGATTACTACATCCGTCGTTAATCGAGAAACCGAAGTGCCATGTGCGGGTTATATCAATAAGCGCCCCGCCCGGGGCGGTCCGAAATTAACAAAAGGGGACATATCATGGCCGATGTTGGCGACAATTCGAAAGCCGGTCTGGTCAGCGCGTTGAACGGCGCGCTTGCCGATACCGTGGCGCTCTATTTCAAGACCAAGAACTTTCACTGGCACGTTGCCGGCCCGCGTTTTCGCGACCTGCATGTCCTGTTCGACGAACAGGCGGCGCAGCTTGTCGGTACGGTCGACGATCTTGGCGAACGCGTCCGCAAGAACGACGAGTACACGCTGACTTCGATCGGCAGCGTCATGAAGGCGACGCGTATCGAGGACCAGGACGATGTCACGCTGACCGCCGATGCGATGGTCAAGGAACTGCGCGACGACAACAAGAAGCTGCACCAGCGCCTCGGCGAGGTGAAGGAAGCAGCCGAGGAAGCGGGCGACAATGCCACCAGCGGTGTCGTCGACGACTGGATCGATGAATGCGAGGAACGCATCTGGTTCCTCAACCAGACCAGCAAGTAAGCACTGATCGAAACGATTGCGCCGGGGCCGTCTTTCCCTCTTGGGGAAAGGCGGCCCTGGTGTATTGGTAGGGCATGGATAATCTGACGATCATCGAGGGAAGCGGCGATACCGCGATTGCCGATTGGTTGGCCGGGCGGT
>Ga0310345_10002215_pt1 | contig 20047 bp, 15 predicted proteins | sample HC15DNA20500_MG_FD_204667 | JGI IMG/M metagenome (GOLD analysis project Ga0310345, IMG submission 204667) | Marine microbial communities from station ALOHA, North Pacific Subtropical Gyre - HC15-DNA-20-500_MG | ecosystem: Environmental > Aquatic > Marine > Oceanic | place: Pacific Ocean: North...
CCGGCGCCGTACCGGCCCCGAAAACACCGTGATCTGCCCCATCGACCGCTCCCAAGCGCACAAAAAGGAGCACGCTTAAGACCGATCACTCACCTGCCAAGCAAGGCGGGTCTCCCCGGACGGTTACACTCTGGCCGACAATGCGCCGATTGCTGGTGCATCTGCGATCGTTGCTGGACGGATTATAAGCTTTGCTGCCGATTTGGTCATTCGACACTGTGTAGTCAATTGCCGCTAAAACGCAAAAACCAGCTGCGCAGATTGCCCCGCTTCAACTGCCGAAAAGACGCGGAGAGCGGATTGAGGCGGCGCGCATCGCTCGTAAGGCGCGCAAGGTCACATCAGTCTCGAACGCCTTTTCGTGCTTTGTATCGAGGACATAAGCCTTCAGACGCAAACGAACGGTGATCAGGCTCTGTAGCGCTTCCTGTGTGACCAGCACCACTACCGGCTTGGCAAGATAGACAAAGCGGCTGGAGAGCGCGGCTTCATTGACGATCTCGCGAGCGCGATCGACGTCCTCGCCTATGCCGATATAAAAGTCGATCACCACCTGCATGTCGAGGGCACCATAGTTTCCAGACGAGGTGATATCGCTGAGAAATTTGCTGTTCGGGATTGTTATCGTGTTGTCGTCGAGCGTCTGAAGCCGTACGGAGCGTAGCCCGATGGCGGTGATGTCGCCATAAAAGCCGTCGAAACTGACCCGGTCACCTACTTGGAACGGCCGATCCATGATAATAATGATACCGGCGATGAACGACGCGACAAGATCCTTCATCGCAAAACCGATCGCGACGGCTGCGGTGCCCCCGATCAGCGTGAGCACGGTCTTGTCGATCCGGAACGAGAGCGCCAGCACGATTACCGCAGTTGCGATGAAGACAAGGAACTGTGCAATTGTGGCGAGCTTTTGCAGCGTCAGCCGGCGTGAGGCGAACTGGGCGCTGAAACCCGAAACGAAGCTCGCCAATAGCCGCAGCAGCATCCAAGCACCGGCGATCACCAGCGTGGAAGTGGCGACCCCGCTCCAACGAATGAAATTGCCGAGCTCGCTGACATCGACCGCTGCGACATCCTGCGCGCGGACCATACCCGGCAAAGTAAACAGAATGACTGCCCACAGCAATCTGGCACCCGAAAGGCGGCGAACCAAGATCATAACGCGCTCCGTACGATCAAGTTCTGGCGTTCGAGGAGCCGACGTACGTCCTGATACCAGAACAGCGTCAGGCGGTAGCCTTGTTCAACGTCGACGATCACCCCCAACGCGCGGAGGACACGGATTGATTCCTCGACAATCACTGCCGCCAGATCAGTTGAGTCCACAATCGCCCTTAATAACGCGACCTCCATCTGCAGGATGGCGCGCAAGACAAACAGGCTGGCGGTAGGTAGCGAGAGCAGCGACTGCAGGTCGGGTGCCTTGTATGTCCTGACCGCAACCACGCCCATGGTCTGATCGTAGAACAGCGATCGCCGCCAGAATTCGAGCGCAACCGCGGGGTTGCCGCTGCTGTCTTCGGTCAGGCCTTCGTAAAATTGGCGGCGCACGCGTTCTTCGGGTGTAATATCTCCATCGAAAAGCATGGTCCCCGCGTTATGGACATCGAGGTCGAACCGCGGTGCCAGTCCCGCTTGTTCGGTTCGGCGTTCGATGAGCCCGCGGATGTCCGCGACACTCCACCGCGGGAGGATGGTCACTTGGTCGAACATGGCCCGATCTTCCCGAGCCCGCGACAGGTAGCTCCAGGCCGGTCCTCCGATCGCCAAGACCCAGCGGGCATTTGCGCCACTCGTCCGGGCAAAGGCAACCAGTTCTTCGAATTCTCGCAACCCGCCGATAGCCGGCACGATCAGGCGCTGAACGTCGTCGATCACGATGCTCGATGGGACTTCGCCCAGCATTGCCGCAACTGACGCGGTGGTTGCTGCGCAGCCGAGCTGATTGGCCAGCGCATCGATGATGCCGGCAAACCCGCCAGTTCCACAAGTAATCTTGTACTTGCGCACATCAACCGTTTTACTTTGCAGACGATCGAGCACCGTCGTCTTACCCAGCCCGCGTTCGCCGATGACCGCTCCGATTTGGCCATTCGTTAATCCAGCCAAGGCGCTTTCTGCCGAGGTTGACAGGATTGTCTCGGTGTGTGGAGCGCCATGCGGCACGAGGCGTTTGGCTTGGGCTAACGAAATCGGTTTATACCGTCCGCTTGCTTCGTCTGCCATGACCCGCGCTGCCGCCATGGCCCGCGTGCGCTGGCCCGCGATGTCTCGGATCAGCGCAAGTTGATTGAGGCGCCGCGCTGCCACAGAACGGGTGCCCTGCACCAATAGACTCGTCCCCGCCGCGATGCGGCCCAGCGAACCGGCAATCCCATCCTTGTGGCGCGCAGACCACGCAAGGATCGCGCTGCGGCTTGCGCCAAGCTCTGCCAGGGCATCAATCCGTTCGCGCCACCAGTTCCCCAGCAGCAGTACTACCGGCACGATCAGCAACCAGCACAGTGTGAGCACCCAGCTGTAGATCGCTCCTGTCCCAACGGATGCGTTGGTGAGTGACAGCACCAGCCCCACTCCAACCACCGCCCCCAGCACGAGCCTGAGCGACTTGCGCCGCAACATCGCCCGGGTGTCGTCGCGCTGCTGGCCTTGAACGAAAGCATCGATGACCAGCACGAGCGTGGCCCCAACCAGCACCCAGCATCCGATCAGCCAGATAATCCGCACTCCTGAGAGGCTAATGATTGATGGGTAGACCCAAGCCAGAAGTAGCAGAAACAGCAACCAGTCGAGCGGACGGCGCGCCTTGCGCAAGATGCCAACGCCAAACCCAATCGCGGTCGATGCGATTGTGGCGGGTCGACGGCTAGTTTGCGTGCGCTCGATACTTTCCAGGGCCGCATCGCCCTTCCCACGCCAAAGCCGAAATACGAGACTGGCGATTAGCAACTGAACCAGTCCGAATATCTGGCTGGAATTGGGCTGCGTCAGGACATCGCCGACACTGCGCCAGCGTGAAACTGCATAAGCCACATTATACCGGACGGTAAGTACGATCTGGTTGAATTCGCGCTGAACTTGCGCCCATCCTTCTTCGTCGAAACCAGTTACCTTGGCGCGCATGGGCCGCGAAAGTGCGCCGATCAGATCGAGGCGCGTCGCATTCATGGCGATCATCGCGCTGTAAAGCGCAGAACGCCGATCCCAACCGATCGCGTCAGCGCGGGCCTGAAGCTGCGTCGCCTGGGCGGCAAGTTGCGCACGCAACCGAAACAGCTTCTTGGTTTCCGGGTCATCAGGCAAGGCGGCATCGTTGGCAGGCACCGCCGGTACGCCGCCGACCAGCGCAGTCGGACTGCTTAGTGCCTCGGCAAGGTCTCGCCTAACATCATGCAAGGCATCAATCAGGCGTAGATAAAGCTGGTCTGCGGCAAGGTCCCTTCCGGGATCAGACATAGGCCGCGCAACCACGTCGGATGCCTGGCTCCGCCACGACTGGGCGCTTTCACCAATTGTCGAGTTGGCCTCTCCTTGCCGCGCTAGGGCGCGCGCATAGTCGTCCAGCACCTTGCGAATTTGCGCCAGTTGCTCTCGCCGCGCCCTGAGCCGTTTCTGGCTATCGGCGCCATTGCCGGCCGCCTTTGCCTGTGCCGAAGCGAACTGCTGCTCGGCCCCGGCCAGCGCTGCGGCGGACGAGCTTTGTGCAGCAGTACTGCTGGCCTGGATTTCCGATAGACGGTTTCGCTGGCTGTCGGGCAGCGCAAGGATCTGCTTACGCAGGCGCCCGATTTCGGCACGGACCTGAGCCAAGGACGAGGAATAGACGTCTGCTTCAACACCGCTGTCGGCTGCGCCTTTGGTAGCATTCTCGTCAGTTTCGAGCAGGTCGAACGTAAGGCTCTTTGCCGGTGCGGGATTACCGGCCAGGAAGGCTTGCAAGCCGGCGCGGCGGGCCTCCAGCGCGGTCAGCAGGTCCGCCTTGCGCGCCCGGTCCGCCACAGCAGCTGCAACTTTTTCCTGCCTTGCCCGGTGATCAGCAAGCAGCCTTTCTCGGCGACTTTGAGACAACCTCAGGAAGCGGGCCTGTGCGACAGCGAGGGTGGCTTCATCGGCGGACAATCCCGCCAGCACGGCTGGATCACGCGCAGCGCGTTCGAACTGGCTCCGATCGGCAAGCATTTGCAGCACGAAGCGTGTTCGAATGCCTGCAGCGCCGGTCAGCGATGTTTCGAACAGTGCGCGCGCATCGACGGCGCCATCCAGCTTGCTGTCGATCAGATCCGAAATTCGTTGCGCCTGTACGCGCGCCGCAGACTGTTTTTCGACGGCTGCATTACCCTGCCCTGATGGCTGGGCCGCGGCAAGGGCTCTTTCATCCGCAGCCCATAGCTGCCCGCAGCACAAAGCAAGAAGCAGCGCCAGACGGATGATGCCCCGGATCACGAACCTGGAATGCCAATTGTCGAGGCTGGTGCCGATCCAATCCTCAGCGGCGGCATGCCGACAAGTTCGACCGTGGTGCTGCCAAAGCCGACTTTGTCCGCGTGCGCTTCGAACGCGGCCAGTAGCGAGCGCATGATCGCATCCTTGACTGCGCGGCGACGCCTGAAATCGACGACATAGCGAGCGGTAAATTCGATCCAGTTGTCGTTTACCACCAGAGTCACCATCGGCGCGGTCCGGGCCTCCTCGATCAGATATTTTGAAACCATGACCTTCCATGCCGCCGCTGCTGCGGCATCGAACTCTTCAACGTGTTCAGCCACCGCTCCTTCGATTAATTTCTGTGCCAGTTGCCAGTCCCCGCCATATTTGACGGGAATCTTGAATTCGTCCCACAGAAAGGAAAAGTCGGCCGAATAGTTGTAGACTGGCTCCTTGAACACGAAACTGTTGGCAACCCTGACGATCCGGCCGTTATAAAGGTCTCCCTTTACCCAATCGCCGATTTCCATCAGCGTGGTTCGCAACATGCCAATGTCGATAACATCGCCGGTGATCCCGCCAAGCTGCACCCGATCTCCGGGCCGATAGAACCCGCCAAACGATATGGCGATCCAGCCGGCAATGCTGGCGATCACCTCCTGAAGCGAAAAGGCGATACCGGCACCGGCGACACCGAAGATTACCGAGACCTGGCCAAGGCGCCCGCTCATCATCGAAAACAGGATGAGCAAGAGGACCAGATATCCCGCAAAGCCGATGAACTTGCGGACCCGGTAGCGTGTTGCGGTTTCTGCAATCGAGCGTCCTGCCAGACGTTGCAGCAGGCGGATGATGAACAACCCGACAATAACGGCCACAAGCGCCGTGCCGCCTTGCGCAATCAGCGGCGTGTCAAGCAAACGCGTTGCAGCGGCGAACCACTCGGTCATCGGTGAGTGAACGGTCTGGGCATTGTCCGCGCATTATCCAATCTGCATCTTGGTGGCAACAAGCGGTGTCTCGGCATTGCGCCATAACAATGCTAGGCGATTGGGATGAAAGAGCGCGGAGATCAGATTGTGCGGCCAACGCGAGCTGCATCAAATAACCTCGCCACATCGCCACCAACGCAGGCAACGGGGCAATTCATGCGGCGATCTCGCCGCTCGCCGGTTGCCAGCATTGCATGGCGGATTGCGCTGGTCTGCCTGCTGATTTCGATCGCGATTCTGGGCCACGTGGTAGATCGCGATGGGCTGCGGGACAATGCCGACGGCGCGGTATCGGTGCTTGATATCGTGTACTTCACCGTCATCACCGTCACCACCGTGGGTTATGGCGATATCGTGCCAGTTTCTGATGGCGCCCGCATGTTCGATACATTCGTGGTAACCCCAATCCGGGTTTTTGTGTGGCTAATCTTTCTCGGCACAGCTTATGATTTCATGCTGCGTCACAGTTGGGAACGCTGGCGAATGGGACGGTTACAGAAGATGCTCGATGGCCACACCATTGTCTGCGGCTATGGAACGACGGGCACCGAGGTGGTTGCCGAGCTTCTGTGCGACGCGATCAGTCCAGAAGCGATCGTGGTTGTAGACACTGACGCTGACCGGTTGTTTCTGGCAAGTGCGCAGGGCTTGGGCACGGTGCTGGGTGATGCAACCCACAACGCCATCCTTGAAGCGGCTGCGGTGACCAGGGCACGCGCAGTCATCATTTGCCCAAGCCGCGATGACACGGCCATTCTGATAGCGTTGACGGTGCGGCGTCTGGCCCCTGAGGCCAAGTCCGTGATTAGCATCCGTGCTGCCGAGAACGAAGTTCTGGCGCTGGATGCGGGCGCGGCGGTGATCATCAATCCGGTGAACTTTGCCGGCAGGATGCTGGCGGGAGCGCTTCGCGGAACTCACGTTACCGAATATGTGAATGATCTGATCACCGCCAACGGGCGTGTAAAGTTGCAGGAACGTCTGGTACGTCCTGACGAGGTTGGTCTGTCGCTGCGTGATCTGGCCGATGGGATCGGCTTGCGTATCCATCGTGGCGAACAAACGCTTGGTGTTTGGGATGAAGGGGCGAAATTGCTCTGCGAAGGGGACAAGATTATCGAGGTTGTCCAGTCCGGAAAAGGATACCACTAGCGCGAGTAGTTTTTGTCGGGCCGCTACTGGACACATGGCCTGCTGCCGGTTTGATGGACACCGGGATTGGCTAAACCAGGCTACCCCAGCTTGACGTTCAAAGTCGACAGGGCTGAGCTATCCTTAGGCCGTGTGACGCAAGAAGATGTGGTCGAGCAATGCTCACCTCATGAGGGCCGGCCCGGAGCTTATAGCTTGCCGAGCAATTGGAGCGACGACTTGCTGCGTTATCAGGCTGGCACCTGATTGGATCAATGCGAATGGACCGATCTCTGACGAAGTCCGGTGCAGCTCAAGCTTTGCATTGCCGGTTTCATGAAAATGCAGGTCATCGATTCGTGAATGCTGAGCGAAATTTACAGTGGCCTGCCTTCAGCAATGTCCTGCGCCGCGTCGTTTGCTGATGCTGCTTGTGTCCCCGATTTGCGGGGGTTCATCAGTTCATCAATTCGTCCTGCTGCTAATTTTACCCCGGTTGCCCCTTCATGCCCGAAGTAGGAACGGATGCGCAGGTCATGCTGCGGGAAGGGAATCTCGATGCCGTACTTGCGGAGTGCATCATCGAGCGCCCAGAAGTAGGCGGCCTTCATGCTTCCCGGACGTTTCACCGCATCCAGGGATGGCCAGACGACCAATGCGAACTCCAGAGCGGACGCGCCAAATCCGGTCAGCCAGACCTGAGTCTTGTGCTGATCATCGTCAGGCAGTGTGAAGGAAACCGAACTTGCCGCTTCTAGCGCGGCGCGTTTGACCAGTTCCTTGTCCGAACCATAGGCAACCGAAAAGGGCACCCTGACCCGCCGGGCATCGCGCCCGCGCGTCCAGTTTGTCAGCTTGTTTCCAAGCAGGGCTGCGTTCGGGACCAGCACATCGACGTGATCGGTGGTGCGCAAGGTCGTGGCGCGGGGGCCGATCGCGGTGACGGCTCCGGCGGTGCCATCATCCAGTTCGATGTAGTCCCCAACCTCGATGCTGCCGTCGAACAGCAGGATTATGCCGTAGACGAAGTTCTTCACGACATCCTGCAGGCCAAGGCCGATACCGACGCCCAGGGCGCCGGCAAACAGCGACAGAGCCGACAAGTCGACCCCCAGTGCCGAAATCGTGGCGGCAATGGCGACGAATACGACAAGGTAGCGGGCAACCTGCCCGGCGATGTAGACTGTCGCAGCTCTGCCATCTCCCACCTTACGCTGGGTTCGGGCAGTCAATCTGCGAATCCCCCAAATTACCATCGTAGCGGCGATCAGTATGCCTGCGGCAGAAACGGCCGAGGCGATAGTGATGGTCGCTTCGCCCACATTGACGAGGGGTTGCTCCGCGACTTTGCCCAGCACCGTCACAGGGTCGGACCTTCCATCATGCCGCGTGCCATGGCGATCATTTCTTCCACGAGGCTATCCTCCATTGCCGCGCTCCAGCACACATAGGGCGAGAATGCCAAGGCTGATACATCCTCCACCGGTTCCAGCTGCCCTGCGCTGATGTGGCTCTCCGCCAGACGTTCAGGCACGAAGCCGCTTGAACCTGTCCTTGCAAGCCAGTCCAGCGACAGAACCCCGAGATCGAGCGTCAGGCCCGGGGAAGGCAGATCGCCAAGGCGAGCCCGCAGTTCGTCATTGACGGCCTCGCCCCATTCGGTCCTCACGAAGTTCTCCGTCCAGTCGACCTCAGCATTCGCCGTCACGAGAATGAGCCGATCTTCGGCGAGTTGCTCCATGCGCTGGCCGCGTGCCAGCTGAGGCTCATAGAGAAACGCAATGTCGAGGTCGGCATCATCGAGGGCGCGGTTGAGCTGGGCCGGGGCAGCGGCAACTGCGTGAAACGCGATATCGCGGCGCGCCTCTCTCATGGCATCCAGCCAGGGCATCAGCAGCTTTGGCCACAGGGCGTGCTGACCGCCGACCCGCACCAGCTGGGCGAAACGTGGTGGCAATGCAGCCTGCTCGCAACCATGTTGCCATGCCCTCTGCATCTTGACCGCGGGATCAAGGAAGCGCCTGCCAGCGGGCGTAAGCCTGCACCCCCGCTTGTCCCGCTCGAACAGGCGGACCCGCAAGACGTGTTCGAGCTGCTTGATGCGTTCGGTGACGGCGGACGGGCTCGCGTGGATGCGCTGCGAGGCTTTAGAAAAACTGCCTGCAGACGCCGCAGCAAGAAAAGTGCGGATTGTCACGATATCCATGAATTCGGAATATCCAAATTTAAAGTTTTGACAATCAGGTTTGCTGAAATTGTCTTGCTGTGGCATAACCCATTCAGATGCTTGGTCACTTAGAGCAAATCGGCAGCGGCAGATGCACTTGCAAGGCAAGACGTGGCCCCATCAACGAACGCTGGGCTGCGATCATAAACGGGGCTGCCCGCAAACAACTGCAGCGTACACGAGAAAACTATCAACGAAAGGAACATCATGACCGTTCAACCTGCGCGAATTGCAACTCCAGTCGCCCGCAAGCCTCGGCTTACGGCAAGTCATGTCAAACAGGATCAAAAGCAGGCAAAGCCAGAGGCAGAGAATGCCGGGCAAATCCCACCGCTCCTGCAAGCTGGCGCCAATGGCGAGGGCACCATTCCTCCAGCAAGGCTCGCCTTTGCGCGAGATGCGCTGGAACCGCACGTCTCTGCCGAAACCATGCACTACCATTACGACAAGCACTACCTCGGCTATGTCAACAAGGCCAATGCGTTAATCAAGGGCACCGACCTTGCCAGTACGGCGCTCGAAGAGGTCATTCGGCAGGCCGCGTGGAAGCGCCGCCGATCCCTACTGGTCAATGCGGCTCAGGCGTGGAACCACGCCTTCTTCTGGGCTTCGTTAAGCCCTGACGGTGATGCGGGACCGGATGCGATCCTGGCATCGGCGCTGGAGAAAGGCTTCGGCAGTCTGGAGAGCTTCCGGCAGAAATTCATCGACAAGGGACTGTCTCATGTCGGGTCCGGTTGGCTCTGGCTGGTCTGCGACAAGCATCGCGGTCTGATGCTGGTCACGACCGACAAGGCGATCCCGGTGTGGCTCGGGACGGAGAGGGTTCCGCTGCTCGTCTGCGACCTGTGGGAACACGCCTATTATCTCGACTGGAAGAATGACCGGGGGGCCTGGCTGGGCGCGTTCATCGAGAGCTGTGCCAACTGGGACCATGCCGGCAGGCAGCTTGCCGCCCTGATCAACGGCGAGGCGACCTGGACCTATCCGAGGTCGACGTGAGCCGGCTTGCAGTTGACGCCGGGAGCATGAATACGCGCCGCGATCAGAGTGTGTTTGGTTCCGGCCAGTGGCTCTCAGGATCGATCAGGCAAAAACCTATGCCAGCCCAAGGTTCACATGCTAGGACCAGACGACAACGATCGCCAATAATGCAAAGGAGCTGTGCTGGCATGAAGCAACGTTTGGCTCTGTTCCTGATGATCTGGCTGGCACTGGCGGCAGTGGCGGATGCCGGTCCTGCCATGGCGCGGCAGTCGGCAACCTCAACCCAGAAACCAGTTTCGGTTGTCCTGGTCTTCTTCCATTTCAACAGCCTGCGCATCACCCCTGCGGCGGACGCCTCGCTCCAGTCGATCGCGCGGCTGCATGCTGAAAATCCCGATGCGCCTGTGCGGATCGTCGGGATACTCAACGGCTCGGGCATGGAAACGTCAAGCCGGGAACTGGCCATCCAGCGGGTGGAGGCAGTCAGAGACAGGCTCCGTTCGCTTGGCGTGCCCGCGCATGCGCTTACCACCGACGTTGAAGAACCCCGCTTGCCAGCCATGGTCGGCACAGGGCGCAAGCGTCCGTCACAACGCCGTGTGGAAGTTTACCTAGGCTGAGCTCCAGGCCCTGCACGTTGAACAGAGGCCCGCTACATCCCTTCTTCCGAGCTGATTGGCCTTGCCTAAACTCCGTCTGAAACTAGACACTCCAGAATGATGGCAGGGACAAGCAACGTGTTGGCGATGTCAGCCATTTTTGCAGTCGGCTTTGTCGGCTTTGCGACAGACAGGTTGCGCCATGATCTTGTGGCGCTCCTCATGCTTTCTGCTTGCGTGGTGCTAGGGCTTGTCAGCGCCGATCAGGCGTTCGCGGGCTTCTCGGACCCGGTGGTCATCACGGTTGGTGCGATCATGATTGTCAGTGCTGCAATCGCGCGCTCCGGGGTTCTGGCATATGCGCTGCGCCCCTTTCAGCGCTGGATGAAGGCGGAAACGGGGATAGCCGTCGTATACGCGGTCATTTGTGGATTAGCATCCGCGTTCATGAACAATGTCGGCGCGCTGGCGCTGTTGCTGCCAGCCGCGCTGGCCACTTGCCGGACCGCCAAGGTCTCGCCCAGCCGCATCCTCATGCCGATGGCCTTTGCTTCGCTGCTCGGGGGGCTTGTCACGCTGATCGGCACACCGCCTAATGTCATTCTGGCCGAAATGCGCAGTGGCTATGGCAAGCCAGCGTTTGGCATGTTCGATTTTGCGTTCGTCGGAGTTCCGCTCGCGCTCGCAGGACTTGTCCTTACCATCCTGCTCGTGCGGCTTCTGCCCTCTCACGCCGCGAGTGAGGGCGAGCCTCTCAAGTTCCGGGTGGCCGATTATCTGTTCGAGCTCCGTGTACCAGCGAATGCCGCAAAGTCGATCACCGTTGATGTGCTGGCCTCGATCGGCACGGGCGAGGACCGGCTCGCCGTCCATGCGATTGATCGTGGCGGAATTCTGGTCACGGCGCCAAGACTGAGCAGACTGCTTCTGCCCGGTGATATCATCCAGGTGGAAGGTCGCGCGCCGATTGTCGAGGAAGCTCTGGAGCGCCTGGGCCTCGAGCTGGCCTCCGACGTGGAAGACGATCTGCTTGACGATTCTTTCTTCGAGTTCGTCGTCACCGAGAAGAGCGCCCTCGTACTGGAGAATACCCCGCTCACCCTTCTGGCCAGACAAGGCGCTTCGCTTGTCGCGATCAGCCGCAGGGGCAAGAGCATTGCGGGCGGCCTTTCGGCAATGCAGCTGCAAGCCGGGGATGTCATCCTCCTCCAAACGGATCCAGCCCGGACTGGGGAACTGGCGCATATCTTCGGCCTTCTGCCACTAGCGGAACGCCCCCTGAGGCTGCGCGTTTCGGCAAAAGACTGGCTGCCTGTCGGCGCGCTGGTTGGCGCCATCCTTGCCGCGTCTACCGGTCTTGCCAGCCTCGCCGCAGCTCTCATGCTCGCGGTAGCCGGTTTGGGGCTTGCCGGGCGGCTGCGGGGCCAGGTCTATCAGGACATCGATTGGTCGATCATCATCCTGCTCGCAGCGCTGATACCCGTTGCGCAAGCGTTCGGTGCAAGCGGCGCTGGCGAGGCTGTGGCATCCGTGATCAGCCACACGGGCAAAGGCCAGCCCGAATGGGCGCTTGTCGGGATCGCGCTGGGATTGACGATGGCCGTCACGCCGTTTCTCAACAACGCTGCGGCAGTTCTGATTATGGGTCCGATTGCCGCGCAAACCGGAATGGACACGGGTGTCCCGGTTGACGCGATGCTGATGGCGGTTGCGATCGGTGCGTCCTGTGATTTCCTGACACCCATCGGACATCAGTCCAACACGCTCGTGTGGGGTCCGGGCGGTTACCGCTTTTCCGATTACGCCCGCGTTGGTGCGCCGCTGACGCTGCTTGTCCTGGTGCTGGGCACAGCACTGATCACTGCAATCTGGGGATAGGATCCATGGACGCATCCGCATTGGCCCCGTTTGACGTGGCCGCCATTCTCATCCTGCTTGCAGCCGGGCTCGGCTATGCCAACCACCGGTTTCTGAAGCTCCCGTCGGCCGTCGGACTGACACTGATGGGCGCGGTTGCTTCACTGGCGATCATCGGGATCGGAGCGGCCTTCCCGGCCTGGGGCCTGCGGCCCATGGTCGAGCAGTTCCTTGCCGGGATCGATTTTCATGCGACCTTGATGGAAGGCATGCTGTCGTTCCTGCTGTTTGCCGGCGCGCTCCATGTCGACTGGACGCAGATGCAGGCCAATCGCCTGCTGGTCTTCTCGTTGGCGACGTTCGGCGTCCTGTTTTCGACCGCGCTCATCGGCGCAGGGACCTGGTGGCTTGCCGGCATGGCAGGCGTGCCTCTGCCAATGCCCTGGGCGCTGGTGTTCGGCGCCCTGATCAGCCCGACTGACCCGGTGGCCGTCATGGCAATCCTGAAGCGCGCCGCAGTGCCACCCTCGCTGCAGGCGACCGTGGCGGGCGAAAGCCTGTTCAACGACGGCGTCGGGGTTGTCATCTTCGGCATCCTCATCGCGATTGCGACAGGTGCCGAACAGTTCAGCCTTGTCCACGCGGCCAGTGATTTTGCGCGAGAGGCGGGAGGCGGTGTCGTGTTCGGCCTCGTGACGGGCTGGATCGCCTGCCGCGCGATGGAGACGATCGACGACTACAGCGTCGAGGTGATGATCAGTCTCGCGCTGGTCATGGCGGGTTACAGCTTTGCCCATGCCCTTCATGTCAGCGGTCCGGTCGCAATGGCGGTGGCGGGCCTGTTCATCGGCAATGCCGGGATGGCCCGCGCCATGAGCGACACGACTGCCGACTACCTCGTCAAATTCTGGGAACTGATCGACGAGATCCTCAATGCCGTGTTGTTCCTGCTGATCGGCCTCGAAGTGATCCTCATCTCAGGCCAGCTGCATCTCATGGTCTTCGGTTTCACGGTCATTCCGCTTGGCCTGCTGGCGCGCTGGCTGTCGGTCAGCATTCCGCTGCGGCTCCTGCGCAGCAGGATTGATCTGGGCCATCTGGCAACGCCGACGCTTGTGTGGGGCGGGCTGCGCGGCGGCATTTCCATCGCGCTTGCGCTTTCCTTGCCGGAAAGCCCTTCACGCACTCCGGTGATCGCGGCGACATTCATGGTCGTGCTGTTCTCGGTGATCATCCAGGGCGGAAGCATCGGCGGCCTTATCAATCGACTCCGGCAACGACAGGCGGTGCTCGGGAAGGATCCGGCATGACTTACGCCCCCCCATCGCTGCCATCCTTGCTGGCGCGTTTGCGCAGCGGGATTGCGGTTTCCGTGGCGATGTTCAGCGCGCAGATCGCGAGGACGGGCCTGTTTCCGGACCTCAAGGGGGAAGCGGGCAAGGCCTTGCGCCAATCGGTGCGCGAGGATGGCCAGATCACCAAATCGTACATGCTGATGTGCGGCCTTTCCGCCGGGATCGCCACGCTCGGGCTCTTGCAGTCGTCCACTGCCGTTGTGATCGGCGCGATGCTGATTTCGCCGCTGATGGGGCCAATCGCGTCCATGGGCTTCGGCTTTGCCTCACTCGACGGCCGCCAGATCCGCGAGGCGGCCAAGGTCATCGCAGTCGGCGCCGCCATCGGTATCCTCACCGGTATCATGCTGACCTGGCTCAGCCCGATCCGCAATGCCACATCCGAGATTGTCGCCCGCACTGAACCGACCCTGCTCGACCTTGTCATCGCCGTCTTCTCCGGTATCGCCGGGGCCTATGCGACGGTCCAGCAGAAGGGGTCGACCGCAATCGGTGTGGCCATTGCCACCGCGCTCATGCCGCCGCTGGCGACGGTCGGCTATGGGCTTGGTGTGGCAAATCCCGGCTTTGCGCTGGGCGCCTTCCTGCTGTTTCTGACCAACCTCGCGGCCATCGCCTTTTCGTTTGCCCTGATCGCCCGGTTGAGCGGAGCGGCACGGCCTCTCGCGAACGTCGAGATCACACCGCGGCTGGTTCTGGCAGGCCTGGCCGCCTTCGCGGTCCTCGCGGCGCCGCTCGGCGTCACACTGTATCGGGTCACCGCCGAAGCAAGAGCGCAAGCGCTGGTGCGGCGATTGCTCGCAGACGAACTCAAGCTCAAGCCGGTGAACATCGCGCAGTTGCAAGTCAAATGGCCGCTGCGAGGAACACCTTCCGTCGATGCCGTGGTGATTGTTCCTCAATACACCAACGATGCAGACCGCCGATTGCTGACCAAGCTGGAAGCAGCGTGGGGTGAAAGGCCCAGCCTGAACCTGCAGCAAGTCGTTGCGGCTGATCTGCAGTCTCAGGCCCAGGCACTTGTCGATGCGGCGGTGGAGACCTCTGCTGCCGGCATTGCGCGCGACGTGCCGCCACTGGTCGCCATTCGCGAGGCGGTTGGCCTGCCCACGCAGGCGCTCTGGATCAATCGCACGGAGCGGACGGTCCAATTGGTTCCCTTCGCGGCGGAGGGCTGGCAACTTGCCGACTATCGCGCTGCCGAGCAAGCGGCGGCTGAGGTGGCGGCCGGCTGGAATGTGCGGATCGTTCCGCCCGTCCAGCCGACGCTGGCTGTTGCCATCGAACTCAAGGATGGTGCTCCTCAGGGAAGTCCCGCGCTCGCCGATGCGATCTGGGCGATCCAGCGGTGGGGCGTTCAGGGGATTGCCGTCGCCGGGTATCAGCAAGGGACCGGATCAGCAGCTTCGAATACAGCGGCCCTCGCAGCCGCACAGTATGCGGTTTCACAACTCGCCAACGCCGGCATCCGAGGCACCCCGAAAGTACTGCCAGCCGATCGCTTGCGGCGTGCCCTGCCAAGCCCTGCCGGAGTAGTATTCGACATCGTCAGGCCGCCGGAGCGCAAGGAGTGATCCGGCACCCCCGCGCCATACCGGAACTTTCGCGCCTTTGGCGGGCTGCCGCACTGCGATTCATCAGCGGAATCTGCGATCGGACTTCGATCGCTCAACGCCGGTCATTCACTCACTCGCCACAGTGCATATCAGGCAAGGCTGTTTTCCCATGATTCCTCTCATCGCAGTACTTGCCGCTGTATCCGTCTGGGCCGCGCTGACGTTCGGGCGGTTCGCCCGATCGGATACATGGCGCGCGACCGTAACCCCGCTCGCCTCGATCATCGGCTCGGGCTTTCTGATCTCTGGTCCGCTGCTGGCCAAAGAGTTCGGTTCGGCGGCGATCTTCGCAATGGGTGCGCTGCTGGCACTGGCCTATGCGGTCGGCGCAGTCGTGCGCTTCAACATCGTGCATGTCGAAAACCACGCGCGAAACCTGCGTCTGCATGATCCGTTTGCCTGGGCCATGCGCGCCGGGCAGGTCATGCTGGCGATCGCCTATGCGGTATCGGTCGCCTATTATCTGAAATTGCTGGCAGAATTTGCGATGAAGCCTTTTGCCATCGCAGCGGCATCACACGCATTCATAGCCAACCTGATCGTGAGCGCCATCATTGTCGTGATGACCTTGCTGACATTCTCGGGCGACATAAAGAAGATCGAACATGCCGCGCATTCCAGTGTCTCGATCAAGATCGGTCTCATTGCGGGCCTCCTCGCCGGCGTGGCCGCATGGTGGGCTTCCGGTGCCGCACCAGCAGCGGCGCTGCCGCCAGTGCGCATTACCTGGTCCAGCGGTCCGCTGCTCCTTGGCCTCCTGATCACCGTGCAGGGTTTTGAAACGTCGCGCTATCTTGGTGGTGCCTACGAGCAGCAGATGCGGGTGCGCACGATGCGTCTTGCACAATGGATTTCGTCAGCAATCTATCTGGCGTTTCTCGCGCTCCTCACTCCAGTCCTCGCCCGTGCCGCCGAGAGCGAGGGCGTCACCGGCATTCTCGACATCATGACGTTTGTTGCGCCCCTGCTCGGCTTGTTTGTCCTGGGCGCTGCAGTGACAAGCCAGCTCAGTGCGGCGATCGCGGATTCGATCGGCTCGGGCGGGCTGATGATCGAGGTTTCGCAGCGGCGTCTGAATGTCCGCTCGGCCTTCATCGCAGCCAGTGCGCTGTCGCTGGCCGTTGTCTGGCTGACAGACCCATTTCAGGTGATCGCACTCTCGTCACGGGCGTTCGCCGCATTCTACGCGGTTCAAGCGCTGCTCGCCATCTGGGTATCGCGCCGAACCGGGGCTGGCGGACTGGTTGCCCAGATCGGTTTCATTATCGTTGGCGCGATCTGCATCGTCGCAACAATGGCTGGTGCTCCGGCGGAGAGCTGAGTTTGGCCCTCCCTCGCCCACTATCCACCAAATGCCCCACCATCACCGTAAACTCAGTCGACTTGCATGACTCTGTTCTCGAAAATCTGGCCTCAGAAATGCAGGCTGGACCCTGCGGGGTTAATGCGGTGCGCTGCGGCGGTGATTGGGGCGGTGCTGCTTGGGCTGGTCGCGATCGCTCTTGTAAAGAGTGGCGAAGCGGCCAAGCATCTGTTCGACAGGGCCTTCGCGGCCGCGCCCTGGCTGGCCGCATCCGCAACACCGTTCGTGTTTGTCGCAGTGGTAGGGGTGACGCGGCGGTACTTCCCAGAAGCACGCGGTTCGGGGATTCCGCAAGTCATGGCGGACCGCGCGCTCCGCCAACTTTATGGCGAAGGCTAGGCAGTACCATCCACCCCCTACATCGTGGACCAACTTTTCCAGAGCATATAGAGCGCGACACAAAAGATCAGCACGGCGAAAACGGAATTCAGCAATCCCTTGTGCGCTGACAATCGGCGGGATGCGGCGACGCCTATGAGACCGCCGAGAACGCCACCACCAATGAAGACCGCCGCAAGTCCCCAATCGATCAGACCAGAGAAGGCATAGTTGAGTGCCGTCGTCAGCCCGAAGGCGGCGACCGCAACTAGCGAGGATCCGACCGCGTTGATCATCGGCATTCCAGTCGAGGCCATCAGGCCGGGCACGATCAGGAAGCCGCCCCCGATCCCGAAAAAGCCCGAAAACAAGCCGGTGGCGCTGCCTTAGGCGATTACCTTGGGCGCGTTTTCCCGCCTGCACTCGACATCGGGGTTCCCCACCTGCCCGCGATTGCGAAGCATCAGCGCGCCGACGACAAGCATCAACAAAGCAAACAGGAACAGCAGCCGCTGACCATCAAACGCCTTGCCCAAGCTCGATCCGAAAAAGGCGCCGGCCACCCCGGCAAGTGCGTACATACCTGCACAGCGCCATTTTACCGTGCCCTGCCGGGCATGCGGCACAAGGTTTGCCGCGGCATTCGCGGAGACCGCTAGTGCGCTGGTGCCAATCGCGACATGCGGCGAAGCAACGCCGACGAGATAGACCATCAGCGGCACGGCGAGGATCGAGCCGCCCCCGCCGACCAGCCCCAGCGTGAAGCCCACAAGCGAGCCCGAGGCGCCGCCGAGCAAATACTGGAAGGGCTCAAGCATCATGGTTTTTCCGGGCCGCGCTACAGGCTGTTCATAGGGAGTTTGAGATAGCGCGTGCCGTTGTCTTCAGGTTCGGGCAGGTGGCCGCCGCGCATGTTGATCTGGATCGAGGGCAGGATCAGGCGCGGCATCCCCAGCGTTGCGTCCCGCGCTCCTCGATCGGCTCACCCATCACTGCCACATCCTGGAGACCGGGAACGACAGCTTCCGCTTCCGCGCCAGCAGCGCCGCAGCCCCCAAATCACGAAAGGCCAAATCACCCGCTTGACCCTGCCCCCGCACTGGGGGACACATATCCACCCGGGTCAATTCTCGATGGAAATCCCGGGTCACCTCTCAGTGGCAATCAACAGCATTGGGGGTATCGCTCCTTTCCGACACTCCGCGAAAATACCCCCAAAATACCCCCACACCAAATCTGGCTGCATGGGGACAGCATCGGGCACATGCGGACGCGAATCACCCGCAACCCTCTGCTTTCTCTAGAATTTTCGGAAAAATGCGGAAGCACTTAGAAGCTTCCGGACCCGAGGTTGGTAGCGGAGGAGGGACTCGATCCAACAGAGCACGGACCGGCCCAAGATGAGCCAAGCCCAAACTCGTTCACTTCATTGTCGAAAGCAACCGCCCGGCCGCGCCCTGCTCCGCAGCAAGATTGCGGTTGTACAGCAGCGGCATGCGAGGGCTCTTCCAGCGCAGCGCGTCCATGATGCCCGCAAGGTCCTCACCGGCGGCGAAGTAATCCTGATTGACACCCACGCGAGTGGAGTGCGCGCTAATTTCCTTAAGCTGACGTTTGAAGGACTGGGCATTGAGATCAGGAAACGCTCCCTTCTCAAAGGCCCGGCCAAGTGCGGCGCGGATAATCGGTGTGACCGAGCCGGATTGCAACCCGCCCTCCCCCACATCTTCCTCGGTCCTTGCTGGAACCGCATCCTTGGCAGCGAAGCGCTCAGGGATCCATTTTGCATTCCACGCCAGCGATCCCGGATCCGTCTTCGTCCGCGCTGGCCGGGCCGCATAGCGGCGAACAATCACCCTACGGAATACAGGACCAGACCCAATGGCCGCGGCATCGAACCAGACTAGGAGATGGCCGACGGTGCGAGGACTGAGATAGGCGGTTGCCCCCTCCCCTTCCTGGTCGCCCTTGCTTCGCCTGATCCGAAGCAGCCGCGCGTCGGTATCAATCGCCTCGACGATATCCTCGACCTCGACTGCAACGAGTTCGCTTGCACGCAGCCCCGTATCATATGCCAGCGAAAGCAAAGCCTTATCACGCAGGTCGGTCAAACTGTCGCCCAACACTGCAAGAGTTGCACGGAGATTAATGCCGCGCGGTGGATCGGTGAGTGGATCCTTCACCGAGCCTCTGAGACGGAGTGCTCGGGCCTGCTTCTGGGCGATCCCCTTCTCGCGCCGGAGGGCCATCATCGTGAGCCGGACGAGCTCGCTCTGCGTCGGGTCTGGGAGCCCGCAGAGCCGATGCAAGCGTGCGATCGACGCCTTGTACCGCGCAAGGGATGCTGGTGCCGCGCTTTGTACCGCATTTTGTGCAGCGGTTTGTGCCGCGCGGGCTTCAAGGTAGTCCTTCACTGTCACCGGGTCAGCCGGCAACGTGGTTCGCCCCGATCGAAGGCACCAGTCGTCGAAGACCCAGATGTCGGACCGGAACGCACGGAGGGTGTTCGGTGCCGCTGCCGCTGCATATGCTGCAAGGAGCTCCGGTGAGATACGCGCATCGGGAGCACTTGCGACGAGCGCAAGGTCCTGGGCGGCCGAGCGCCCCTCATTCACGGGAGCGGCGGATGATGATCGCTCTGTCATGGCCGCTGCAATGTTGTCAGTTGAAAAATACGGCCGGTCGCACAAGCGGCGGAACAGCGTGGGTCATCTGTAAGAATACCTCCGGACGTTCGACCTGACCGCTCAACTTTGCTACAATACGGACGGTCCCGGCAACACGAGGCCCTGGCTAAAATCGGGTATAGGTCATGGCCGAAACGGGTACTGCCCTCACGAGGGTCGATCCAGCGCAATGGCGAATGGCTTGCGACCGCGAGCCGGTCATTCGTGCGCTTGCCGCCGAGCCCCAGCTGAGCCGCAAGGCGATTGCGGAAGCGGGTTCCGAGCTGGGCTTGAGCAGGACGCGTATCTACGAACTGGTCGCCCGATACCGGGAATGCCCGGTGACCAGTTCGTTGGTCGATCAGCACGACGGATTTCCGAAAGGGGTCGGTACACAGAACGGACCCAGATATACGCTAAGGTTTTGCCGTGCCTTCGACGGCGCGCATCTGGCGAAGCGGTCTGAGCGCGGTGGATGGCGCATCGGGATCGGTCCAGAGGTAATCGC
>Ga0310345_10002216_pt1 | contig 20043 bp, 17 predicted proteins | sample HC15DNA20500_MG_FD_204667 | JGI IMG/M metagenome (GOLD analysis project Ga0310345, IMG submission 204667) | Marine microbial communities from station ALOHA, North Pacific Subtropical Gyre - HC15-DNA-20-500_MG | ecosystem: Environmental > Aquatic > Marine > Oceanic | place: Pacific Ocean: North...
GGCCGGCAGGTGCTGGCAGTGGTGAACTTCCCGCCGCGCCAGATCGGTCGGTTCCTGTCGGAGGTGCTGGTGCTCGGCCTGCCCGACGCCGAAGGCGCGATCGTGCTGATCGGCCCGGACCAGCCTGTGCCGTCGGGAGGGCGGCTGTCATGACCAAGAAGACCATGCTCGTCACGCGGCCGCTGCCGCAATCTGTGCTCGACGCCTGCGCGCAGAAGTTCGAGGCGACCTTCCGCGACGCCGATCGCGGCCTGACCGAGGCCGAGGCGGCCGAGGCGCTCGGCGCCTGTGACATCATCCTGTGCACGCTGGGTGATCGTTTCACCGCGCAGGCCTTCGCGCAGGCCGGCGAGATCCGCTGCGGCCTGCTTGCCAATTTCGGCGTGGGCTACAACCATATCGACGCGGATGCCGCACGCGCGGCTGGCGTCGCGGTTTCGAACACGCCCGGCGCGGTCACCGATGCCACCGCCGATATCGGCCTGACGCTGCTTCTGGCCACGGCGCGCCGTGCCGGCGAGGGCGAGCGGCTGGTGCGGGCCGGGGCATGGACCGGCTGGGCACCGACGCAGATGCTGGGCGCGCATGTGACCGGCAAGACCGTCGGCATCGTCGGCATGGGCCGGATCGGCCAGGCGGTAGCCAAGCGCTGCGCGCTCGGCTTCGACATGCAGGTGCTCTATCACAGCCGCTCGTCCAAGGCGGTGCCGCTGCCCGCGATGCAGGTGGGCGATCTCGAGGAGCTGATGTCCTCGGCCGATTTCGTGGTGGTGACGGTGCCGGCCACGCCGGAGACCAAGCACCTGATCAGCCGCGACATGCTGTCGGTGATGAAGCCGGGTGGCATCCTCATCAATATCTCGCGCGGCGACGTGGTCGACGAGACGGCGCTGATCGAGGCGCTGGAGGCGGGCCGGATCGGCGGTGCCGGGCTCGACGTCTACGAGAACGAGCCGCAGGTGCCCGAGCGGCTGCGCAGGCTCGATAACGCGGTGCTGCTGCCGCATCTGGGCACGGCGGCGCTCGAGGTGCGCGAGGCGATGGGGCGGATGGCGCTCGACAATGCCTGCGCCTTCGTCAAGGATCAGGCACCGCCGAACCTCGTCAACTGACGCTCAGCCGGGGCGGTCGCCGATCGCCTCGCGGAAATGCCGGCGGCAGAGCGAGACGTAGCGGTCGTTGCCGCCGATCTCGACCTGGTCGCCCGCCATCGCCACCCGGCCCTCGGCATCCTTGCGCACCACCATGGTCGCCTTGCGACCGCAGTGGCAGATGGTGCGCACCTCGCGCATTTCGTCGGCCAGCGCCAGAAGCGTCGCCGAGCCGGGAAACAGATGCCCGAGGAAGTCGACGCGCAGCCCGTAGCACATCACCGGGACCTTCAGATCGTCCACCGCACGGGCGAGCTGCCACACCTGTTCGGGGGACAGGAACTGCGCCTCGTCCACGAAGACGCAGGCGCAGGGCGTCTCGAGCCGCGCCCTTATCTTCTCGAACAGGTCATCGCCCGCGTCGAAGGTGTCGGCCTTGGAGCCGATGCCGATCCGGCTCTTGATGAAGCCCTCGCCCGAGCGGTTGTCGAAGCGCGCGGTCAGCAGGTAGGTCTGCATGCCCCGCTCGGCATAGTTGTGCGCCGCCTGCAACAGCACCGTCGACTTGCCGGCGTTCATCGTCGAGTAGTTGAAATAGAGCTTGGCCATGGCCCGGTCACATACAAAGGGCGGCGCGTCCTGACAACGCGCCGCCGGGGCCGGGGGCAAGAGTTTTGCAAAACTCTTGCGCAAATCCTTGGAAGGATTTGGGTCAGGCCTGGGAGGGAACGTCGCCCTGCAGCTGCATCCGGCCGATCGGCCGCACGCTGGTCGCCTGCGGGCCCATGCCGTTCGGGCCGTCATCGACGATCGACAGCTCGACCGGCGTGTTCTCCTCGAGCTTGCCGAAACCGTCCTCGGCCACGCTCGCCTTGTGGAACCAGATGTCGCGACCGTCGAGGGTCTCGATGAAGCCGTACTCCGTGAAGAGCTGACGGACTCGGCCCTGCGGTGGCCCCTCATGCGCCTTCACGTCGCCCTGCACCTTCTGGGCGGCATGCTCGAGCTGACGCTCCATCGCGTAGAAGGCATCCCGCACGGCAAGGTAGGGATCATGCTTGTCGCCCTTGCCCGGATCATGGCTCACCACGAGCTCCTTGCCCGGCACGCGGCATTCGACGCGCACGTGGTAGCCCTTGGCGCCGCCCTGGCTGCGGTTCGGGACCTCGACCACGACGTGACAGCTCGTGATGTGGTTGTGAAAGCGCTCTAGCTTGGCGGCGCGTTCGCGGATCCGGGCCTCCAGCCCGTTCGAGCTGTCCATGTTGTGGAAGGCGATCTCGAGGGGGGTATCCATGCGTTTCTCCCTTCTGCTTGGTGAAGGAGAAACGCATGGTCGCTCAGGCCGTTCCGGCTAGCGTCACGCCTGCAGCGAACGTACGCCGACCTCGCCCTCGACCCGGGCTTTCATCGCTTGGGCCGCGGCCTGCGCGGCGGCGGCGGTGGTGAAGTAGGGGATCTTGGCGTGCAGCGCCGCCGAGCGGATGTCGCGGCTGTCCTCGATCGCCTGCGCGCCCTCGGTGGTGTTCATCACCAGCGCCACGTGGCCGTCCTTGAGCCGGTCGACGATGGTCAGCCCGCCCTCGTAGAGCTTGTTCACCAGCTCCGCCTCGATGCCGTTCTCCTTGAGCCAGGCCAGCGTGCCGCGGGTGGCGAGGATGCTCAGCCCGAGATCGGTGACGGTGCGCGCGGCCTCGGCCATGGCCGGGGTCTTGTCGCCGTCGCGGATCGACAGGAACACGCGGCCCTCGCGCGGCAGGTCGACGCCCGCGCCCATCTGCGCCTTGAGGAAGGCCAGCGCGAAGCTGCGGTCCCAGCCCATGACCTCGCCGGTCGAACGCATCTCCGGCCCGAGGATGGTGTCGACACCGGGGAAGCGGGCGAAGGGCAGCACCGCCTCCTTGACCGAGAACCACGGCATGTTCGGGTCGGCCAGGGTCATCGGGTCGGCGAAGGGCAGGGGGGTGTCGTAATCGACGTTCTCATAGGCCGGGCGGAACGGGAAAGCCGAGAGCTTCTCGCCGGCCATCAGACGTGCCGCGATCGAGGCGATGGCGCTGTCGGTCGCCTTGGCGACGAAGGGCACGGTGCGCGAGGCGCGCGGGTTGACCTCGATCAGGTAGACCTCGTCATCCTTGACCGCGAACTGCACGTTCATCAGCCCGACCACGCCCAGCGCCTTGGCCAGCGCCTCGGTCTGGCGCCGGATCTCGGCCTGGATCTCTTCGCTCAGCGAATGCGGCGGCAGGCAGCAGGCGCTGTCGCCCGAATGCACGCCGGCCTCTTCGATATGCTGCATGATGCCCGCGACATGCACCTGTTCGCCGTCGCACAGCGCGTCGACGTCCACTTCGGTCGCGCCCGACAGGTAGCTGTCGAGCAGCACCGGGCTGTCGCCCGAGACGACGACGGCGTTGCGGATGTAGCGCTTGAGATGATCCATGTCGCGGACGATCTCCATGGCGCGGCCGCCCAGCACGTAGGAGGGACGGATCACCAGCGGGAAACCGATGCTGTCGGCGATGTCGATGGCCTGTTGGTCGGTCGAGGCGATGCCGTTGACCGGCTGCTTGAGGCCCAGACGGTTCACCAGGTCCTGGAACCGCTCGCGGTCCTCGGCGAGGTCGATCGCGTCGGGGGTGGTGCCGAGGATCGGGATGCCCTCGTCATGCAACGCGTTGGCGAGCTTGAGCGGGGTCTGGCCGCCGAACTGCACGATCACGCCGTGCAGCGTGCCGCGCTCCTGCTCGACCCGCAGGATCTCCATCACGTGCTCGAAGGTCAGCGGCTCGAAATAAAGCCGGTCGGAGGTGTCGTAATCGGTCGAGACGGTCTCGGGGTTGCAGTTGACCATGATCGTCTCGTAGCCCGCATCGGTCAGCGCGAAGCAGGCGTGGCAGCAGCAGTAATCGAACTCGATGCCCTGGCCGATCCGGTTCGGCCCACCGCCGAGGATCACCACCTTCTTACGATCCGAGGGACGCGCCTCGTCCTCGACCTCGCCCATCACGGGATGCTCGTAGGTCGAGTACATGTAGGGCGTCTGCGCTTCGAACTCGGCGGCGCAGGTGTCGATCCGCTTGAACACAGCGGTGACCCCGAGATTACGACGCGCGCGGCGGACATTGTCCTCGTCGCGCCCCGTGAGCGTCGCGAGGCGTGCGTCGGAGAAGCCCATCATCTTGAGGTGGCGCAGCCCCTCCTCGGTGGTGGGCAGGCCGTTCCTGCGGATCTCGGCCTCGGTCTCGACGATCTCGCGGATGCGGGCCAGGAACCACGGGTCGAACTTGGTCACGGCCTGGATCTCGTCGTTCGACAGCCCCTCGCGCATCGCCTGGGCGATAACGCGAATCCGGTCGGGGGTGGTCTTCGACAGCGCCTTGGTGATCGCCGCCTTGTCCGGCGCGCCGGCAATCTCGATCTCGTCGAAGCCGGTCAGCCCCGTTTCCATCGAGGCCAGCGCCTTCTGGAAGGATTCGTGGAAGGTCCGGCCGATCGCCATCGCCTCGCCCACCGATTTCATCGCGGTGGTCAGATGCGGCTCGGAGCCGGGGAACTTCTCGAAGGCAAAGCGCGGGATCTTGGTGACGACATAGTCGATAGTCGGCTCGAACGAAGCCGGCGTCACCTTGGTGATGTCGTTGTCGAGCTCGTCGAGCGTGTAGCCCACGGCGAGCTTGGCCGCGATCTTGGCGATCGGGAAGCCGGTGGCCTTGGAGGCCAGCGCCGAGGAGCGGGAGACGCGCGGGTTCATCTCGATCACCACCATGCGACCGTCATCGGGGTTCACCGCCCACTGCACGTTCGAGCCGCCGGTCTCGACGCCGATCTCGCGCAGCACGGCGATCGAGCCGTTGCGCATGTGCTGGTATTCGCGGTCGGTGAGGGTCAGCGCCGGGGCGACGGTGATCGAATCGCCGGTATGCACGCCCATCGGGTCGACGTTCTCGATCGAGCAGACGATGATGGCGTTGTCGGCGCGGTCGCGCACGACCTCCATCTCGTATTCCTTCCAGCCCAGCAGGCTTTCGTCGACGAGGATCTGGCCCACGGGCGAGGCATCCATGCCGGTGCGGCAGTAATGCTCGTATTCGGCGCGGTTATAGGCGACGCCGCCCCCCGTTCCGCCCAGGGTGAAGGCGGGGCGGATGATCGCCGGCAGGCCGATCTCCTCGAGCGCATCGATGGCGAGGCTGACACCCGCGTTCAGGTCGCGCTTGCCATTGGCCAGCTTCGGCGCGGTGATGATCGTGGCCTTGGGGTTCTCGAGCCCGATCCGGTCCATCGCCTCGCGGAACAGCTTGCGGTCCTCGGCCATCTCGATGGCCTCGCGCTTGGCACCGATCATCTCGACGCCGAACTTCTCCAGCACGCCCATGTCGGCGAGCGCCAGCGAGGTGTTGAGGCCGGTCTGCCCGCCCATGGTCGGCAGGAGCGCGTCGGGGCGCTCCTTCTCGATGATCTTGGCAACCACCTCGGGGGTGATCGGCTCGATATAGGTGGCGTCGGCCAGCCCCGGATCGGTCATGATTGTCGCGGGGTTGGAGTTCACAAGAATGACCCGGTAACCCTCTTCGCGCAGCGCCTTGCAGGCTTGCGCGCCCGAGTAGTCGAACTCGCAGGCTTGGCCAATGACGATCGGCCCCGCGCCGATGATCATGATCGAGCGGATATCGGTTCTTTTCGGCATGGGACCCTCGTGTTTCTCGCGCAGCCTCAAGGGGAGGGGGCCGCGCAAATCGTCGCGGTTATAGACATGGGCGGGCGCAGCGCAAGGCCCCGCGGTCCCGCTAGGGAAAGCAATCGTCCCGCCCCCTGTTGCCCGGCCCTCCGGCGATGTATCGGGGAGGCGCAAAAGAATGTGGACGAAGATGCGGATAGGCTTCGATAGCGGCCCCGGCGGGCGGGGCGCAATCTTCTCGCGCCCGCAGCGGCTTATCGAGGCGTGGCAGCCCGGCGGCGTGCCGCTGGCGCTGGCCGCCATCGACGCGGCGCGGGCCGAGGGGGCTTGGGTCGCAGGCTATGCCAGCTACGAGCTGGGCTATGCGCTGGAGCGGCGTCTGACCCCCGCAATGCCCGCGCCGCGCCGTCTGCCGCTCCTTCGCTTCGGCGTGTTCGAGACAGAACCCGAGCCATGGTCCCCCCGGGTCGGCCCCGCCAGCCTCGGGGCCCTCGTTCCGCGCTGGACGGCCACCGAGCACGCGGCGGCGCTGGAGCGGGTGAGAGCTTACATCGCGGCGGGCGACATCTATCAGGCCAATCTGACCTTCCCGCTGGACGCGGCCTACTCGGGAAGCCCCGAGGCGCTGTTTGCGGCGCTGTCGCGCGGCCAGCGGGTTTCTCACGGGGCACTGGTCGAGCAGGAGGGGCTGCCGGCGCTGGTCTCGCGCTCGCCGGAGCTGTTCTTCGCCACCAACGGGGCCGGGCGCATCGAGACCCGGCCGATGAAGGGCACGCGGCCTCGCGGCGCGACGCCCGAGGAGGACGCCGCGCATCGCGCCTTTCTCGCCGCCGACGAAAAGAACCGCGCCGAGAACCTGATGATCGTCGATCTGCTGCGCAACGATCTGAGCCGCGTGGCGGTGCCGGGAAGCGTTTCGGTGCCGAAACTGTTCGACATCGAAACCTATGCGACGGTGCACCAGATGGTAAGCCATGTCGCGGCGCGGCTGGCGCCCGGCGTCGGCCTCGGGGCGATCCTCGCAGCGCTGTTTCCCTGCGGCTCGATCACCGGCGCGCCAAAGCTGCGGGCGATGGAGATCATCCGCGAGCTGGAGCCGTGGCCGCGCGAGGCCTATTGCGGCGCGATCGGCTGGGCCGCGCCGGATGGGCGGTCCTCCTTCAACGTCGCGATCCGCACGCTGATGGTCGAGGCGGGGCGCGCCACCCTCAATGTGGGCGGCGGCATCGTCTGGGACAGCGATGCGGCTTCGGAATGGGACGAGGCGTTGTGGAAGACCCGCTTCGCCCGCCTTCCGGGCTGAACCATGGCCACTTTGTTCCCCAAATACGCAAATCCGCCGGTGCCGGCCGGAGCGCGGCCGCAGATCATCGAGACGCTTGGCGCGCATCCCGGCGAGGGGCCGCGCCGCTTGCCCGCGCATCTCGACCGCATGGGAGCCACCGCCGAGGCGCTGGGCTACCCCTTCGACCGCACCCGCGCCGAGACGTTGCTCGACCTCGCGCCCGAGGCACCGCTGCGCTGCCGCCTGACGCTCGGTCCCGATGGCGAGCTCGGCCTGACCACGGCGCCGCTCGGGCCAAACCCGCCGGAATGGCGCGTGGCGATCCATCCCGCGCGGCTCGACCCGTCCGACCCCTGGCTCTACCGCAAGACGACGCGGCGCGCGCTCTACGACGAGGCGCGGGCCGCGCTGCCCGAAGGCCTGGACGAGTGGCTGTTCCTGAACCGGGCAGGCGAGGCTTGCGAGGGGACGATCACCAATCTCTTCGTCGGGGATCGGACGCCGGCGTTGTCCTGCGGCCTGCTGCCCGGCGTGCTGCGGGCCGAGCTCTTGGGGCAGGGCTGGCGCGAGGCGGTCGTGAGACCGGACGAGCTCGCAGGCGCCCGCTTCTTCATGGGCAACTCGCTTCGCGGACTGATCCCGGCGCGGCTCGTCGCGGGCTGACCCCTCGGCTTGCTTGACATCAAGGCCCCAACCCGGTGTATCGGCGCGACACCCGCCGAAAGGGACCAAGAATGCACGCCTACCGCACCCACACCTGCGCCGCCCTGACCCGTGACAATGTCGGCGATACCGTCCGGCTGTCGGGCTGGGTGCACCGGATCCGCGACCATGGCGGCATCCTGTTCATCGACCTGCGCGACCATTACGGCGTCACGCAGGTGCTGTGCGACCCCGATAGCGCCGCCTTCGCCGAGGTCGAGAAGCTGCGCTCGGAATGGTGCATCCGCATCGACGGCGAGGTGAAGGCCCGCGCGCCCGAGCTGGTGAACCCCAAGCTGCCGACTGGCGAGATCGAGGTCTTCGTGCGCGGGGTCGAGGTGCTGGGCGCGTCGAAGGAGCTGCCGCTGCAGGTCTTCGGCGATCAGGAATACCCTGAAGAGACGCGGCTCAAGTACCGCTATCTCGACCTGCGCCGCGAGGCGATGCAGGCCAACATGACGCTGCGCTCGGACGTGGTCCGCTCGATCCGCCAGCGCATGTGGGACCAGAACTTCCGCGAGTACCAGACGCCGATCATCACCGCCTCCTCCCCCGAAGGCGCGCGCGACTTCCTCGTGCCCTCGCGCCTGCATCCGGGCAAGTTCTACGCGCTGCCGCAGGCGCCGCAGCAATTCAAGCAGCTCCTGATGGTCTCGGGCTTCGACAAGTATTTCCAGATCGCGCCCTGCTTCCGCGACGAGGACCCGCGCGCCGACCGCTCGCCCACCGATTTCTACCAGCTCGACATGGAGATGAGCTTTGTCGAGCAGCAGGACGTGTTCGACACGATCCAGCCGGTGATGCAGGGCATCTTCGAGGAGTTCGGCGGCGGCCGGAAGGTCGACACCGAATGGCCGCTGATCTCCTACAAGGACGCGGCGCTGTGGTACGGCACCGACAAGCCGGACCTGCGCAACCCGATTAAGATGCAGGACGTCTCCGAGCATTTCAAAGGCTCGGGCTTCGCGATCTTCGCCAAGCTGCTGGAACAGGAAGGCACGCAGATCCGTGCGATTCCCGCGCCGACCGGTGGCTCGCGCAAGTTCTGCGACCGGATGAATGCCTTCGCCCAGAAGGAAGGTCTGCCGGGCATGGGCTACATCTTCTGGCGCGAGGCCGAGGGCGGCATGGAAGCCGCCGGTCCGCTTGCCAAGAACATCGGGCCGGAGCGCACGGAGGCGATCCGCCAGCAGTTGGGTCTGGGCGTCGGTGACGCGGCCTTCTTCCTCGGCGGCAAGCCCGAGGCCTTCGAGCGCGTGGCCGGCCGAGCCCGCGTCGCGATCGGCGAGGAGCTGGGCCTGACCGAAACCGACCGCTTCGCCTTCGCCTGGATCGTCGACTTCCCGATGTACGAGAAGGACGACGAGGGCCGGATCGATTTCTCGCACAACCCGTTCTCTATGCCGCAGGGCGGCATGGAGGCGCTGCAGGGCGATCCGCTTCAGGTGCTGGGCTACCAGTACGACCTTGCCTGCAACGGCTACGAGCTGATCTCGGGGGCGATCCGGAACCACAAGCCGGAGATCATGTTCAAAGCCTTCGAACTCGCCGGTTACGGCGAGGAAGAGGTGCGCAAGCGCTTCGGCGGCATGGTCAACGCGTTCCAGTACGGTGCGCCCCCGCATGGTGGCTGCGCGGCGGGCATCGACCGCGTGGTGATGCTGCTGGCCGACGAGGCCAACATCCGCGAGGTCATCCTCTTCCCGATGAACCAGCGGGCCGAGGATCTGATGATGAATGCGCCGTCGGAGCCCACTAACGAGCAGCTGCGCGAGTTGCGCCTGCGGGTACTGCCGCCCGAGAGCTGATCGGCCCGAATGAGCGACTGAAGGCCGCGCTTTCGGGCGCGGCCTCTTTTGTTGCGATGTTTCACGGGCAACGCCTCAGAGCACCAGCCCCCCCAGCACGCAGATCCAGGCCAGCCCCACTGCCGCGCCCGCCACCGCCACCGCCGCACTGCCCGAATCCTTGGCCTGCTTGGCCAGCTCGCGGCGTTCTTCCGAGACGTCGTCGACCACCCGCTCGATCGCGGTGTTGAGGCATTCGAAGGCCAGCACCATGACCCCGCCCATCAGCAGCATGCCCCGCTCGCCGGCCGAGAGCGGCAGCAGGAAGGCGAGGCCGGCCGAGACGATATTGGCCCACATCCATTGGTGCAGGCTGCCCTCGGTGTTCCAGATATGCTTGAGGCCCTGCCAGGACCAGACCGCGCGCATGCGCAGCCTCTCGTAATGTTCGCGCATCTTCGGCTCCCGGATCGGAGCGCGCAGAATGGCCGCTCCGGCGGGCGAAGCCAAGACGCGCCGGAGCCTTGCCGGTGGCAATGAAATGCCAGTGACGCTGCGACCTGTACCAATGCCCCCTGCACCCGCCGCCGCGCCGCGCTAGATGTGGACCCATGACACCTCAACACGAAGACTATCCCGCCTATGCCCGTTCCGAGCGCATCGCCGATGGCGTGATCCATGCGCTCGGCGTGACCTTCGCGCTGACCGGCGCGGTGCTGCTCATCGTTTTCTCGGCGATGGCGGCGGAGGCGCAGGCGGGCCGGATCGCCGCCGTCGCCGTCTATGGCGGCGCGCTGATCGCGACCTTCACGGCCTCGGCCTTCTACCACATGACGCCATGGACCGGGCTCCGGCCGGTGCTGCGGCGGATCGACCACGCGGCGATCTATCTGAAGATCGCGGGCACCTACACGCCGCTGGTGGTGCTGATCGGGTCGGCCTTCGCCTATGCGATCCTCGCGGTGGTCTGGGCCGTGGCGCTGGGCGGCGCGATCTCGCGTCTGTTCTTCTGGAAGAGCCCGGGCCGGCTCGGGCCGACTCTCTACCTCGTTCTCGGCTGGCTAAGCACCGCGCTGGTCTGGTCTCTGGCGCTGACGCTGCCGGTGGCCTCGACCGTGCTGGTGGTCATCGGCGGGCTGCTCTACTCGGCCGGCGTGATCTTCTTCCTGTGGGAAAAGCTGCGCTTTTCCAACGCGATCTGGCACGGCTTCGTGCTGGCCGCCTCGGCCTGCTTCTTTGCCGCTATCACGATGGGGGTGCTCGGCTGAGCACCCCCGACCAGATTTCGGTCGTTTCAGGAGATCGCGTCAGAGGCCCGCAGCGGTGCGGCGGACGATCTCCATGCGCTGTGCGTTCGGCGGGTGGGTCCCGAGGAAGGCGTCGCCCGGGTCGGGGATTCGCAGGAAGAACTGGGCGCCGTTGACGGGATCGTAGCCCGCGCGCTTGGCGATGGTGGTGCCCAGTGCATCGGCCTCCAGCTCGAAATCCTTGGAGTAGCTGCGCGCGCCGACGCCCGCGCCGATCTGCTGCGCTGTGCGCACAACGTCGGCGTTGCCGCCGCCGAGGCCACTGGCGAGCTGGCCGAACACCGTGGCGCCGATCGCGGCGTTGCGGCTCTGCCGGTCGAGATGGCCGGCAATGTGGTGCGCCGCCTCGTGGCTGAGCACGAATGCGAGTTCGTCTGCGTTTCGCACTTCTCCGAGAAGCGCCACGGTGAAGGCGAGGATCGGCCGCCCCTGCGCATCGCGGGTCTGGTAGGCATTGGCGGGCTGGCCGGGGCGGTCATCGACGACGATCCGGAAATCGCAATCAAGCTGCGGCGCGTTGGCGCGGCAGACCTGCTCGGCAACCGGCTCGAGCCGTTCGACCACCTGCACGAAATTGCGCGCGGCGACGCGGGCGGCATCGGGGTCGGCCACCACGCCGGGCCCCTTCGAGACGGTCACCTGGGTCGGGGCCGGGGTGCCGGGGCGGGTGACGGTGGTGGTCCGCTGCGGGCCGGTGGCGACCACGACGGGCGGCGCGCAGGCCGAGAGCCCGAGGCCGGCGGCCAGGGCGAGGAGAGTGAGGCGTGACAGCATCGGCAGGAATTTCCGGTTGTCTGAGGGCTTTGCGGATGATCCTAGCGGTGCGGCGGAGGCGCGGCCAGTCCCGCGGGCGCGCTGTTCACGCGATCGGCATGGGGTTGCCGTCGCGCTTGCGGCGCGGACCGAGCCTGCCTAGGCTGGGGCCATGTTTACCATCGAGCATGATTTCGACGCCACCGTGGTCACCCTTGTCGATGAAGGGGCGGCGAACTTGCAGGAGGACGTCACCGTCTGCGCCTTCGAGGATTGCGTCACGGTCGAGCAGTACGACCCTCGGCGCGATGCGGTGGTTCGCATCACCCTGTCGCTGCATCAGGCACGTGAACTTGGCGCGGCGCTGCACCTGCCCGAAGGGATCTACCGGGCGAAGTCGGAAAGCTGAGCGCGCCTGTCATTTCGTCTTTACGGAAAGACCCATCCGGGTCGGGTCGCAGGACTGGTCGAGGCCCGGAAGGTCGTTCTTGGCCCGCCGGGTTTCGCCATGCGTATTTATAGAAAGATGAAAGGGACGGGCGCGGCTGGAGCCGGGGTGCCTCACTCCTCCTCGGAGTGGGCCGGGACGGCCTGGCCATGCGCGCGCCAGATCTCGGCGCCCTTGCGTGCGAGGGGCTTCAGATCCTCGGCCTGACCCGCATCCATCATCTCGAACAGTCGGTCGCGCATTCGCGGCTCCCAGAAGCTGCGCAGATGTTCGGCCACGCGTTCGGCGCGGGTGCCCTCGGCTTGGCTTTCGAAGAAGGTGGCGATCTGGTTCGCCATGTAGACGAGCTTTTCGTCGGTGGTTCTAGAGGACATGGGCGCTCCCTATGCGGGCGTGATGGGTAAAGATGCGGGTGCCGTGGCGGTTGTGGGTGACGAGCGCGACGCCTGCCTCCTCTGCCAGCCGCACCGCATGGGCGGTGGGTTGCGAGACCGAGAGCATCACTGGCGCGCCGATCATCGCGGTCTTCTGGACCATCTCAAGCGACAGCCGCGAGGTCAGCACGACCGCGCCCGAGGCCGGATCGGTCCCGGCCGCCGCCATGGCGCCCGCCAGCTTGTCGAGCGCGTTATGGCGGCCCACGTCCTCGCGCGCCAGCACGATGCCCCGGCCCGGCACGTAGAAGCCCGCCGCATGGACGGCGCGGGTCTCGTCGTGCAGCGGCTGCATCGCGCGCAGGGCCTGAAGCGCGGCGGCGATCTCTGACGGGGCGAGCACGAGGTTCGAGGCGGGGACGGCCCGCACCTCGCGCGCGGCCTGCGCGAGGCTGTCGATGCCGCACAGCCCGCAGCCCACAGGGCCGACCTGCGCCCGGCGGCGCGCATCGAGCGCGGCCTGCCGGTTCTCGGGCAGCCAGATCCGGGCCTCGATGCCCATCGCCTGTTCGATTATCTCGACCTCGCCGATCTCATGTGCTTCGGCGAAGCCCTCGGTGATCGTGAAGCCGCGCGCGAAATCCTCAATATCGGCGGGCGTCGCCATCATCACCGCTTGGGTCGAGCCGTTGTAGACCACCGCCACCGGGGTCTCTTCGGGCAGCGAGACGGGGGCGGCCTCGGCCGCCCCCGTGTCATGGGCCGCAACCCGCCTGTAAGGATGCAGCCCGTCGCTCATTCCGCCGCCGGCAGGATGCGGCGCGATTGCTCGGCCTGTGCGTCGTAGTCCTGCTGCCACTCGGAGGGGCCGTTCGACGGGCTGACCTGCACCGCTGTCACCTTGTATTCCGGGCAGTTGGTGGCCCAGTCCGAGAAGTCGGTGGTGATGACGTTGGCCTGCGTGGTCGGGTGGTGGAAGGTGGTGTAGACCACGCCGGGGCTGACCCGGTCGGTGACCAGCGCCCTGAGCGACGTCTCGCCCGAGCGCGAGGCGAGGCGGACGTAATCGCCGTCGCGCACGCCGCGCGTCTCGGCGTCGTGCGGGTGGATCTCCAGCACGTCCTCCTCGTGCCAGCGCGAGTTCTCGGTGCGCCGGGTCTGCGCGCCCACATTGTACTGCGACAGGATGCGCCCGGTGGTGAGCAGCAGCGGGAAACGCGGGCCGGTCTTTTCATCCGTCGCCACGTATTCGGTGCGGATGAAGCGCCCGCGACCGCGCACGAAACCGTCGATATGCATGAGCGGCGTGCCCTCGGGCGAGGCGTCGTTGCAGGGCCACTGCACCGAGCCCTTCTCCTCAAGGAGCTCGTAGCTGACATTGGCGAAGCTCGGCGTCGTCGCCGCGATCTCGGCCATGATCTGCGCGGGGTGGGTATAGGTCCAGCCGCCGCCCATCGCGTTCGCCAAGAGCTGCGTCACCTCCCAGTCCGCATAGCCGTTCTTCGGGGCCATGACCTTGCGCACGCGGTTGATGCGGCGCTCGGCATTGGTGAAGGTGCCGTCCTTCTCGAGGAAGGTCGAGCCGGGCAGGAAGACATGCGCGTAGTTCGCGGTCTCGTTCAGGAACAGGTCCTGCACGATCACGCATTCCATCGCCGCCAGACCCGCCGCCACATGCTTGGTGTCGGGGTCGGATTGCAGGATGTCCTCGCCTTGGCAGTAGAGGCCCCTGAAGGTGCCGTCGACGGCGGCATCCAGCATGTTGGGGATGCGCAGGCCCGGTTCGCTGTCGAGCTTGACGTTCCACAGGCTCTCGAACACTTCGCGGACCTCCGAGCCTGAGACGTGCCGGTAGCCCGGAAGCTCGTGCGGGAAGCTCCCCATGTCGCAGGAGCCCTGCACGTTGTTCTGGCCGCGCAGCGGGTTCACGCCGACGCCGCGACGACCGATGTTGCCGGTCAGCATGGCGAGGTTGGCGATGCCGATGACGGTGGTCGAGCCTTGGGAATGCTCGGTCACGCCGAGACCATAATAGATCGCACCGTTGCCGCCCGTGGCGTAGAGACGGGCAGCCTTGCGCAGCTCTTCCGCCGGGACGCCGGTGAGCATTTCGACCGCCTCGGGCGCGTGGCGATCCTCGGCCACGAACTCCACGTAGTCTTGGAACTCCTCCCAGTCGCAGCGGGTGCGGATGAACTCCTCGTCGTAGAGGCCTTCGGTCACGATCACATGCGCCATCGCGGTGACGATCGCGACGTTGGTGCCCGGCCGCAGCGCGAGGTGATGCGCGGCGGCGACATGCGGGCTTTTAACAAGGTCGATCCGGCGAGGATCGACGACGATCAGCTTTGCCCCCTCCCGCAACCGCTTCTTGAGGCGGCTCGCGAAGACCGGGTGGCCGTCGGTCGGGTTGGCCCCGATGACGACGACCACATCCGTGTCCTCGACCGAATCGAAATCCTGCGTCCCGGCCGAAGTGCCGTAGGTCTGGCCTAGGCCGTATCCCGTGGGTGAGTGACAGACGCGGGCGCAGGTATCGGTGTTGTTGTTGCCGAAGACGGCGCGGGCCATCTTCTGGACGAGGTAGGTCTCCTCGTTGGTGCAGCGCGACGAGGTGATCACGCCGATCGACTTCTTGCCGTACTGATCCTGGATGCCGCGCATCTTCGACGCGGCGAAGCCGATGGCTTCGTCCCAAGACACTTCGCGCCACGGCTCGTCGATCGTGTCGCGGATCATCGGGTTGAGGATGCGGTCCTTGTGCGCGGCATAGCCATAGGCGAAGCGGCCCTTGACGCAAGAGTGGCCGCGATTGGCCTTGCCGTGCTTGTAGGGGGTCATCCGCACCAGCTCGTCGCCGCGCATCTCGGCCTTGAACGAACAGCCGACGCCGCAATAGGCGCAGGTGGTGACGACGGCACGATCGGGCGTGCCGATTTCGATCACCGACTTTTCCTGCAGCGTCGCGGTCGGACAGGCCTGCACGCAGGCGCCGCAGGACACGCAATCCGAGGTCATGAAGTCGTCGAGCTTGGTGCCCGCCGAAACGCGGCTGTCGAAGCCACGGCCCTCGATGGTCAGCGCGAAGGTGCCCTGCACCTCCTCGCAGGCCCGCACGCAGCGCGAGCAGACGATGCACTTGGAGGGGTCGTAGGTGAAGTAGGGGTTGCTGTCATCCTTGGGGATGAATTGCGGATTATTGATCCCAACAGGGTCGCGCAGCCGCGCCTCGGCCTGGCTCCGCGCACCGGTGCCCGAGGGGTCGTAGTGGTTGTCGCCGGGGGTGTAGCGCACGTCGCGCAGCCCCACGGCGCCCGCCATGTCCTGCAACTCGCAATCGCCGTTGGCGCCGCAGGTCAGGCAATCGAGCGGGTGGTCGGAGATGTAGAGCTCCATCACGCCCTTGCGGAGCTTCTTGATCTTGGAGGTCTGGGTGTGGACCACCATGCCCTCGGCCACCGGGGTGGTGCAGGAGGCAGGGGTGCCGCGACGGCCCTCGATCTCGACCACGCAGAGCCGGCAGGAGCCGAAGGCGGCCATGTTGTCGCTGGCGCAGAGCTTGGGCACCTGGATGCCCAGCTCGGCCGAAGCGCGCATCACGCTCGTGCCCTCGGGCACCGTCACCTCGAAACCGTCGATGCTCAACGTCACCATGCTGGTGGAGGTCGAGGCGGGCGTGCCCATGTCGCGGTCGTCGTGCAGCCCGGTGCCGCCCGGCCCGTCAAAGGGTATCAGAAAGTCCTTCATTCCGCCGCCTCCTTGGCATTGGCATGGAAATCGTCTGGGAAATGGGTGAGCGCCGACATGACGGGGTAGGGGGTGAAGCCGCCGAGCGCGCAGAGCGAGCCGTCCTTCATGGTATCACACAGGTCGGTCAGCAGCGGGATCGCCGAGGCGTCGCCCCGCGCAATGCGGTCGACCGTCTCGACCCCGCGCACCGCGCCGATCCGGCAGGGCGTGCACTTGCCGCAGCTCTCGACCGCGCAGAACTCCATGGCAAAGCGCGCCATGCCGAGCATGTCGGCACTGTCGTCGAACACTACCACGCCCGCATGGCCGATCAGGCCGCCTTGACCGTCGAACTCCTCGTATCCGAAGGGCGTGTCGAACTTGGAGCGGGGGAAGTAGGCGCCCAAGGGACCACCGACCTGCACCGCCTTCACCGGGCGGCCCGTTGCCGTGCCGCCGCCGATCTCGTCGACCAGCGCGCCGAGAGAGGTGCCGAATGCGGTCTCGAACAGCCCGCCGAACTTCACGTTGCCCGCGATCTGGATCGGGATGGTGCCGCGCGAGCGCCCGAGGCCGAAGTCGCGGTAATGCGCCGCGCCTTTCTCGAAGATCACCGGCACGGTGCCGAGCGAGATGATGTTATTGACCACGGTCGGCTTGCCGAGGAAGCCCTCGATCGCCGGAAGGGGCGGCTTGGCACGCACGACGCCGCGCTTGCCCTCGAGGCTGTTGAGGAGCGAGGTCTCCTCGCCGCAGACATAGGCGCCCGCGCCGACGCGGACTTCCATGTCGTAGGCGAAGTCGGAGCCGAGCACCGACGCGCCGAGCACACCGCGCGCGCGGGCGATGCGGATCGCCTCGTTCATGGTGTGGATCGCCTCGGGATATTCCGAGCGCAGGTAGATGTAGCCCTTGGTCGCGCCGACGCAGATGCCGGCGATCGCCATGCCCTCGATCAGGCTGAAGGGGTCGCCCTCCATCAGCATGCGGTCGGCGAAGGTGCCGGAATCGCCCTCGTCGGCATTCGCGACGATGTATTTCTGCGAGGCGGGGGCAAGCCGTACCGTGTCCCACTTGATGCCGGTCGGGAAACCGGCGCCGCCGCGACCGCGCAGGCCCGATTCCTTCATCTCGTCGATCATCTCGGTACCGGTCATGCCGAGCGCCCGGCGCAGACCCTTGAGGCCGCCATGCGCCTCGTAGGCATCGAGCGAGAGCGGATCGATGACGCCGACGCGGGCAAAGGTGAGGCGGGTTTGCCGCTTCATCCAGTCGATCTCCTCGGTCGGGCCGAGGGCCAGCGCGTGCTTGCCCCAATCGGTGTCGAACAGCGCCTCGACGTCGTGCGGCGTCACCGGGCCGAAGGCATGGCGGACGCCGTCCTTCTCGACCTCGACCATCGGCTCCAGCCAGAGCATCCCACGCGAGCCGTTGCGGATCAGCTCGACCTCGATCTCGCGGATCTTCGCCTCGGCGAGAACCGCCTCGGCCACCTTCTCGGCATCGACCGCGAGCGCGGCGGCGTCGCGGGGGACGTAGATCTTCAGCTTGCTCATGCGCCGACCTCCGAGAGCAGGGTTTCGAGCCGCTTTTCGTCGACGCGGGCCACGACGCGACCGTCTATCATCGCGGCGGGGCCGGTGGCGCAGAGGCCGAGGCAATACCCGGGCTCGAGCGTCACGCCGCCATCGGCGGTGGTGCCGTGCCAGTCGACGCCGAGCCGGGCCTTGGCCGCGGCCTCGACGCCGTGGCCGCCACGGGCTTGGCAGGCCTCGGCGCGGCAGATCTTGACCATGTGGCGGCCCGCCGGCTCCTCGCGGAAATCATGGTAGAAGCTGACCACGCCATGCACCTCGGCGCGGCTGATGTTCAGCCCCTCGGCGATGATCGGCAGCGCCTCCGGCGGCACGTAGCCCCATTCGGCCTGCACCGCGTGCAGGATCGGGAGCAGCGGCCCCTCAAGTTGCGCGTGATCGGAGAGAATCGCGCCTAGGCGCGTCTCCAGATCGACGGGGGCTGGCGGTGTCGGCATTGGCTGGCTCCTCCTCGAGTCGTCCGCGCATACAACTGCGTGCTCACGCCCCGGATCAATATCGCTGTTCCGTGCCGCGATAGAGAAATCCTATCATAACTTGTCGAAGCGCCGAGCCTCGGCGAGCAGGGCCGAGAGCAGCGGCGTGTGCGGCTCGCGCCAAGGCGCGATCAGCCCGATCTCATGCGCGGCATTGGGGGCGGTCAGGGGGCGGGCGACCAGCGGCTGCCCTTCTAGAAAGATCGCCGCGCCGCGCTCGGGAAGGATCGTCACCCAGCCGGTGGCAAGCACGTGGCTGATCAGCACGATGGTCGAGTTGGTCTCGACCTTTGGCGCAACCTCGACGCCAGCGGCCCGCAGATGCCCGGCGATGATCCGGCGGTTCTGCATGTCAGGGGTGAGCAGGCACAGTTCGACCTGCGCAAGGTCGCCCCAGCGCAGCCTCTCGCGATCGGCCAGCGGCGCGTCGGCGCGCATCACCGCGACATAGCGCTCGGTATAGAGCGGCACGGTGACGACCCGGCCCAGCGGCTCGTTATCGAGATAGCCGATCCCGGCATCCGCCTCGTGATCTTCGATCGCCGCCAGAAGCTGGGTGGTGGTGGCCGAGCGTATGGAGAAGCGCATTCTCGGATGCGCGGCCGAAAAGCGCGAGGTGAGTTGCGCCACCGCGCCCAGTGCCGTCGGGATGACCGCGAGCCGCAGCACGCCGGTAAGCCCCTCACGCGCAGCGCGCAGTTCCTCCTTCATGCCCTTCACGTCGCCCGAAATGCGCCTCGCCCAGTCGAGCACGCGCTCGCCCTCGGGCGTCAGCCCTTGAAAACGGGAGCCCCGCCGCACCAGCATCACCCCGAGCTGGTCCTCGAGCTGGCGGATCGCGGCTGAAAGGGTGGGCTGCGTCACTCCCATCGCTTCGGCGGCGCGGCCGAAATGCCGGGCCTTGGCAAGCGCCAGGAACGCCTCGAGCCGCTCGATCATCGCAAGCTCCCCGTGCCGTGGCGAAGCGGTCCCTGAGCCCCGAACCCGTCGGTGCCGGAAGAAATCGCCTGTGGGGGCGGACAGGATGTCGTTCCGAGCGGCATGTGCCGCGCTTCCATTGCCCGTACGAAATCCGGGGCAGAGGCGGTCGGATAGGATGTCATTTGGCGTGTTCTCCCGTCCCGGAACTAGCGCTTAGGGAGGGCTGTGACGAGAGCCGGCAGATTTTTGCTGTCCGCGATTGATCACAATTTCCGGACGCTGGCACGGGAAATGAAACGTGAAGTTGCCGTGCGCTCGGGTTCGCTCGACATGATCTGTACGAAAGCATCGGGTTTTTCGCCATAAGGTTGCTCATCTTGCCTGACCTAAGGGAATTTCGACGAGTGTGCTGTCGCATGGTCATGCCGCGAATAGTCTTGCATTGCAGGGCCTATCGCAAAAGGATCGTGCCACAACCACGCCCGCAAAGGGCGGACGTCCATCCGGCGCGGCCTCACCCGCGCCTTTTACACAGGGATGATCTAATGACCTTGAAGACCCGCCTTCTCGCCGGTGCGGCGCTGATCGCCATGGCTGGCGTCGCCCATGCCGAAAGCCACGCGATGATGGAGCACCCCGAGACCGGGGAGAAGCTCGCCGCCGACCAGAGCTTCACCTACCGCGTGCTCGACGAATTCCCGTCGATCGACCCGAACCTGATCGAGGACGTCGAGGGCAGCCATATCGGCCGCAACCTGTTCGAAGGCCTGATGAACCAGGACGAGAAGGGCGACGTGGTGCCGGGCGTGGCCACCGGCTACGAGGTCTCCGAGGATGGCCTGACCTACACCTTCACCCTGCGCGACGACGCCAAGTGGTCGAATGGCGAGCCGG
>Ga0310345_10002217_pt1 | contig 20039 bp, 10 predicted proteins | sample HC15DNA20500_MG_FD_204667 | JGI IMG/M metagenome (GOLD analysis project Ga0310345, IMG submission 204667) | Marine microbial communities from station ALOHA, North Pacific Subtropical Gyre - HC15-DNA-20-500_MG | ecosystem: Environmental > Aquatic > Marine > Oceanic | place: Pacific Ocean: North...
GACGCACTCCACCGACCACGGCCGCTCTCCAGGCCAGCCGGTCAGGTCGTAGCAGATCATACGGCCGGGGCCGGGCCTCAAAACTTCAAACGTAAAGTCGGCAGCCGTGACGTCTTCCTCTGCACTCTTCGCCGGATTCCGAATCCACTTAATGACCGTGGCGTTCCTGGCCATAGCCTTGTTCGGAGCGGCGAGCAACGGCTTTTCGATGGGGTCTTTCGTATCGGTCCGGCGCTCCTCATAGACCTGCGCCTGCGCCGGCGCGCTCATCGCAACCGTCATTACGCCGAGTACAAACAGAGAGATCGGTTTCATGTGAGTCCTCCAGTCGCTATGCCTCAAAATTTAGGTGTCAAAAAGCCAGCAGCCTACCACGACGGCGCGTACTCTGCTCTATCGAATGCTTCCGCCGACGGGCAGGCCGCTCGGTACGCGCTCGGGAATCGTCCGGTCGAACGAGTCATCGCTCAGAGCATATAAAAACTCGATCAGATCCACGTCTTCTTCGTCCACGTTCTGCAACTCGCGAAGCAGCGGATCGAGCTCCTCGTAGCTGACGTTCGGGTTCCGGGACTCCCCGGCGATGGTGGATTCATAGAACCCCACGACGGCGCTCAGCGTCCGGAACATGCCATTGTGCCCGTATGGGAAGGTCAATTCGAGGTTTCGCAGCGACGCCGTGCGAAACGCATAGCTGTCGCACGCTGCTCGGGACGCATCAGTACGCGGCTCCGGAGGACCTTCCGGGCAAGGAGGGTTCTGCCCGCCTCCGTCGGAGGCGGGCGTTGTGGCACCTGATGCAAGAGCGGGGTTGTCGGGCACGCCCATGACATGCAGTTTGTAATCGGAGAACATGGGCCCGTTGTGGCAGCTGATGCACCCGATCTCCTCGAAGCGCTGCATTCCGCGGACCTGTTCCTGCGTCATGGCGCTGCGGTCGCCGCGCATGTAGCGGTCGAACGGCGCGTTGTTGGCCAGCAGCGACCGCATGAACGCCGCTACCGCCCTGCCTAGGTTTTCCGCGGTGACCGGCTCTTCACTGCCGAAGGCCTCGGCGAACAGGCCCGGGTACTCGGCGTTGGCCTGGAGCTTCGCCACCACTCTCGCGACAGCCTCATCCTCCGGGTAGGTGTCCCCTCGCATTTCCTCAAACGACTGGAGCGGTCCGAGCGCCTGCGATTCGAGGCTCCTGAGGCGATTGTCCCAGAACATTGGCGCAGTCGCCGGGTCGTAGCGGCCCGATTCATCGATGCCGTTGAAAGCAACGTTCAGAACCGTCGGACTATTGCGTTTGACGAGATGCCCGTCACGCCGGAAGCGGCCCAGGCCGGTGCCCGTCACGCCGATCGACAGGTCGCGGTCCTCCGCATAGGCGCTTTGGGGATGATGGCACGTCGCGCAGGCTACGTCTTGGGGTCCTGACATAATCGGGTCCCAGAACAGCAGCCTTCCCAGCTCAACTTTTGCTGGGGTCGTCGGGTTATATCCCGGCGCCTCCTGAGTCGACGGCAGCGCCGACACACTGTGTTCAACGGCACCAGCTTCTTGTCCAACGGCACCAACTTCCATGAAAAGGAGTACGGCGACCGTAGCTGCTGCGACCAGCAGTCCGGTAAGGTGTTTCGCTCCGAACAAAAACTCACGGAATTGGCTTTTCGTCATTGCTGCCTCCTAAGAGCGACGATGTGACGGAGACGCTGATTCTACCAACTACGAGGGGGGGCGTTCAACACGAGGCGTGGCGCGGTGGATCCGTCGCACTCGTGTTAGGGCAGCGCCAGTACAATCAACTCAGGTGCAACGGCCCCACCACCACCTCCAGTCGCCACAGCGATGTACTGCCTTCCTTCGTGCAAGTAGGTCATCGGATTGCCGTAGGGTACCGCCGGCAGAGTTACTGAGCCGAGATACTCCCCATTGTCCTTGTGGTAGGCGGACATGGTGCGCGCTCCCTCGGCTGCGTCAGTAACGTAGCGCCCGCCTGAGTTAACGATCAACAGGGTCTTCGTCACCAGTGCACCACCACCGTGCATACCGCTGTGTCCACCGAGCGCTGGTAGATTAAGCTCCCGCAACGCTGGGTGGTTTCTCGGGCCATCCCCGTGCGGACTCATCCAAGCATGGTCACCGGTATTGAGGTCGATCGCAGTTACTCGCTTGTAGGGCGGCTTGACTAGCGGAAGCCCCTGCGGACCGGGCACCGGTACAGCCCAGGGGTCGGTAAAGTAGCCGACCGTTGCCGGCGGTGGGTACTTGACCAGTTCGACCGCGCGAAGACGCGTTTGTGATGGCACGAACAACCGACCGGTGTCGGGATCGCCAGCTGCCCCAGGCCAGTTGATGCCACCACCCGGACCGGGTGATTGAATGATCGGCTTCCCCTGGCCCTTGACCGGTGGTGGTGTGAAGATCGGTACTAACTGGCCCCGACTAGCGATTCTAATTGCTTCTTCCCGCAACTCTGGCGTGAAGTCGATCAGATCATCAATCGTGATCCCCTGTAAATCGAACGGTGGCGGTTTGGTTGGGAACGGTTGAGTGGGAGAGTACCACTCACCCGGCACGTTGCCCGCTGGCACCGGCCGCTCTTCGATCGGCCAAATTGGCTCACCGGTCACTCGGTCGAAGACATAGGTGAACGCTTGCTTACTGGTCTGGGCGATCGCTTTGACCGGGCGTCCGTCGATTGTGACATCGAGGAGATTTCCAGCCGTCGGAAAATCGTAGTCCCAGAGGCCGTGATGCACCGCCTGAAAGTGCCAAATCCGCTGACCCGTCTCTCCGTCGACACAAACGATACTCTCAGCGAATAGGTTGTCCCCGGGACGCATGCCGCCATACCAGTCGTTGGTCGGCGTGCTAATAGGCAGGTAGACATAACCAAGTTCTTCGTCGACCGCCATGTTCCCCCAGACGTTGGTGTGACCGGTGTAACGCCATGACTCGTTCTGCCACGAATCGACGCCGAACTCATCGCCCTGAGGAATGGTGTGGAAGATCCACTTCATGCCGCCAGTTCTGGCATCGAACGCGCGCACGTGTCCCGGCGGCGCTTCCCTGGTCGTGGTCTGGTCGGTCAGCGAGCTACCAACGACGACGGTATCGCCCACAACCGCGACCGGCGATGAATGCGTCAGGCGAACCCGATCGGTCGGGCGCCCGAGACTCTCACTCAAATCGACGATGCCGTTCTCACCAAAGTCGGGGTATAGCGCACCGGTCCGTGCCTCGAGTGCAATTAACCGCTGATCGTGGGTCGCGATAAAGATGCGCTTGTCGTTACTCTGCTCATCACTCCAGTAGGAAACACCGCGGTGCTGCCAGCCTATGTTAGCCGGTCGTTCGAGCCGCTCGTAGCTCCGGGGATCGTAGGTCCAGACCGGCTCGCCCGTGCCAGCATCGAGTGCCGCAACCTGTCCCAGCGCCGTACTCACATAGACGAGACCACCTACCATCAACGGCGTGGCCTTGAAAAGCCCGGCGTCGATGTTTTCGCGCTGACTCGTAACCTCCGTTGAAATCGAGGTCCAACGCCACGCGATCTCCAGATCGGTGAAATTCGTAACGGTGACCTGATCGAGTGGTGAATATTTATTGTTGGCCCCATCAGCACCATAGGCTCGCCACTCGCCTACCTGGGCCGGCTGCGCGCCGGCACTGCCCGCTGAGATCAGGATTACCCCTAGTACGACGATGTAACACTTGGACATAAATTCTCCCAGATCAATCTATATTTTCATCGAAAACGGAACGTGGCAACTAAGAGTTTCTGAGGCTCTATGTGCACGCAAGTAGAGCCCTTGGGATAGTTAATCCTGCCATCGCCCACGTTTCGCTCAGCCACCATGAACATGCGACCCGCCGACTCGTGCACCTCAATGTCGCTATCTTGGTATCCTCTCGGCGTGTGCGGCCGTTACACCGTTGCGAACCCTCGAAAGATTCTGGCAGAAGTGCTCGGCAGTGATGATTGCCCCGAACTGGTAGCGCGCTACAATGTGGCGCCTACCCAACTCGCGCCCGTGGTGCTTACCAGAGAGGACGGCTCACGACACCTGGTAAAAATGCAATGGGGACTGGTTCCTAACTGGGTCAATACCTCTAACATTGAACACCGTCTGATTAACGCCAGGTCAGAAACAGCCTGGGAGAAACCGGCGTTTCGCGACAGTCTAAAGCAACGCCGCTGCGTGGTCGCAGCAGACGGGTTTTACGAATGGCAGAAAACTCAGGGCGGGAAGAATACCTACCTGTTGCGGCTCACCGGTGGCACGCCCTTCGGGTTCGCCGGCCTCTGGGACCGCTGGAACGGTTCGCACGGAAGCGTACTCAACACGTTCACCATCCTGACAACACACGCAAACGCGTTGGTCGAACCACTCCACAACCGCATGCCTGTCATCCTCGGCCGCCAGCAGCGAGACGCCTGGCTATCACCGCGGACCGATCCACATTCGCTCAGGCTCCTGTGTGAGCCTTGTCCAGGCGCGGCAATGGAAGCGTTCCCAGTAAGTAACTACGTCAACAACACGGCCCACGATTCGGTAGAGTGCCTGCAACCAGCTCAGCGCCCGATGCCCAGGACCCTCTTCTAATTTTAAGGGACGCAGCCAGGTGGTGGGGTCACCGAGATCTTGTCGCGCGTTCCCATCGTCACTCCCTAGTTGTTTCACTGCAGAAACAGTTCCGACTCACTCGGTGTCTCAGCAACGGGTGGCATGCCGACACTCGTGATACAGGATGGCTGCCCTCGATTTCGTTGATCAATTCCCAAGGAAACTGTCGACCCTTAAATAAGATCGCGCCTACGGCGCACTAGCCTGCGTAGCCCCAGGCGCTGTTGAACGTGGAACCGGTCTTGGCAAATATGTGTTCCACCACCTGCGAAGCCACGGATTAATGCCGAAACAACCGGTTGATCTTCACCACGAAACCACGGTTTCTGAGTTCCGCGTACCGGTTGGGCCGTAACGGATCGGTGTCCTGTTCCTCCGTATAGACTACGAATAGCTCGCTGCCCGGAGAGTACTCCCAGCGCAGCCTGACATTTGCGGCCAGAGTGTTGTTAGTCGAGTTGTATTGCAGTAAGCCGCTCAGGAACATCCGCGGCGAGAAGGTGTAGTTAAGACGTGCACGAGCCAGATCGGTCCTAAAAGAACCACTGGGTAGGTCAATCCAGTTTAACGACACGCTCGGCTCCACCGACAGCTCGGCACTGAGGTCGACCCGACCACGACGCAGATCAACCGAAGTGATGCTACCGTTAAAATAGCCGCCGGTCGCCAGCTCCACTCGACCCGTCAGCAAACGCTGTGGCCCAATGGCATAGCTCATACGTACATCGCTAAAGTCGTAACCCCCGACTGGGATCGACAAACCACCGCCAGGCGAGAACGGGGTGTACAGCAGCTCGTAATTGTCGCTTAGATGAATGCCAATCTGGTCGCTGTTCTCCAGTTCGGTCTGGAAACCGATTTGGCTCTGTCTTGTTTCGAGAAACCCTTGGTCTACGGTTAGAAAGTAGTCAAGGCTCGCTTCAAACACGAACTGACGCACTGACTCGATCGACAGCGGCCTCGGACTGAACCGACCGGAAACCGAAGTCCGACGGAAATTGTCGCGCCGAAGAAAACCAGCTTCCGGAATGAAGCCCTCCTCAACTAGCAGGTGTTCAGCCTGGAAACCATACCGGTCACCACCGTAGTCGAAGCGGCTCTGATAGCTCGTGTCGCGACCACCGACGCCTGGTGTGCGGGTCCGAGCGTAGTAACCAAGGAAGTTAACGTTGTCGTAGAACGAGAAGCTGGCATCGACGCCGTAGGCTTGACTCGACCCATCGCCAACGATTGAGACCGAGCGATTGGTAAATATCCCGCCAACAGTACTGCGCCGCAGAACGTCGCGCTTGATTCGCATTACGGTGAAGTTGGTATTGCTGTCACGAGAGACCCTCATATCGTTGCTCTGAATGACGAGCGCGCCAACGTCAAACGGGCCGACCTTGCCAGTCAGACGTCCGCCACCAAGGATCGGAACCACCTGCCCGCCCTGCAGTCCGATCCGACGACTATAGAAGAGGACCGGTGCGTCACCCCCACCAACGACTCCGCCGCGGCGGCCACCGATGGCGCTACGAAAACCACCACGAGCAAAATCGAAAATGCCGCGCCCTTCAAGGAAGAACTCGCGTTTCTCCGGAAAGAAAAGGTTGAAGCGGGTTAGATTGACCTGCTGCTCATCGACTTCGACCTGTGCAAAGTCGGTGTTGTATGTGAAATCCGCAGTCAGACTCTGCGTGACCCCGTACTTTATGTCGACCCCAATGTTCCCCGCAGTCTCACCTCGTTTCGATGGAATGGCTTTAACATCTGTCACCGCACTCCCGATCGCATAAGGCTTAACCTCAAGATGTCGACCGCTGTCAGGTGCCTCGAGTCCGACGAGAGTGCCGGCCGCCGACACACGAAAAACACCGCCACGGCCGCCGAAACCGGCCGCTGAGATCGGAATCCGCGTGAGATACGCCCATTCGTTTTTACGGATGACGGTCCGCCGCAACTGAATGCCCCATACCTGCTCACGTCCCGGGCGATAACGGATCGACTTAAACGGGACAACCATCTCGATCGTCCAACCACCGTCGAACTGACCCGTCTTGACATCCCACACTGGATTCCAGTCACGATTCGGGTTGCCCTCGTTAGTAATCGCCTGGTCAACGAATCCGCCGACTGGGTTCGCATAGAACAACAGCGCATTCCGTCGGTCGTAGAACGTGTCGATGAGAAAACCAAACAGGTCGTTGTTCAACATGTTGAACGCGTCACGGCGCATCTCAGTCGCCGCCCACTCGCTCGGCGGTGCGCTGTCCCAGCAACGTCCCGACACGTAGAAGTTCTCGTCGTCGTACATCACCCAGGCGTCGGTACGTTCTGTTGCAAGCTCTCCTTCATTGGGTAATTGCTGAATGAAGCCGGACACCGGCGGTACAGTCGCGTAGACTGGTTCATTCAGTCGTCCATCGACCTCTAGCGGCGCGGTAAGCCGAATGGCACGAATCGTCGCCTGACCGCCATCGCGCGTGATCACCGCCGGCGGCACGGGCGGCGGCGGTCCATCGATGACGACACCAGCAACCATCGGTCCGGAGACATTAGGAATCTGTGCTATCTCGGCAGCCCCCTGAGCACCCGCCGTGCACGTAAAACCCAGGACGAAGATGAACAACCCGAGGCAGGCGACAAGGCCACGTAGTGGTATCGAGTCGTATTGTTGCCGGTCCGTCACGTCGCTCCACCCATTGTAGGCGGATGTAATACTTGGCACGTACACACATCCACTACAGACCTGCCCTAGTCATACTGACAACGGGCCGCATCAATAAGCCCTCCCCTTGTAGAAGCTCTCCGAAACACAGGCCTCCACTGATTCCGGCAGCCGGGCCTATAGGTCCACCGGAGTACACGGGGCGCGGGAAAAAGTAAATAAATTTAGGATGAGGCCACCCAGGAAGCGGATGGGACAGCGTGAGCCTGATTCGCCGGAGGTCGAAGGGCAGTGTTTTCATTCCACCGCCTAAAGCGCCGATCTCTGTGGCAAACTTCTGAACACGCCATGATTAATCGATTCATCTTGCCCTGGGGTCCGAGAAGGGTCTCCCTCTCCCCCATATGCCCCTGATAGGGGAAAGTCGAGGGGAACGAGAGTGAACTGGATCAGGCAGCGATAGGGTGAATTGCGGCAAGAGATTCACTGATAAACTATATAAGTCATATTATATCAATACGTTACGAATGAGCTTGGTCTAACTGTGACTCCTGGCGTCTTCGCCGTTTCACTCTCATGCGGTCAATCATTTAGTCATCGAGTGCGTCCCTGTCTCCAATGAGTACCCGTCACGTGTAGGATGGCAGACGACACGCACGTCTTCTGGAAAGAGAACCAATAGCGCAGTGCAAGACGCGAAGAAGTGTATCTACATACCGGGTGTTGCGCTGGCACTTGCGGTGTGTGTGGGCACAGGAGTGACCACACCACTACTGGCTGCCACGCCGCAGGAAGGTACCACACCAGCAAAAACACCCACGCTCGTTGCCGTGCTTGTCTTTTCAAACATCACGGGCGAAGCGGCTGAGGAGTGGATGGGAACAGGAATCGCCGAATCTGTGGCCGCGGGCTTGGACGGAACCAGGGGGTTAATGACGATTCGAAACAACCCGTCAGAGACGGAATCCCCAATGGCGATTGCACAGGGACTCAAGACTCGCTGGGTCGTCAGTGGAACCTACCAGCGCCTCGGCAATCAGATGCGAATCACGGCACGGGTCACGAATAGCAAGACCATGGGTGTCGTGCTGTCAACGATTGTTGACGGGAAGGTTGACGACCTCTTCGTGCTCCAAGACCAACTCGTTGCGCAGATACGCGATGTTTTGGCACCCGACGGTAATCGAGCAATGTTGACCCGTACGACGCCTGTTCGAAGCCGTGGTAACAATGACTCCATACCCGAAGTAGACACCACAACTGACACATCGCAAGTAAATCAAACGTCGCTCGCGCTACGAAGTGAGAATACCGATGCAAATAGCTTGTTACCAAGTGATCTCTACCGTGTAGGCCCGGTACAGGTGCATGAGGGACCACAAATTGACGGACGTCTCGACGAGGAAAGTTGGCAGCAAGCCGCCGTCGTTGAGAATTTTGTTCAGCAAGAGCCGTCTGAAGGCGATCCAGCTACGGAACGAACTGTCGTCCGGCTGCTGTACGACTCAGTGAATCTCTACATTGGTGTTGAAGCTTTCGACTCGCAACCCAGTGGAATTATTGCTACGGAGATGCGTCGTGACTCGCTACGGCTCCTCGATGAAGACAACTTCCAGGTGATTCTAGACACGTTCCAGGACCGTCGTTCAGGTTACATGTTTGTGACGAACCCACTTGGCGCAAAACTCGAGCAACAGATCGCTGAAGAAGGTGAAGGCGGCTGGCGAGGCACCAATACCTCAAATATCAACCTTAACTGGGACGGGGTTTGGAATGTAGCGACCACACAAAGTCCGGACGGATGGGTGGCAGAAATTGCGATTCCGATGGTCACTTTACGATTCCCAAGGACTGACCCTCAGGTATGGGGTATCAACTTCATGCGGAACATTCGCCAGAAGAATGAGCAAGTATTCTGGGCCCCGATCACGAAAGAATACCAGCTCACCCGGGTGAGCTTGGCCGGCACGCTAGAAGGGATTACCGGTGTAAACCGAGGAATGGACTTGCGGGTGACTCCCTATGTTCTCAGTGGCGGTAAGCAGCAGCATAACGGATCTGCCCTAGATGCTTCTGGCTTTGGCGATGTGGGCCTCGACGTCAAATATGGGATTGCGTCCGGTTTAAATCTCGACCTCACGCTCAACACCGACTTCGCACAAGTTGAAGTCGATGAGCAACAAGTAAACCTGACACGCTTCCCACTCTTTTTTCCGGAGAAGCGAGACTTCTTCCTTGAAAATTCTGGAATGTTTAATGTCGGCATGGGATCCAGTGGATCCAGTCGCCAAGCCGATCTTTTCTTCACACGACGCATCGGATTGTCATCCTCCGGACAACCGATCCCGATCATTGGTGGAGCCCGTCTCACCGGAAAGGTCAACCGACATAACATCGCCGCTCTTAACATCACAACGCAAGAAGGTTTTGGCACACCGAGCGAGAACTTTTTCGTCGCGCGGTACAGTCGCGACATATTTGCTCGCTCGAAAATTGGCGGCATTGTTATTAACAAAGAAGCAGTCGGAGGCTCTGACTATAACCGCACGTTCGCAGCCGATACGTCTCTCGCAGTGCACCCGAATTTTGTGATGAACGGATTTCTAGCTAAAACAGAAAGTCCCGGAATTTCGAACGGTGATATGGCCGGATATTTTCGCGGAACGTGGTTGAGTCCATCGTGGAGTATTTATGGCGAATACGCTGACCTCCAAGACAATTTCAACGCTGAAGCTGGGTTTGTACCACGCGTCGGTATTCGCACGTCAAAGTTCCACACAGAGTGGAATCCACGACCCGGGAAATGGAATATTCGCATGTTGGATCCAATGTGGAATATTACCTACACAACGGACCAACACAATCGCCTGCTGACGCGCAGAATTCATCATATGGTCGGCATCTATTTCGAAGACGGGTCGTCCGGTTGGGTTTTCTACAACGACCATTTTGAACAACTCGACGCACCATTCGACATTCATCAAGATGTGACAATCCCTTCCGGCACCTATCGGTTTGGTGAGTGGGTATACACCTATAAGACTGATCCATCTCGTCGTCTTTACGGAGAGGCGCGTTATACGCCGCAAACTTTCTTTGGGGGCACACGTACAGATATCCGTGGCACCGTCGGCGTACGCGCAACAAATAGACTCGCAACGGAACTGCGGTTCACTCGCAGTAATGTCGATCTGCCAGGAGGGGCATTCATAGCAGACCTCGCAGCACTGACAGCCGATTTCTCGCTTTCTCCTGAGGTTACACTTCGCACACTCTCGCAGTACAACTCGGTCACTCATGAAATCAGCAACAGTGTCAGGTTTAATTGGATCTACAAGCCCGGTAGCGACATTTACATCGCTTACGATGAACTCCGACTCGACATGACGCCACAGTTTGCAGGTCTCAGGCGCACTTCTCCCTGGGTACGCAACCGCCAGCTTGCCATTAAGATGACCTACCTGTTGACTCGCTAGTCTCCTTCGCTCTTGAACCACTCTGATAACAAGAGCACCTCATGACTGGATCTTCTGCGCCTGAAACTGAACAGGACGCGGCATGCCTTGCCATTGATGATGCGAGAGTTAGCCCTAGTGGCGTAATGGGGCCAGGGTTCTCTTAAGGCGCCACGATGTACTGGTTATGTTAGAGAAGGGTTCTTTGCGAGAACTGCTCAAAAGAGACCTGCGACTCACAACGGTGTGTAGCTATCCCACTCACGAACGCGGCGTTGGCCTTCGACCCGTTGGTGTGCGGGCAACAATTGAAGGACTATGTCTCCACTTCGAAACGCTTCGTCTCAGTTACCATTTGCCGACCGTGACAGAGCGAGAGTGGTCAGAGTGTACGGGGTCACATCATCCTGAGGGGCACCTCGACCCTTGGCGCATCGAACCCCGAGAAGAATTGCGCGAGCCTCAGTTGATCGGGACGAACATGATCAGCGACTCGCCCCCAAGCGAGCGGGTCTTGTGGCCTCGGTGCGCCGGGTTGGTATCCTCGACGAGTAGCACACTGCCAGGTAGCAACTGGGCCACCGACCCATCGGATGTCTCGATCTCGTAACCCGAACCACTTAGCGTGATAAGGAACTGACGGCGTGGCGCCGGATGCCAATCGGCATTCATGTCCGCGGCAAACTGCGAGAAGTAGACGGTATTGGTGGCAGAGAAACCATTCGCTCGCCCAACGTCCATCATGACAGTTTCGATGTGCGTCTCCCCCTGCGCATCGGAGTACATACGCGTGACAGGCTGAACGGCCGATGCCTGAGCAGCCGCCTGCCCGACCATTGCCATCCACAAACAGAAACCCAACACTACCGTCAGACTGATGTTTCGCATGATCCCATCCTAGTTTTGCAGCGCGACCGTTACCCGCTCGGACTCATCGTCGCTTGTCGAGCATTACCGTGAGCACCACGTCCCAGCCGAGCTTAGTGTTTGGTGTGGCGAGTCGACCAGACTTCATCCATGTACCCTTCACCAACCTTAGCAAGGACTTCGTGGACACTAAGCCAAGCGTTAAGGCATCCAGAACACGTTCAAACTCATCCTACCCGTTGGACGACAGGCAGCGCAATGGTAGAGGACGACCATCACGGATGTGCGGTGACGCACGTGTGGGCTGGTGAAACTTCGGGGGCTTTCAGTGTCTATAAACATAAGATGCAGCTTTCCGATTCGGTGTCGTGGTTCTTGGCTTTGTCCAGTGTGACCACCTTGCGATGATGAGTCTGTGCCTGAGGACACCGAGACGAGTGTGCCAGACAACACTCTTGCGATTTTGTCGAGTCTAGTGCAACGTCTCTTATCAATTCTGACAGCAAACAGACGCCCCTGACTTGGCTGGTGGCACACGAGTCGAAAGTGAAGATGCGGGAGGTAAAGTGCTTTTCGTAAGTAGCTCGGAGCAATGAGACAGCCAACAGAAAAGACAGTGCCAGTAGGGGAAAGAACGCGAACCAGTCGGATTTCGAGACCGAGTACAACGGCACTTGGAAATATTTTTCTGACCACGGTCGGCTCGTATGTGGCAACTTGCCAACTCGTGTTCCTGTTACCACCAATCCACTATAATCCTCAGATTATGATCATCAGACCACTCACGTGTCTCACCTCCGCCATTGCGTTCGTCTTGCTCATGTCAACTGCGGCCGCCGCCCAATCTGGTCGCGGTTCGGTATCGTTACGCACGTCGGATGGACACCCTGACCTGAGCGGTATCTGGGATTTCCGCACCGTCACGCCGCTGGAGCGCCCGGACGAGTTCGCCGACAAGGAATTCCTGTCCGAGGAAGAGGTCGCTGCTTATGCTCAAGAACGCGTGCTAGCCAGCAATGCCGACCTGAACCGAGAAGAAAAGAAGCGTGTGACGACAGACCGTGGCCAAGTAAACGGCACACGTGAGAGTAGAGATCTCGCCCTCGCCTACAACGATTTTTGGTGGGACCGCGGAACGGTCGTTGTCGAGACGCGTCGCACCTCTCTGGTCGTCGATCCGCCAAACGGCCGGATCCCACCATTGACCAAAGCTGGCGCCGAACGTGCAGCCGTACGACTCCAGATCAACCAACGACCCACAGAGGGACCTGAAGATCGTCCGCTTGGCGAGCGGTGCATCACTGGCTTTAATTCAGGACCACCGATGCTTCCGGCCGCCTACAACATGAACGTGCATATCTTTCAGACTACCGACCACGTCGTGCTCCTGAATGAGATGGTACACAATGCACGCATCATCCCCCTCGATGGCCGCAACCATGGCACGGTTCCACAATGGACCGGCGTATCACGTGGACATTGGGAGGGAGATACACTCGTCGTCGAGACCAAGAACTTCCTGCGGGAAACTAGCTTCCGGAATTCGAGTAAGAATCTCCACCTGATAGAACGGTTTCAACGATCAAGTGAGGGCTCTCTGCTCTACACCTTCACCGTGACAGACCCCACGACCTGGACGCAGCCGTGGACGGTGGAGCTACCGATGCGCCTGAGCGACCTCCCCATCTTCGAGTATGCCTGCCATGAGGGAAACTACGGTATGGAAGGCACGCTGAGCGGCGCACGCGTCATCGAACGAAAAGCGGGCGAGTAGGTACAAGGTTCGTGCCAACGCCCTGACTTTTACCCCTCGGGTAGCAGAGTATATGGCCGCCGCTCACTAGGTGGCTTTATAACGCTGCCTGGGGCAGCGTCGCGCTGCCCCCGAAGCGAAAAGACGTGTAATACGTACCGTTACATCATCACGAACGAACAAGATGATTGACAGCTTCGGAAACGGCACTTGCAGTTGAGTTGCATGAATTTGGTGCAACGAGTGAACGGCGGGACCATTATCTCCCCATGCCGGTAGGGCGTGCTCGGACGCATGCCTTCGCTTATCACGAGTCGAGGATTTGGCCTCAGTCAGGCGATCGGAATCTCTAGGGACACAAGCGACGGCTTGAATCATCCGCGAACGTACGTCTGCACCACTTCGAAGCAGAAATGGCTGCGAACCTGACAAACGCTCAGGCCTTGTGTATGCCCACAAAAGCGGTAATGGTGACGCCTATTGTAACTACCGGGTACTCGTCAGTGTAGTAGTGTCTGAATTACCAGTTTGGCCGTAGAGTTCAGGGTCCAAACCACGGTCGGCCATCAAACGACGAAGCATCTCCCCCGCCCTGGTGAACTCTTTCACCGTATTCGAGGAGAACACGCCCTGCGCGAGCACCAAGGGTGTCCAACCAAGCTGGCTCCTCACGTCGAGTCTGGCACCCTTTTCCACCAAGAACTCGACGACGGACGCGGCGTCCCTGAGGACTGCACCGTGCAATGCCGTGGTTCCCCCCCAACGCATGTCACCCAGGTCTTTCTGGGGATTGAATTCGGTCAGATTTGAAGGATGACGACGGAGCAGGATCGAGCCGTCCAGTTGCGTCGCCCCCGTGATCTTGTTGCCGTCGCCGTCTGGACCCAGCTGCGAGAATTGGGCCTCAACCGGCGTGTCGCCGTAGTCGGTCACCGCATTCACATCGTTGCCCAGCTCCCACGCCAACTTGACCGCTGCCAGTGTCTCAGGCTCCGATATCCCGTTCTGAATACCGGGACTCTCACCATCCCAATAGCCAAGCCCCGCTGCGGCCATCAGTGGCGTCACATTTTGGACGGTTGAAAGCGTCGGATCCGCGCCGTTATCCGCGAGAAGACTCATCAGATCGACGTCGCAGTGCTTGGCGGCCAGATAGAACGGCGTCGCCCCGATGAAACTCAGCCAATTGCGACCCACAGAAATATTCGGAGGCAGTTTCACTGCTCCCCTATTACGATCAAACCTGATCTCCTCCCATACGAGCTGAACGTTCGGGTTCGCTCCATGCACCAGCAGTGCTTCGGCTAATTCCAGACTGTCCATATTCCCAGTGGGAGTACGGGGGGGAGGATTCGAGTAGCCGGGACGCCGGACCCACGCCAACGCGTGCAACGCCGACCCCCGAGGGTCAGCGGCATTCGGATCCGCACCCTTGTCTAAGAGCAGCGCAGCCAGTTCGAAATTAACGTTGATGATCGCCAGTACCAGGGCGCTAGTTCCATGGTCTAGTTCTACCCAAACATCGAGTTGAAGTACGCGTTCCGCCGGCGTGGCGTCGTTTGGGTCGGCGCCCGCTGCTAGCAAGGCCCGGGCCGTGTCAATCGCGCCCTCGCGAGCAGCAAACAACAGTGGCGTGAAGCCGTTTTTCGCACGCTCGTGGATGTTCGCGCCGCGCTCAAGCAGTGCTTCCACAGTTGCCGGGTTATCTTCCGCCGCTGCCCACATCAAAGCCGTTGTCTCGCGCCAACCATCTTTCGCGTGCACGTCTGCGCCGCGGGCTAGCAGCACCTTCACTGCATCCACCTTCCCGGTCCGTGCCGCAGTCATCAGCACCGTCTCGCCTTCCGGCAGGGAGCTGTTCGGGTCCGCTCCGGCATCTAACAGCTTTTCGAGCATGGCCGCATTCCCATTGATGCAGGCCAGTGTGAGCGGCGTAACTCCATACCGGTTCGCGGCCGTCACATCAGCACCGGCACCAATCAGCAGATCCGCCGCGCCTAAATCGTCCCTGTGCGCGGCCCAGTGGAGCGCCGTCGTACCATCTGGTTCAGCCAGATTCACATCAACACGCTGCTGCATTAGCGCACGCAAGGTCGTAACATCACCACTCTTGACGGCCTCGATCAGCGGCGTTTCTCCACCAGCGGCACCAAGGCTCAGTACCGAAAGCAGCGGCACTATCCACCATCCGCTTCGCTGTTGGACGTGCATTTTTCTAGCCTCCATAATGCTTCACGCTTTCTGGTGCTGAGGGCAGCCCCTGCGTGACGATCCAGTAATAATTGGCACATATCCTACGTCAGTAAGTAGTTATTGACAACACATTTGGGTCGATGCACACTACCCTGTTGGAGTTCATTCGAAGGCCAATTCGGAGGGGTCTATGAGACGCCTATCTATTCTGCTCGTAGGGTGGGCAATTGTCGTGTCGGCCGGCGCAGAGCATATGGAAGCGGCCCGGGCGGAGCAAGAACCCGCCGCTACGCTTTCCGCATCATCCACCTCCCCACAGCGGGCTCTTCTCGATCGGTACTGCGTTACCTGTCATAACGAAAATCTTAAGACGGCTGGACTGACGCTTGACACGATGGACGTGACCGACGTCGGCGCGCACAAAGATGTGTGGGAAAAAGTTGTCCGGAAGCTACGCGCAGGATTCATGCCTCCAGTCGGCCGGCCGCGGCCGGATCAGGCAACGTACAACGGCTTTGCGTCCTGGTTAGAGACAGAACTCGATCGCGCAGCGGCGGCGGCACCAAATCCAGGACGGTCGGCTACCCTTCACCGCCTCAATCGAACCGAATATAAGAACGCCGTCCGCGATCTATTCGCACTGGAAAACCTACCAAAAGAATTTGACATTTCGGTCCTGCTACCAGCCGATGATGCGTACGGCGGCTTCGACAATATTGCAGACGCGCTACGGGTTTCCCCGTTGCTAATGGAACGATATGTCGCCGCTGCACGGAAGATCAGCCGTCTCGCGCTCGGTGATTCAGCAATCCCCTTAATCGTCGACATCTATCGTCTCCCGCTGGATCTGCCACAGGATGACCGCTACGTCGATGATCTACCGTTCGGAACGCGTGGCGGGACAGTCATTCGCCGTCACTTTCCCCTCGGAGGTGAATACACCTTCAAGATCGTGCACGCAGAGGCTGCCGCGGAGCCGCACGATCTGGAAGTCAGCGTCGACGGCGAACGTGTAGGGGTGTTCACACTTGAGCCCGAACCACCACCAGATATGCGCTTGGCGGAGTACGCGCAACCGGAAACCTTTAAGGAACTTAGCGTGCCGCTCACCGCCGGGGAGCACGTCGTCACAGCCACGTTTGTAAAGAAGACATCAGCACCTAGCCCGGCCCTCGTGCGGCCGTTTCGGCGGCGTGGTCAATTACCGTCGGTGACAAGTGTCACGATCAGCGGGCCGTACTCGCCCAGTGGAGCCGGAGATACGACGAGTCGCCGCCACATCTTGACCTGCCAGCCTGCACAGCCAGCCGAAGAAGCAGTCTGTGCTAAGCAGATTTTGTCCACGTTGGCGCGTCGCGCCTATCGACGCCCAGTAGACGAGGACGATCTGCAGGTGCTCCTCGAGTTCTACGATGAAGGGCGGGCCTCCGGCAGCTTCGAAGCAGGCATCGGACGAGCGCTCGAACGACTTTTGGTGAGCCCACAGTTCCTGTACCGCGTCGAGCGGGATCCGGAGAACGTCCCTCCGAATACCAACTACCACATCAGCGACTTGGAACTCGCATCGCGTCTATCGTTTTTCCTCTGGAGCAGCATTCCCGACGACGAGCTTCTCGACGTCGCAAGTCGCGGGGAGCTCAAGAATGCGACGGTGCTCGAACAGCAAGTCCGCCGGATGCTGGCGGACGAGCGTTCACAGGAGCTCGTGACTAACTTTGCATCTCAGTGGCTATTCTTGCGCGATCTCGTGGAGGTTGCGAAACCGGATGAGCGGTTGTTTGCTGACTTCGATTGGACCCTTCGCGAAGCCTTCCGGCATGAAACGGAACTGTTTTTCGAGAGTATTCTGCGCGAAGACCGTAACGTGCTTGACCTGTTGACGGCAAACTATACATTCGTTAACGAACGGCTGGCCAAGCATTATGGGATTCCTAATGTGTACGGCAGCCATTTCCGGCGGGTCTCACTCGGCGACGAGAATCCGCGTCGCGGCCTGCTGGGCCAGGGGAGCATCCTGACCGTGACGTCGTACGCCAACAGGACTTCTCCGGTCCTGCGCGGCAAGTGGATCCTCGACAACTTCCTAGCGATGCCCCCACCCCCACCCCCACCGAACGTGCCGGCCTTGGAGGTCGAGAATAAAGAGGGCGAGGATCTCTCCATGCGTGAGGCTATGGTGCAACACCGCGCCAATCCGGTCTGCGCCAGCTGCCATTCGATGATGGATCCGCTCGGCTTGTCACTTGAGAACTTCGATGCGGTAGGCCGTTGGCGAAGCCGCGGAGAATCGAACGAGCCGATCGATGCCTCTGCAGTGTTCCCCGACGGCACCGAGTTCGACGGCGTCGCCGGACTCCGCCAGACACTGTTGAGTCGTCCCGAGCAATTCGTTGGTACTGTTACCGAGAAGTTGCTCACGTATGCTTTGGGGCGCACACTCGAGCTTTACGATGCTCCGACTGTCCGCGCCATCAAACGGGAAGCCGCGCACAGCGACTACCGCTTGTCGTCGATTATCTTAAGTATCGTCAAGAGTAGCCCGTTCCAGATGAGGAGGTCGCAGTCATGATGATCACAAAAATGGCCCTGCCGCGGCGGACGTTCCTACGTGGTATGGGTGCCACGCTCGCGTTGCCGCTTCTAGATGCAATGGTGCCGGCGCTCTCTGCAATGGCCAGAACCGCTGCCAATCCGGTGCCACGTCTCGGTTTTCTCTACATTCCGCTTGGGACAGTTCACCAGAATTGGACACCGACAACGGTTGGTGCAGGGTTTGAACTTTCACCGATCTTGAGCCCGCTCGCGCCGGTTCGTGATCAGATCAACGTACTGAGCGGCCTCGCTCACCACGAGGCAGACTCGCAGGGCGACGGTAGCAACCCTCACGCCCGGGCAAGCGCCGTGTGGCTGAGCGGTGTGCATGCCTACACGAACAGCGAGGGGTCCGAAATCAAGTTAGCTACCACGGTCGATCAGATCGCCGCCGCAAAACTTGGCAACGCAACACCGCTCCCCTCACTTGAGTTGACATTTGAGACGTCTAACTCGGCAACGTGTGATAGTGGCAAGTGCGTCTACTCCAATACAATTTCCTGGAAGACGCCGACGACCCCACTACCCATGGAGTCTCACCCACGCGCCATCTTTGAACGCCTATTTGGCGAGGGCGGGACTGTCGCGGAGCGAGCGGTGCAGATGAGGAAAGACGCTAGCCTCCTAGATTCGGTACTCGACGAAGCAGCCAATCTGGAGCGGACACTCGGCGTAGGCGATCGGACCAGGCTGCGTGAGTACCTCGATACGGTTCGTGACGTCGAGCAGCGCATTCAACAGGCCGAACAGCACACCGGCGACAGCCTGATCGAACTCCCGGAACGCCCCACGGATATTCCGGAGATCTTCGAAGAGCAGGCCAAGTTGATATTCGACCTGCAAGTCCTCGCCTACCAAGCCGACATGACTCGGATTGTTTCGCTGCTCATGGGGCGGGAGGGCACCGGACGCACCTATCCCAACATCGGTGTGCCGGATGGGCACCACGCGGTCTCGCATCACCGGGACGATCCGGAACTGATGGCGAAAAAGACCAAGATCGATATGTACCACATCCAGTTGCTCGGGTACTTCCTTGAGAAGATGCAGGCCACACCCGATGGTGACGGCACGCTGCTGGATCACTCGATAATCGTGTATGGTAGCGGCCTCGGAAATCCGAATCTCCATACACACTTTGAGCTCCCGACCCTACTGGCGGGCGGTGGAGCCGGCCGAATCAAGACCGGACGCCACCTGAAATTCCCGGTGGACACGCCGATGACGAACCTCCATTTGAGCATTCTCGACAAGGTAGGAGTTCCTCTCGACAAGCTGTCCGACAGCACGGGACATCTCAAGCTCGACACCCTTTCTGACGTGTAACCTGCCGCACGGTTGCGGGCTGATCGGCTTTCTCGCCGGTCAGCTCGGGACCGTGTGCGCGCTTTCTCCCTCCATAGCACACCATTGTCGCGAACCAAGCGGTGGCGTAGTGATGTTCGTTTCGAGCTAGCAATGGACGAAGCCAGGACGTCGACGAGAAGTAGTAGTAGAGATCTCCCACGGCCAACCGTCCTCGGTTCCGCCCACCCCTCACAAGCGCATTAACCCACACAGCACTAGCGCGTCGTACGCCAGCGTTCCACTTTTTAGGTGTGAATAAACCACAGCAGGGCCGGGCGGCCGGAAGATGCCGGATGGGTGGGAACGAGGCCGAGGCTTAACCCCGACCTTCTCGCGGTCGTGGAATGCGCGAGCTCGGAGGGCACATCGGCAGAAGAGACCACAGCGTCACTGAATTTGCCAGCTCGCTGAGCCGGAAACGTGATGAGCCGCGGTAATCAGATCCGTACCATGGTGTGCTAATTACAACGGCGACCAGCATCAAGAATTTGCAGGGTCATATCGGCATTCAAGGCGAATTGGGATTATTGGAGTTTCGGAAAATTGAGCTCTTAGAAATATGACTT
>Ga0310345_10002218_pt1 | contig 20039 bp, 18 predicted proteins | sample HC15DNA20500_MG_FD_204667 | JGI IMG/M metagenome (GOLD analysis project Ga0310345, IMG submission 204667) | Marine microbial communities from station ALOHA, North Pacific Subtropical Gyre - HC15-DNA-20-500_MG | ecosystem: Environmental > Aquatic > Marine > Oceanic | place: Pacific Ocean: North...
TGTATATGTAAGAAAAGGCTCAATAGACTAACAATGAACAACAAATCGTTTGCAGTAAAAACTACCCAAGCTTTAATTTGATGGGTATTCATGAAATGATGCAGGAAAAACAATAAAATGTTTACTACAACAAATACAATAAACAGGGGGACAATACTTTTTAAAAACGATACCGGTTTTGGTTGCATATTTATTTTTTGCTTGTGTCTTTAATAACTTTTACAATCAATGAAATAATAACCAATAAAGGTAATATCCAAACCAACAAAGGTATTTTAACATGCACTCGATTATCTAACCACCATCCAACATAAACGGCAATAGCTAACATTATAATAAGTTCACTACCGAATGCTGCATACTCATACAACAAATTTTTATTTTTCTGAGGAGTCTTCATTCCTTAATAATGTCAGTTTTGGGTATAGTTAATGATGTAGTATCTTTTTGAACTGGCATACTACCAGAAAGTACCTTTTTTAAACTTTCTAGATATTGGTCTTTATATTGAATAGAACGTTCTAAGGAATCGGTTTTCATTTGAAGTAACTGCAACTCAGTTCTACTTTCCTTTGAACCATATCCGGGAATATAATATTTTAGCGGCGTAAATACAATTAATGCAACCGTTAATGTGATTAATAATACAAATGCGGTACTAAAGGCAACATAAACACTTAAACGAGATAATTTAAAGGTTACCAGTTCCTCATACGTGTCATCGTTAATAATAACCAAACGGTATTGGTTGCGAAGCCGTTTAAAAGTGTTGGTTTCAAAAATTTGTTTTGCCATGCTGTAAAATAAGGTTAAAGGTACATAACCACCCCTGTTTTGCCGAAATTGTTAAAAAATAACTGTACTTTTAAACAGTTTTGACTTGTGTTGTAATTTGCCTATGATGCAAAAGTATTTTTTTCTGTGTTTGTTTCTTATACCTGCTTTGTTTTTTCAACCCAAAGTATGGGGGCAGCCCAATACAACTATAAATTTAGACAAGGAAAAACCGGCACAATACCAAGACAGGCTTTTACCTGCGGAAAAAACAGGTGATAAAAAACTGGGATTTCTATCACGCACTTATCAAGACATGGTGAGCCACTACAACTATTTTTTTAATGCTAATAATAAATTAAACTTTATTATTGAACAGGCTCAAAAAATGCACACCGACGACTACAGCAAATTATTACCTTTTTATGATTATAGTTTGTCGGTAACTGCATTAGATAAACGCGATTTAGATTCCATCATTTATAAATGCTATGCCGGTATTTTATTGCACGATTTAAGAAGCGATTGGGTAGATGATTTTTATTTATTATTGGGAAAAGCCTATTTATTTCGCAAAACCTTTGATTCTGCTGCCATTGTATTTCAATACATTAATTACATTTATGCCCCTAAAGATGATGGCTATGATATTCCTATTGGTAGTAATGTCAGTAATACCCAAGGCATTTTCACTGTATCTACTAACGAAAATAGAAGTTTCTTAAAAAAATTAACTACCAAACCTACTACCCGAAATGATAGTTTTATTTGGCAAATACGAAATTATATTGAGAGTAATCAGTTAGACAAAGCATCAGGCTTAATTTCTTTGTTGAGGGCTGACCCATTGTTCCCAAAACGATTACAAAAAGATTTATGGCTGCAACAAGCCTACCTTTTTTATAAACAAAACCAGTACGATAGCGCCGCCACTTATTTAAGTAAATCAATTTCTAAAGCAGATAATAAACAACAACAAGCAAGATGGGAATTCTTAACCGGACAATTATATCAATTAGCACATCAAAATAAACCAGCCATCAAAGCATTTGAAACGGCTATTACACATACCATTGATCCTTATTTAGAAGTATATGCACGTTTAAATATTGTGGCCCTATCAGATACCGGCACTAGTACCAAAGCCCTTCAAAATAATTTAAGACAAATGTATCAATTGGCACATAAAGATAAGTATGCCGATTACCGAGATATTATTTACTATGCAGCAGCAGCATTGGAAATTAAACAACAACATTATGAAGCCGGCATTCAAAATTTGCAAAAAAGTATTGCTTATAGTGTCAATAACCCTGAGCAAAAACAAAAAAGCATGCTGTTATTGGCATCAACCTCCTACAATATTCGACAATACCCTCTAGCCTCATTGTATTATGATAGTATTCAAACTAATCAACTAGATTCAACCCTAAAACATGAAGTAATTACCCGAAAAAAGGCATTAAAAATAATTACCGGCAACCTAACTTCTTTGCATTTACAAGATAGTTTATTACAATTAGCTAAGTTAAATGAAGCAGATAGATTAACCGCAGTAAAAAAATTATATCGCAGACTTAGAAAAGAACAAGGACTGGCAGACGAAAAGGAAGACATTGATTTTGGCAGCACCAATGCTGCCGGCAATGTTACTGCCAGTGGGTTATTTGGTAGTTCAACAAATTCAAATAACGCAAACGACTTTTACTTTGCCAATGCTACACTTAAATCGCAAGGCTATAAAGAATTCAAACAAAAATGGGGTAATAGGCCCAATGTAGATAATTGGCAGCGTCAATCGGCAATTAACAACAGTTTGCAATTAAACAATAATAATGTAACGGCTGCCACTACTACCACGGAAACTGCAAAAATGAACAACGCCAATGCCCTAACGTTGAAAAGTATGTTAGATAATATACCACTTACTGAGAAGCAAATTGGCGATGCACACAATACCATTATTAATGATTTGTATGCTAATGCACAAACCTTTCAAAATAATTTGGAAAAATACGCCGATGCTGTTGATTCATATGAAACACTTATGAAGTTATACCCGGAAAACCAATATGAAGAACCCGTTTTATTCAATTTAATTTACTGTTATCAACAATTGGGTTTACTACAAAAATCCGATTCCGTTAGGAAGAAACTTATGTTGGCCTTTCCCAATGGCACTTATGCTCAAAAAATTAAAAATATAGGAAAGCCTACTATACAAGATAAAGCAACCGAGCAATATGAACATATTTACAATTTATTTATAGAAGGAAAATTTAAACAAGCATTAGCCGAAAAAGCCGAGGCTGACAAAACATTTGGTAAAACATATTGGACACCTCAACTCATGTACATTCAAGCAGTGTACGATGTAAAACAAAAAAATGATAGTTCCGCTATACAAACCTTACAAGCAATGATACATCAGTTTCCGCAATCGCCAATGGTTGATATGGCCAATACCATGATTGATGTGTTGAAACGTAGAAAAGAAATTGAAAACTATTTAACCAACTTGGTAATTGAAAAAAATGAAGACAATGTAGTGGCTAATATTGACCTGCATCCTGCTACACTGGTAAATGCACCGGTAAGAAGAAGAGTAGATAGTGTGGCAGCTCCGGTAATTAAACAACTAGATTCAACAGCAACGGTACAAATACCGGTTAGCACTCCTGTTATTCAAAGTGTAAATAATTATGCATTTAACCCGTCCGATTCACAATACATTGCAGTAATACTCAACAAAGTTGATCCTGTTTTTGCCAGTGAAGCACGCAATGCCTTTTATCGCTTTAACTTAGAAAAATTCTATAACCTGCGCCTAAAAGTGAGTCAACAAAAATTAAACGATTCTACTTCGTTAGTGTTAATTGGCCCATTTGCCAATGCCGGCGATGCTGTTGATTATCTTGATAAAACCAAACCCATGGCCACCGCCCGAATTATACCTTGGTTAAAACCCGAAAAATATATTTTTAGTATGATTAGCCCCACTAATTTGCAGCTTTTATACAATAAAAACAATATTGACGAGTATATTCAGTTTTTGAAACGTAATTTGCCCGAAAAATTTTAACTACTTATCAAAATACCTGAAGTGTTTAGATACTTAGTTTTACAAACTTAACCATGTCAACATTTATGTCGCGTTCAGTTAAAATATTTTGGAAAGCTTTTTTTATTGCAGTAGCAGCCTTTATATTATTTCTACTACTTTGTAACTGGGGTGTATTTGGAAAAATGCCCTCCATATCTGATATACAAAACCCTTCCGCCTCTCTATCCAGTCAGGTTTATGCACAAGATGGCACCTTAATGGGCAAATATTATTTAGAAGACAGAGTGAATGTTGATTTTAAAGACATTAGCCCCAATATTGTACATGCATTAGTTGCTACGGAAGACCAGCGTTTTTATGACCATAGCGGTATAGATTTCATTTCACTCCTCAGAGCCATTAAAGGATTTGGACGAGATGGTGGAGCCAGTACCATAACCATGCAAACGGCTAAAAATCTGTTTACAGAAAACTGGTCTACCCGCAATTTTTTATTACGTGCCATACAAAAAGTAAAAGAGTCAATTATTGCGGTTAAACTGGAAAGAAACTTCACCAAAAATGAAATTATTAACCTGTATTTGAATACGGTTGCCTTTGGCGATAATGTTTTTGGAATAAGAAATGCAGCCAAAACATTTTTTCAAAAAGAACCCGATCGTGTAAATGTGAATGAAGCAGCTGTTTTAGTAGGAATGATAAATGCCCCTACGTTATATAACCCCCGACGTAACCCCAAACAGGCTTTAGAACGGCGGAATTTGGTACTTAACAGAATGGTTACAAATGGCTATTTAACACCACAAGATGGTGCTAAAATTAAGTTAGAACCCATTGAACTGAATTACAAGAAGTTAGATGAAACCACTGGTTTAGCTCCTTATTTTAGAATGGTTTTAGGTGAATACATGAAGCAATGGTGCAAAGCACACAAAAAAAGTAATGGAGAAGAATACAATTTATACACTGATGGATTAAGAATTTATACCACCATTAATCCTCGTATGCAAATTTATGCGGAGGAAGCAGTAGCCAAACACATGAGCTACATGCAGCAAATTTTAAATCAGCAAACAAATATTAAAAAAGGTACCGTTTGGGATGGGCATCAAAATATATTAGATGCCGCTATGAAACAAAGTGATCGCTGGCGAAATTTGAAAAAAGACGGTGTAAATGATGATGACATTAAAAAATCATTTTTTGTTCCTACCTCCATGCGCATTTTTGCCTGGAATAACAATAGGGAGAAAGATACCATTATGACTCCCATGGATTCAATTAAGTATTGCCGACAAATGATGCAAGCCGGATTTATGGCATTAGATCCTTTAAGTGGTGAAGTGAGAGCCTGGGTGGGCGGTATAGATTTTAAAACTTTTAAATTCGATCATGTAAACTATAATACCAAACGCCAGGTGGGTTCAACCATAAAACCTTTATTGTATAGCTTAGCTATTGAAGATGCAGGTTTTACCCCTAATACTATTGTGCAAGATGTACAACAAAGTTTTGGTGCTTATGGCATGGTTCCAGCCACCTCAACTTCATGCACAGGTGCTTCCATACCAATGGCGCAGGCTTTGGCATTTTCACGCAACTGCGCTACTGCTTATATAATGAAACAATTAGACCCCAAAGGCAATAATGCAGCCATTCGTTTTGTTGATTTTCTAAAAAATAAATGTGGCTTGCAAACCAATATAGAACCACACCCATCCATTGCCATTGGAGCCTGCGAAATATCGCTTTACGAAATGATGCAGGCTTATAGTATGTTCCCGGGGCGAGGATTTAATGTGAGACCTTTATACATAACACGCATTGAAGATAGAAACGGCAATGTATTGGAAAATTTTGCTCCGCTTCGTAAAGAAGTAATGAGCGATATTACTGCTTATTCAGTGATTAAAATGATGGAAGGGGTGGTTGAATTTGGCACAGCACGTGGTTTAAAAATGCAGTTTGATGTGCGTGGAAATATTGCCGGTAAAACAGGTACAACCAACGACAATAGTGATGCCTGGTTTATGGGTTACACCCCACAACTACTGGCTGGTGTTTGGGTAGGTTGCGATGACAGATTTATTCACATTAGCAGCAGCAGCTATAATGGCCAAGGTGCCAGGGCTGCCATGCCTATTTGGGGATACTTCTATGAAAAAGTTTTGCAAAATGCCAATACATTGGGTATTGATGCCAACGTTGATTTTTCTAAACCTGAGGGAATGACAAACGATATTGAAATTGATTATAGTAATCCCAATCCAAATGTACCAATGGGTGTAGAAGGCGATCAGCAACTAATGGGCAATGGTACATCACAAGACTATGTACCTGCTGATATTAAACCGGAGGATTTAGCACCCGAATCTCAAATTGATACTAATAAGCTACCCGCTTTTTCACCAAAGAAAAATAACAATACACCCAAAAACGGTACCACAACACCACCCACACCTAAAGCCATTTTACCCAAAAAAGTAGGAGGTAATATTCATCAATAAATTATAGGTTTTTCCCCGTTAGCATGGGTACAAAGGAAAACAAATCGAATGATTCTTCTTTGCATGCATCAGGCGCAACTTTAGTAATACGCAACATTCGCTGTGAATTACCTTCATTGATGGGAATAACCATTAATCCGCCAATTTTCAACTGCTCAACTAATTTTGGGGGAATAAAAGGTGCAGCGGCGGTAATTAAAATTTTGTCGAAGGGAGCAAATGTGGGTAACCCCTCATATCCATCCCCAAAAAAGCATTTAATATTTGGATACTTTTTTTTAATTGCAAAGGATTTATTGGCATCAAAAATTTTTTTCTGGCGCTCAATAGTATAAACCCAAGCACCTAGCTCAGCCAACACGCAAGCCTGATACATACTACCTGTGCCTATCTCCAATACTTTGTCAGATTTTGCAATTTGCAAAAGTTGGGTTTGATAAGCTACCGTATAAGGTTGAGAAATAGTTTGCCCCTCACCTATTGGAAATGCCCGGTCTTCATATGCTATTTTATCAAAAGCTGAGTCTAAAAAAAAATGACGGGGTATTTGTTGTATGGCATTTAATACAGCTTCATTCGTAATACCTTTCTGTTTCAGTTGTTGCACTAACTGATTGCGTAATCCTTTGTGTCGGTAAGTATCTTCAAAATTTCTCATAAACCATACAAAACTATGGTTAGCTACAAATATTTACTATTAAAATTACTACTTGGGGAAATAAAAATGCTGTGCAATTTTTTTACACAGCATTTCTAAAAAATTAGCAAAACTGCTAATAGTATTATTAATTCAAACTTTAGGCTAATTGCATTGATTGTATAATACCATTAATACGCTGTTTTAATTCATCCAGCTTCGCATCAAATTCATTTTTGTTGCCTAAATGGGTATGTACACTAAAATAGAATTTAATTTTAGGTTCTGTACCCGAAGGGCGAGCAGAAATTTTACTGCCATCTTCCGTAATAAACTGTAAAACATTACTTTTCGGTAAGTTAATTTTCCATTGCTCACCGGTTAATAAATTGGTACCTTTTTGTAACTCATAGTCAAGTAATGTAACTACTTTGCTATTATTAATTAATTGAGGTGGATTTGAACGATAGTTTTCCATCATAGCAGCAATTTCTTTTTGGCCGTTCATTCCTTTTTTGGTAATACTAATTAAATGTTCATAGTAAAAACCATATTGAATGTACAGTTCAATAAGTTTATCAAATAAGGTTTTCCCTTGTTGCTTTTCATAAGCTGCCATTTCGCACAATAAGGCAACAGCACTTACCGAATCTTTATCGCGTATTTGGCTACCAATCATTAAACCAAAACTTTCTTCACCACCAATAATATAATTTTCTTTACCTTCTTTCTCTTTAATTAATTCTGCAATCCACTTAAAGCCGGTTAATACATTATAGCAAGCCACATGGTTTTGTCTGGCTACTTCATTAATCATTTCAGTTGTAACAATAGTGGTAATCACCATATCATTGGGCTGTGCAATACCTTTTTTGCGACGTGCTTCAATTAAGTATGCAAACGCCAAAACAGCCGTTTGATTACCATTCATTAAAACCCATTCACCTTTATGATTTTTTACTCCTACGCCAACTCTATCAGCATCTGGATCGGTACCGAGTAAAATATCGGCATCTAAGGCCTTCGCTTTTTCTAAACCAATGCGCATAGTTTCACTTTCCTCCGGGTTAGGATAAGCTACCGTAGGAAAATTGCCATCTGGTGTAGCCTGCTCTTCTACAATGTGCACATTGGTAAACCCAAATTCAGCTAACGCTGCAGGTACTAACTTAATACCACTGCCATGTATTGGGGTGTAGACAATTTTTAAACTTTTTACCATGTTTAAGTATTGTTTATCTATTTCTGCACCTATTAATGTAATGTTAGCCTCGCCACCACTCCATTTTACATCATCAATACTTTGAATAGCTTCAACTTCTTTGATTACATTTTTATCGTGCGGTGGTACTAATTGGCCTCCGTCATTCCAATAAGCTTTATAGCCATTATATTCTTTGGGATTATGAGAAGCAGTACAAACCACACCACCGTTACATTGCAAAGTTCTGATAGCAAAACTTAATTCCGGTGTAGGGCGCAAATCTTCAAACAAAAAAACTTGTATACCATTCGCAGCAAATACCTGTGCAGTAGTTTCAGCAAAAAAGCGGCTATTGTTTCTGCTATCGTGTGCAATAGCAACTTTAATGGTTTGGTTAGGATAAGTTTTCTTTAAATAATTGGCAAATCCCTGTGTAGCCATACCAACGGTATATTTGTTCATACGATTTGTACCAACGCCCATTATACCTCTTAAGCCCCCTGTGCCAAATTCTAAATTTTTATAAAATGCTTCCATTAACTCATTAGGATTATCATCAATTAAATCCTGAACGGCCTGTTTGGTATTTGTATCATAATTTCCGTTTACCCAACTACGGGCTTTTTCTAATATTGTGTTATCCATATGCTTTAATTAAAATACTTTCATGAAATTCGTAAACTACTAAGGTAACAAATGTATTACAATAAATAGGCGCCAACAATTTGTTCATTATTCATTTCAACTGAAATATGTTCTTGCAGTGTAGTAGCCACTGTTAAGCCCACATAATCGGGCTTAACAGGGAATAACTTGTGCATCCTATCAATTAATACCATGGTTTGAATACTTTTAGGATATTGCTGTAACAAAGGTTTTAGCGCATACATTAATGTACGGCCGGTATTGGCAACATCATCAACCACTACTATATGTTTATCATTTAATGTTACGGTGCTATCTATTTGTACATCATCAGGATGTTGCTTATTTAAAGATATACCTGCTACAATAATAGATTGCTTAATATAAGGTTGCATCAATACAGCTACTTTTTGCGCAATTAAATACCCGTTCTTTTTAATGCCGAACAAAATAATTTCACTTTCGGCATTAGCTAAATTTTCAATCACTTCTAAAGCCAAACGCTCTAACTTATATTGTATAATTTTTTTCGATAATATTTCTTTTTGCATTTTATATATTTTTACCTGCAAGCTTTAAAAGCTATAGTGCCTTTATGGAAAGCAATTTAACTGTAAAAATTGAAATGAATGAACTACTTTAGGCATTTTGTAAGTATTTTTTATTTAGCGGCATTTATATCGCCCGTTTGTTTAATCTTCAATAATTACTTATCATAAACCGATTGATTTGTTGCATTTTATATGCCCATAACTATTAACTTAGCACCATAACAACTTAGTTATGCACTTTATTCCGCAAATTCTTTTTATAGTATTACTGGCAGTAGGCATTTATTTATTTGCAAAAAAAGTTGGCTTCATTAAATCAAATATATTAATGGGCCGGAATGTTACAATAAACGATAATAAACCTTTAAGATGGCGCAATGTGTTGTTATTGGCTTTTGGACAAAAAAAAATGTTTAAAAATCCTTTAGTAGCCGTTTTACATTTCGTAATCTATGCCGGTTTTATCATTATCAATATTGAGGTGCTAGAAATAGTTTTAGACGGTATTTTTGGCACACACAGATTATTTGCACAGCCATTAGGAAAACTGTACAATTTTTTAATTAATGTATTTGAATGTTTCGCGGTTGGCGTAATTATTGTTTGTGTTATTTTTTTAATACGAAGAAATGCATTACACATTAAACGTTTTTTAAGTAACGATTTAAACGGTTGGCCTAGAAGTGATGCCAATTTTATTTTAATATCGGAAATTATTTTAATGTCCTTATTCTTAACCATGAATGCCACTGACACTATTTTACAAGGTAGAAATTATGAACACTACGCTCAGCACATTACCGGTAATTTTTTATTTTCCGAACATTTACAATTCATATTTAATCATCTTTCATCATCGCAAATAGAAGTAATTGAGCGATTGGCCTGGTGGTTACACATTGCAGGTATTTTGGCATTTTTAAATTACTTACCTTACTCAAAGCACTTGCATATTTTATTGGCATTTCCCAACGCGTATTACGCCAGTTTAGAACCTAAAGGCAAAATGCATAATATGCCTGAAATTCAAAAAGAGGTGTTATATGCCATGCAGCCGGAATTAATTCCAGCAGATGCTGCCAATGAAACCACACACAAATTTGGGGCAAAAGATGTGACAGATTTAAGCTGGAAAAATTTATTAGATGCCTATTCATGTACGGAATGTGGCCGTTGTACTGCGGCATGTCCGGCTAATTTAACCGGCAAAAAATTAAGTCCGCGTTTAATTATGATGAAAACCCGCGACCGTATGGAGGAATTAGGCAAAAGAAGAGATAAGCTGGTTGAAAATTGGCAAAGTGATGAAAAATCGCTGCTTCACAATTATATAAGTACTGAAGAACTAAGAGCCTGCACTACTTGTAATGCTTGTGTAGAAGAATGTCCTGTAAGTATTTCACCGCTTGACATTATTTTACAGCTTCGCCGCTATTTAATTATGGAAGAAAGCAATGCACCACAAGAATGGAACAGCACTTTTAGTAATATTGAAAACAATTTTGCACCCTGGAAATTTTCGCCGGAAGAAAGAGATGAATGGGTAAATAGTTAAAACATTTTACTGAACAGCATTCGGTATAATTGTGCAAATGCAGCAATTAAAAAAACAATTCCCATAATTATATTTAACACTTTTGTTTCGGCTTTCAGTTTTTTAATTAACCAATTGCCGCCGTACATATAAAAAGCTAAACCACTAATGGTGCCCAATCCGCAACCAATGGTAAATAAATTTAAGTTGCCTGTTTGGTTAGATAAAACATTGGCATTCATTAAATAACTACTCCATATAAACCAAAACGGAATTTGTGCAGGATTCAAAGCACTCATACTTATCCCTAAAACAAATCGGTGTAAATTATTTTTCAATAAAATATTTTTTTCATTCGATTTTTTTTGAGCAATCATCACAAAGCTAATCACAGCAAAAACCAGAAAAAATAGAACAGTTAGCCAACCAATAATGGTAAATAATAAATGATGTGCCAGCATCCATTGCACACCAATTAAAACTAAACGTAAATAAATAATTTCAATTAAAGCAACGCCTAAAGTATAACGCCAGGCATTATTAAAACCTTCTAAAACAGCTATATGTGTTGCGGTAATGCTCATGGTACCCAACGGCAATTGTCCCAAAAAACTAACCAGCCATCCTACTAAAAGTACAATCAGTAAATCCATTCAACAAAAAAATAAAGTTTTATGAATAGGTGAAAATAACATCTTTATTCAAAATATTCACCTAAAATAAATTTACCCTACATTCGTACAAAGGTTATTGTTATGAATGTACCAGTAATGGCCGAAATGGCAGCCAACGGTAATACACCCGAAGTTTTATTTTGGGTAGGTTGCTCAGGAAGTTTTGATGTTAGAGCACAAAAAATTACCCGTGCATTTGCAAGCATTTTAAATAAACTAAATATTTCCTATTCCATATTAGGTAAGGAAGAAGCTTGTACCGGAGACCCTGCAAGACGTGCAGGAAATGAGTTCTTATTTCAAATGATGGCGTACAATAACATTCAAATATTAAATGGATACGGCATTAAAAAAATTGTTACTACTTGTCCGCATTGTTTTAATATTTTAAAAAATGAATATCCGGAATTAGGCGGCAATTATGAAGTAATACACCACACTGTTTTTTTACAGCAATTAATAAAAGAAGGAAAAATTGTTATAAAAGAGAACGGCCCCTATTCCGGCAAAAAAATAACTTACCACGATAGTTGTTACTTAGGCCGCGCCAATGGCATTTATGAAGCGCCCAGAGAGGTTTTAGAAGCTTTATCGGCCGAATTAATTGAGATGAAACGTTGTAAAAGTAAAGGTCTTTGCTGCGGAGCCGGTGGTGCACAAATGTTTAAAGAAGATGAACCCGGAAATAAACGTATAAATATTGAAAGAACAGAAGAAGCTTTAGCTACTAAAGCTAACATTATTGCAGCAGCTTGTCCATTTTGTAACACTATGATGACTGATGGTGTGAAAAATAAAGAAAAGGAAGCTGAAGTACATGTGCTTGATATTGCTGAATTGATTGAACAATCAATGCTGGGTGAATAAATAAAACCTTGCGAATAGCTTGAACAAAAAATTATGAAAATACATTTTTCATTGAAACATTTTATTATTGGTTCGTTCTTGCTATTTCCCGTTCTGTTAATAGTAGATGGCATTTATGATTATGCCACGAACGAGTGGAATACTACCACCCTGTTTTCAACCGAAAACTTAATTTTTAAAGCTATTGCTGCAGTTATTGGCGGGTATTTCTATGCTCGCATTATTCAATTTTATAAACAAAACAAACCCTAAAAAATTCACCATACCATAATGCAAATATTGTAATAATTTTGCACTATGAATATTTCATTAGAACAAATACTGCCGACTAATTTTTCCAATCATTCGCGGGTTTGGATTTATCAAAGTAGCCGTTTACTTTCCATGCAAGAAGCACTTACGTTAGAACAACTATTTGCCGATTTTGTACAAAATTGGAAAAGCCATGGTACACCTGTAAAAGGTTATGCCAACTTAATATTTGGGCAATTCATTGTTATTATGGCAGATGAAACTCAGGCTGAAGTAAGTGGATGCAGCACCGATTATAGCGTACACTTTATTAAACAAATAGAAAAGCAATTCAACATTCAGTTGTTCGACCGACAAATGTTGGCTTTCTTCATAAAAGAAAAAATAGAGTTATTGCCTCTTTCTCAAATTGAATATGCAATTGAAAAAGGTTTTATAACCGAGGCAACCATCTACTTCAATAACCTCGTTTATACTAAACAAGAGTTATTGGAAAATTGGATGATTCCTGCAGGGAAAAGTTGGTTAGGTAAGCGATATTTTAAAACTAAAACTGCTCATTCATAATGTATCAAGTTTACGGTATTCCAAATTGTAATACAGTTAAAAAGGCTTTAGACTGGCTTTCACAACATCATATTCCCTTTACTTTTCACAATTTTAAAAAAGAGGGAATTGAAGCAACTACTTTAAAAAACTGGTGCCAACAAGCAGATGGTTGGCAAAACTTATTAAATAAACAAGGAACTACCTGGCGTAAGTTAGATGACAACTCACAGCAAAGCATTACTACTGAAGCAAAAGCTGTTCAATTAATGCAGCAAATGGTAAGTATTATTAAACGTCCTGTAATTGTTAAAGGCACCACCGTTGTGGCCATTGGTTTTAATGAAGCACTTTATAACACCGTTTTCAAATAGTTTAGTTTTTTAAAAACAAACTTTTAAAGCTCATCTCCAAACCAATCATTGTAATACCTCTGCTAATTTTTCTTTTAATTGTTCACTACGAAGACCACGGGCAATAATAACACCATTGGGGTCAATTAACATATTATCGGGAATTGATTCAATATGATATAAACGTGCTACCGCGTTATTCCAAAATTGCAAGTCGCTCACATGTGTCCACGTTAACCCATCATCGTGAATAGCTTTCAGCCAATTATCTTTTTGTTGATCGAGTGAAACACCAATAATAATAAAATTTTTATTTTTAAATTGGTTGTAAACAGCTACTACATTAGGGTTTTCCATTCTACAAGGACGACACCAACTGGCCCAAAAATCAACTAAAACATATTTTCCTTTATAAGAAGATAAACTAACCGGATGATTGGCAGTGTCATTTTGTGTAAAATCAATTGCCTTTGTGCCTACTGCACCAACTTTTGCTGCAGCTATGGTTTGTTGAATTAACTTTCCATAAAATCCTTCTTTAGCCGGCTCGCCTAAATGATTGTATTTGGCTTCTAATTCGTCTACACCTGAAAACAACGGATTAACTGCATACACTACAAATGCACTAACTTGTGAACTAGGCTTTTGCTTAATAAATGCATCTACCTGACTAATAACCATGTTTTTGTAAACACCGAAAGAAGTAATTAACGAATCACGCTTCATACCGGGTTTTTCAGCGTTAATTTCAGATACCAACTTGCCTAGTTTTTCTTTTAACGGATTAAACCCTTTTAAATAATCTACATAATCATTCTGCAAAGGCGATCCGGAAAAGACCAAATCTTGTAAATGGTTCACATCACCATTAACAAATACTTCATCATTTTGCATGAAAACCTCCGGGGTTGCCTGATAACCAATAAAATTTAATTGATAGATATCGGCATTTTCCAAATGCCCTTTCAAGGTAAATTTACCATGTTTCGCATAGTCTTCTGCTACAGACTTTCCGGTAGCACCACTTACTAAAAACACCAGTGTGCTATCCTTTATTCCTTTCACTTCACCCTTAATCACAAATCCCTTTTGAGCAAAAACACTAAAGGGTAACAATAACAATACAATTAAATTTTTCATACTATACAATTTACCTTTGGTAGGGTTTATTTGAATTTTCAATTTATTTTGAATGTCTGCTTTTTAAAACATGCACCACATCATTCAAAGTATAATTTTTTGCAGCTAATAACACTAAAAAATGAAACAGCAAATCGGCAGACTCATTCAAAAACAAGGTTTCATTATCATCTTTAGCTTCAATTACTACTTCTACAGCCTCTTCACCCACTTTTTGTGCCACTTTGTTAATACCTTTTTGCATTAACCTTGCAACATATGATTCATCGGGCGAGGCCTTGCTGCGTAAACGAATCACTTCTTCTAAATACAATAAAAAATTATCGGCGTGATTTTTTTCACTCCAACAGGTATCGGCCCCGGTATGGCAAACCGGACCATGGGGTATTGCTTTTATGAGTAACGTATCATTATCACAATCAACACTAATACTTTTCAGTTCTAAAAAATGGCCACTCTCTTCACCTTTGGTCCACAGCCTTTGTTTAGAACGACTATAAAAGGTAACCTTTCCTGATTGCTCGGTTTGTTTATAGGCTTCCTCATTCATAAACCCCAGCATCAGCACTTTCGATGTGTTGTAATCTTGTATAATGGCCGGTACCAATCCATCGGTATATTTATTAAACGCTACATTCATTGTCCTAAGGCTTTGATTATTCTAATTTTTTTGCAAAAATACCGATAAATAAGCTGTAAACTACTACAAATAAGCTACTGATAACTATTGGCTTTTATGCAATACATAAATAACAGAACTACAGTTTTTAACTGATTTTAAAGTATGCAAGGTAGAAAGCAGCCCCACCCAAAAGGCCTTCAGCAAATTATTCTTACCCAGTTTATATTTTTCACTGAGCATTGCCACATAAAAACTATCAAAGGGCATTGCTTTATACTGCTGTATGGTAAATTGATGATGCTGCGCTAACCACAACATACTTTTAGGCGAAAAATGATATAGATGGCGAGGGACATCATAAGCTGCCCAATATTGTTGATAATATTGTGCATCGTACGAAGTATAGTTAGGTACAGCAATAATTAGCTTTCCACCCGGCTTTAAAGCTTTGTAAAAGTTTTGCATATACCCATGCAAATCATGCACATGTTCTAACACATGCCACATGGTAATGACCAGGTAAGAAGCAGGTTGTAATTGCTGTAATTGTTCTAAATTATGTAAATCAATTTGATATTTGTTTTTTGCAATATTTCTTGCGCCTTCATCTACTTCAACACCTGTAACCTGCCACCCGGCCAAATGCATGGTATTAGCAAATGCTCCGGTACCTGCACCCACATCTAATAATATTTTGCTTTCTCCCTTAGTAAGTTTTTCAATAAATTTTCTTTTCTGTAGTAAGGTAATGCTACGTACATAATGATACAAAGCATTAATGAGCCCCTTTTGCGTATCGGAATGAGAAATATAATTTTCTGATTGATAGTATGGCCCTATATGCTGCGTATCGGGAATTTGTTGTGTAAATCGGGCAGTACATTCAGCACATTCCCACACTTCAAATGTTTGTTGTGAAACTGTATAATCTATAGCTGATAAGGAAAGCGAAATATTGCTACTATTGCAAACAGGGCAATTTGAGTATTGTATAAACGGTTGATTCATGCTGTTTTAAAAAGTTACATTAACGCAATAACCAGTGCTGCAATGCCAATAATGGTTAATATAATGGCGTAAATCCACCATCTATCTTTTTTTATTATTTCATCGGAAACTTCTTCAGCATTTGAATTAGTTTCAACAGTAGGAATATTGGCTAAAATAGATTGTCGGGAATGTATGCCTTCCTCCGTTTTTGCAGAAACAATTTTAATTTGTTCAAAAGATAATGTTTGCTGCAAAAGGGAATTATTTTGTATAGGTCGAAATAAAACTTCACCATCAGGATTAAGTAAAAGTGATCCAATTCCGGGCAACAATACCCCACCCTGCTGCAATTGTGTTTTTAGTTCGTAAGTGTAATCTGTAAAAAGTTGAATAGCAGCAACCTCTGTAATATTGAGTTGTGCTGCAATTGATTTATAAAACTGATGATCGGCTTCAACTGTTTCAGTTGAAAAACTAATTTGAGTAGCCGGAGAGGAAACTGATTTCTGAGCCCAATTTACGGATGGCTTGTCCTTAATTAGTTGAAACAACCCTAAACCGGGTATTCCCAAACGTTCATTTACCAATAAATAGGGCAACAACAACTCTTTCATGTGTGTGCATTAATGAAACGAATATACGATTCCTCCCAGAACATTAAAACCTAAAACCTGGTATTGGTTCCAACGTTGATACTTATTATTGAAAATATTATTGAATTGAAGCCAAATATTCAAGCTTTTACTAATTGAAAATTCAGCACCGGCATTCATGTCAATGGCAGCAGGCAATTTACGGGAAGCCAAAGAAACCGGATCGCGGTATTGAGATCCATCCCATAAAAATAAATCAGATTTTATAGAAAAATCTTTCGTTAATTTATAACGAAGGGTACCGGTAACATCCAATGGCAATAATCCCCATGGTTTATCATAAACCTGTTGTTTGGTATATTGTGTGTAATCCATCCCGGCAATAAATGAAAATTTTTCCTGATTGGTATAAGTAATTTCACCATGTAATTTTAAAGCTTGTAATCCTGTTTCATTCAAAATAACAAACGACTGCGATTTGCCAGCTGTACTATCATTCACAAATAAAGGCTGATTACTGATTTGCAAAAATGAAATTTTACCTAACCAAGTAAAATGCTTGCCGGCATTACCTTTTATGCCTGCATATTGTTCAGTAAATTTTGTGTTGAACAATGCAGTTGGTTGCTTAATAAAGGGATTGATAGCTGCCAAACTCTGGTAAGAATTTTTTTGGTAATATCCTTGCCAACCGGCTAAAACAATTAATTGGGTTTCAGCTATATTAGCCTGTACATGCACATCGGGTAAAAGTGAAAACTGCTGATTATCCCATGAAGGTTGCACCCCTGCTTTAATTTGAATATTAGGAACTTTAAAAAGCAAAGCCGGCGCTACATAAAATAAGTTATTATTAATGGTATTGGTTGGGGTTTGAAAATGTGTTATGTCGGCTAAACCCGTTACTTGAAAAGTTAATAATTTTCCCAAGGTTTTACTAATTGGTGCTTTAATAACTGCATTTAATTCACTACCCTGCCGATTATCGAAAAAAGAAGAAATTCCTACTTCAGGATGGTACGCAATGCCATAATCGTTAGGTTGGGTAGTTTGCAGGCCAAAGTTTGCGCCAATGGTATTAAATTGCTGTTGCAATTGTTCTTTGGTAAAATTGTTATTTCCACTAAAACCGTACAAATATTGATTGCTGTTATTGTAATATATTTTTCCCGTAAACTGTTGTTGATGGGGTAATGCAAAAACGCCATTCGCATCAATGCCACCCAATGAAAAGTTTTGGAAGGGTAAATTCCCTTTTGAAGAAGTATATTTTCCATGCAACATTACTGCCGATTTTTGTCCATTGCCCAATGCTACTCCTACCTCAGCATAAGGTGTTGCATAATTACCGTAACCAACTTTTATGTATTTATTCTTCTCCCAATGCAAAGTGGTATCCTGTACCAATGCCAATGGTTTTATAGAAACCGGGCGATAAGAAAAAGTTAGATTTTGCGAAGGGATACTATAAATTAAAGGTATAATGGAAACTTCGGTAGGTGCAGTGGCTGCAGTAAAATTAATTTTAGCAGCACTACGTAAAGAAGGCTTAAATACAGAGGTAACTACCACAACTTTCGGGCTTGCTGTATCGCGTATATCATTTACAGAAATACCTTTGGGTGCTACAACAGTTGCAGTTGCTTTTGCTTGAACTGCAAGAGATTTATGGGTAGTTGTTTCTTTTTTATGAACAGTACTATGTTGCTTAGATTTATGTTTTTTTTGCTGGGGATGATGCTTTTCTGCCATTACATTAGGCAAAAAGACACAAAGAGCAAAGAAAACTAAAAATATATGAAGTTGATATTGCTTTAGCATGCTTAAACTAATTAAATATATTGTTAATTTGATTTTTGTTGTTTATTTTTTGCGGCTTGTACCATAGCCAGTTTATCGGCCGCTTCTTTTTTCAAAGCTTCAATAGTAGCATTTTCTGCAATACTTTTATAGGTTGCTTCCGCATTAAACAAATCGTTCTCTTTAAAGTAAATATCGCCTAACAACAAATAGCTATCCGTTACCCAATATTCATATGAGCCGTATTTTTTTATTACCTCAAAAGCAGCTTTTTCAGCAGCAGGAAGTTGATTTTGCAAATACAAAATTTGAGCAATACGGTATTGAGCTTCGGCACTGTATTCAGATTTGCCCAACTTAATTACCTGTTGATAGGCATTTGCTGCATTGGTTAAAGCACTGTCTGATTGAAAATTTTTAGCCACAATCATATTAGCCATCATTCGGTCATCTTCAGCTGCACCTTTTTCATTTAGAATATCTTGTGCATTCGCCACTGCATCTTTCCATTGTTGTAATTTGTACTGACAACGTAATAAACCACGCATGGCTTCTAATTTATTTTCTTGTTGTGTGGCGATTTGTTTTAATTGTTCATAGTAAGTTTCGGCGGTAGTGTAATCTTTTTTATCAAAGTACGCAATTCTGGCGCATTGCAATACACTTCTTTCTGCGTAAATATTAGGAGCTTTAGCAGCAACAGCAGCATAATAAGTAAAGGCATTCTGAGGATCTTTATTCATTAAATAAATTTCCGCCATAAAATAGTTAGCCTCAATATTATATTTACCATCAGGAAATTTAGCCAGATAATTTGCGTAACCTTTTTGAGCAGCACTAAAGTTAGCTGCATCGTATGCCAGTTGAGCAGATCGGAATGTTAGAGAATCTTCTTCACTATACGATATCGGCTTGCCGTTTTCTTTCATAAAGGCTACGAAAGCATCGGGCTGATGATTTTCTAAAAATATATTCCGAATATACTCTATAGCTTCATCACTTTCCGGTGAATTAGGATAATGAGACACCAACTGTGTAAAGTTCTGTAGCGATTGATTGTTTTGGTTTAGGTTGAATGTACACACACCCAACTTCAAGTAAACTTTCGGCCATAAAGCAGCGGCATCATTATTTTTTAAAATATTTTGCAAATAAGGAATTGCAGCATTAAAATTTTCAGCAGCCATATATGTGTTGGCAATTTCAAGATTAGCTTCGTTGGAAAACTCAGAGTTAGGGTACTGTTTAATAAGTGATTGTAGTAAATTAATTTTTTCGGAATTTTT
>Ga0310345_10002222_pt1 | contig 20011 bp, 16 predicted proteins | sample HC15DNA20500_MG_FD_204667 | JGI IMG/M metagenome (GOLD analysis project Ga0310345, IMG submission 204667) | Marine microbial communities from station ALOHA, North Pacific Subtropical Gyre - HC15-DNA-20-500_MG | ecosystem: Environmental > Aquatic > Marine > Oceanic | place: Pacific Ocean: North...
CTGGCCTATGACACGGGACAGGGTCAAGGTTACCAGCGTGTCGTCAACTTGAGTGGCAAACATCCGCCGAGTCGAATTCGTTTGCGACATGGCGACTCACGTGGCCATTGGGAAGGTGACACCTTAGTGATCGAGACGACAAATTTTTCACCCAAGTTCACGTTTTCGCCGGTTCGTGGAGGCGCTGCATCAGGCGGGAACCGAACCCTGATCGAACGGTATCGGCGTGTTGATGACGACACCCTCGAGTACGAAGTGACCGTCTCGGATCCGACGGTGTGGGCGGCAGCTTGGACTGTTCGGCAGGAACTTAAACGTCAGAGTGATGAGCAAAATAGAATCTACTATGAACCGCGCTGCCACGAAGGTAATTACGGTCTTCCGGCGTTGTTGATTGGTGCCAGGATCGAAGAACAGGCGTTTGCGTCAGGTCGAGGCCCTGATCCGTTTTCTCTAGATACCGCTACGGACTTTGGTGGAGGTGTGCAGTAGTGAACAATAGCCTCATGTGCGCCGAGCATCATTTACGTTTCTAAATTGGTGCACTCAATTTGGTCACCAACGAAAATGGCCGATGGGGGATTCGCGCACGTTCGAATTTCTCGCCGTTATTAGAGATTCATGCGCGTTAACGTCGGGGGTCGGCTTTTTCGATTTCGGTTGCTGACTCTTGCAGTTGTGAGTCTGACGTCGCTCGCCTGTGCCCCAGAACCTGATGGTGCTGTCGTATTTGCTGACCACTGTGCCTCGTGTCATCTGGACCCCCTATTTCCACGTGCGCCTCCCCTTGACATGATGCAGGGTTGGAGGCCGGAGTTGATTGTGATGACGCTCACTACCGGGCTCATGCAGGAGCAGGGTCAGTTGCTTACTTCGCAAGAACACCGGTCAGTGGCAGAGTTCATCAGCGTTGGCGCTAATGACGATGCTGAATGAGATGGCTCACAGGTTCCGAGATGCTCTCGCCCTAATGCTGGAGGACGAACAAATGACAAGACAACCGCGTGGCACATTCTTGATCGTTGGTTTGATAGTGGGGTGTCTGACCATGAGTGTCGAGGCACGTGTGGTCCGAATCGTGGTTGAGCGGACCACACCCTACAATGACGGTCAGAGTTTCGGGACAGTCGGTTCCTTTGAACGTGTAGAGGGGACCGTGTATATGGAAATCGATCCGGACAATCCACTGAATGGTGTGATTGTTAATATTGAACGAGTTCCACGGAACTCGGATGGCTTGGTGGAATTTAGTGCGCCGTTCGTCATCATTAAGCCGGTGGATATGATGCGTGGGAATCGCAAGATTCTCTATGGAATTAATAATCGCGGTAACGCGATTGAGATTCCTTTTCAGACTTTTCCACCACTGCCACCAGGTGCGTCTCCTGACTCAGCTGACGGTCTGTTTTTTCGGCTTGGTTACACACTTGTCGATGCAGGTTGGGCAGGTGATATTGTGACGACCGCTACGCGCCTTGGGGCGAATCTTCCAGTGGCTGTCCAGCCTGATGGGAGTCCGATCGTTTCACACATTCGTGTCGAGTATCCGGCTGACTCGCCTGGTGGCCCTAGCGGAATCGGCGATGACATGATTACGGGCTACTCGCTCCCTCTCAAGGGAACGGACCGGTTTGTGTCTTACGAAACTGCTGACATTCGAACGGTCAACTCAACATTGACCGTTCGCGATTCGATTGACGGTGTGCGACAGTCGATTGCTTCTGACCGTTGGGCGTTTGGGACATGCTCGACCGGTCAGTCATCACATTCACCAACAACTCGAGACATTTGCATTTTTGATGGATTAAAGCGGGACCATATTTACGAACTCATCTATCCAGCCAAGAATCCATGGGTGATGGGATTAGGCTATGCCGTGACTCGGGATTTGGCTGCATTCCTTCGTTATGAGACTGCCGACGTGTCAGGTTCGCCGAACCCACTGCTTACCAACAACGCTATCGAGGGCATTCGTCGTATTTATGGACTCGGAATTTCGTCGACCGGGATGTATTTACGGGATTTTCTCTATCTTGGCTTCAACGAAGATGAAGCGCATCGGCAAGTCTTTGACGCGGTTCGAATTCACATTCCTGGAACCCACAGACTCTTCGCGAACGCTGAGTTTGCGGACCCGAATATCTATTCACGCCAAGACCGGACTGCTGACTTTATTTCAACCGCGTATCCGCCGCTCACCTATGCGGTGACAACGGACCCGATCACCAATATTCGGGACGGTATTCTGAAGAGACCCGAGACAGACCCACTTGTGTTCCACATTGACACCAGTAATGAGTTTTGGCAGATGAAGGCATCACTGAACGTGCACGATGGTGTCGGCAATTCAGTGCCGATACCTGAAAACGTTCGATTTTACTTCATGTCTAGTCATCCGCACGGTGGTGCTACAGGAGTAGGGGTAGTTCCAACAGACCGGGGTACGTGCGAGTACGTTACGAACAGCTATCGCAGCACCGCGCCCACGATGCGGGCACTTTTGGTTGCACTGGACGAGTGGGTCGACCAAGGAATCGAACCACCGAGTTCTAAATACCCCGATATCAGACGCGGAACACTCTCGACAATTGAAGAAGTGGCTCGAACGTTTCCCGATATTCCTGGAGTGGTTTTTCCTACGCGTATTAATAGACTTCGGGTTCTTGACTTCGGGCCAATGTTTGGTTCGTCGGGAGGACGACAGACCATCTTGCCGCCTTCACGTGGGGCATCCTATCAAGCGCTTATTCCTACGGTCGATCGAGACGGGCACGACGTCGCAGGAATCCGTTCAGTTGACGTTGCTGTTCCCGTTGGTACAAATACGGGTTGGAATCTCTATCCCTCAGGTCCGCGTGAACGGGATTTGTGCGGTTTGACCGGCTCATTTTTTGCCTTTGCCAAGACCCGTGCAGAGCGACTTGCCAACGGTGACCCTAGACATTCACTTGAAGAGCGGTACGGTGATCATGACGGCTTCGTGAAGGCAGTCCGACGCGCGGCCGAGGATTCGGTGGCTCAGCGAACCCTGCTTCAGGAAGATGCGGATATTGTTATCAGCATGGCGCAAAATAGCGATATTCTTCGCTGAACAACTATTATTGTTCTTGGCTACGCTAAGTTACTCTAATCTCGCGGGGAGCGTAAATTTATGAAGCGTCTACCGATCGTCCTCTCGCTTTCTCTGATTGGTTTTGGTGGCGTTGCCACCGGCCAAGTGCGGAGTTCTGAAATCGAGACGTCATCTTTTGAACCTGTCACCTGGGAACGTCTCGTCAACGCCGAAGAGGAGCCACAAAATTGGCTCATGTATTCTGGCACCTTTGATAGTAAACGCCACAGTCGGCTTGACCAGGTTCATAATCGGAATGTAAATCGTCTTGAACTGAAATGGACACACCAACTATCGGCTTTGGACCGGGCTGAGACGACACCGCTCGTTGTCGACGGCGTCATGTTTATCACCGAAGCTCCAAGCAATGTGCTTGCCGTCGACGCTGCCACTGGACGACCTTATTGGCGATATGAACACGAGTTGCCAGAAGATTTGCGTATTTGTTGTGGTCGGAACAACCGTGGCGTCGCGATTCTTGGCGATACTCTCTACATGAGTACGCTCGATGCACACTTGGCGGCGATCGACGCCAGAACTGGAAATCTCTTGTGGGCATCTGAGGCCGCTGACTATCGGTCCGGCTACAGTAAGACGGCCGCGCCTCTTATTGTTAAGGACAAGGTGGTCACTGGTATCGCGGGGGGTGAATTTGGGATCCGCGGGTTTCTTGACGCCTACAATGCCTCGACGGGTACGCGTGACTGGCGCACCTATACGATTCCTGGCCCAGATAATCCAGACAACCAAAGTTGGTCTGGTGATTCCTGGCGCACTGGCGGGTCGCCGACTTGGATCACCGGGTCCTATGACCCAGAACTTGACTTGGTGTACTGGGGGACCGGGAACCCAGGTCCAGACTATAACGGGGATGTACGAATAGGGGACAACCTGTACGCTGATTCGGCATTGGCGCTGGATGGAGATACTGGAGACTTGAATTGGTATTTCCAGTTCACGCCGCACGACGTGCACGATTGGGATGCCATTCAAATACCCGTGCTTGCCGACTTGGAAGTCGATGGCCGGGTTCGAAAAGTGATGATGTGGGCCAATCGCAATGCATTTTTCTATGTCATTGATCGTGAAACGGGTGAGTATCTGTCTGGCACTCCATTTGCGAAACAAACTTGGGCTGAGGGGCTGGACGAAAACGGTCGACCGATTCGACGCCCGAACACGTTTCCGACACCAGAAGGCACCTTGGTGGCACCTGACGCAAGCGGTGGAACGAACTGGCAGTCTCCGACATACAGTCCTCGTACCGAACTGTTTTACGTAATGGCTTTTGATGGTGAGGCTGAGTTCTACATTCGTGACGAAGAGTACATTGACGGGGAACGATTTACTGGTGGTGGGCAACAGAGAATGCTGCCAATCGACAAGTACACGAGTGCGGTTCGTGCAATCGACCCAAGAACTGGAAATCGTCGCTGGGAATACCAAGTGCGGCCACAGACATGGTCCGGCTTGCTCTCCACGGCCGGCGATATTGTCTTCGGCGGAACGATCGATGGCTATTTCTATGCACTCGATGCTGTTAGTGGCCAAGAACTGTGGCATATTTCCCTCGGCGCGGAAGTTCGTGCCGCACCGATGACCTACGCCGTTGATGGTCAGCAGTATGTGACGATTGCAGCTGGAAATGTTGTTTACACCTTCGGACTTATAGAGGAAGTCGACTAACCTGACTAACTCATGTCTATTTTGTCGCCTAGGAGTGCAAAACAGGGTTGCGGAGGACAGCTGCGGCGATTGGTCGTCTTATGGTGCATGGTGCTTGCGTGTGGTCTTCTTGGTCTGGGCGGGGAGGCGACGGGCCAGACCGTCGGAGGTTATGAACGAGCTGACATAGAGTATGGGTTGACGGTCTATCGTAGCCAATGCGCGATCTGTCATGGTGAGGCCGGCAATGCGGTACCAGGTGTGGACTTTCGCGCAGGTCAATTTCGACGGGTGTCCAGCGACCGAGAGATGCGAGCCCTGCTTGCGACTGGCATTCCCGAAAGTGGGATGCCGCCAGCTGACCTCGATGCCGCAGAGTCGGCCGGCATTATCGCGTATCTTCGCAATATGAATTTCGATACCGGCGGGATCACATTGGGGGATGCGTCACGTGGCCAACTTGTGTTTGAAGGAAAAGGCGAGTGCATGCGCTGTCATCGTGTGCAGGGCCGAGGTCCTCGAGTAGCACCTGAGCTGACCGCAATCGGTAGATTACGGGCTCCCAGTACGCTTCGCCGTTCGCTTCTCGATCCAACGGCGTCGATGCGGCCAATCAATCGACCGGTCGTGCTGGTGACAGCGGACGGTAGTCGTATATCGGGAAGACGCCTCAACGAAGACAGTTACACGGTTCAAATTATTGATGACGAGGAACGGCTTCGGTCGTTCGACAAGGTTGACCTTCGCGAGTTCACGGTGCTGGCCGAGTCGCCGATGCCGTCCTATGCTGATCAACTTAGCGCTCAAGAATTAGCCGATCTACTAGCGTATCTGGTTTCACTCAAGGGGTGACTGCCGTGCCAACAGGAAAGATCACACGTTGCTTCCTGCTAACGCTACTGCTGGCTGGACTCGTTTCGGCGGATCTATTTGCCCAAGTTGATTACGGTCGGTTACGAGACGCTACCACTGAACCTCACAATTGGCTCACTTATTCTGGTAGCTATTTTAGCCAACGATACAGCACGCTGGATCAAGTCACCTCGGAGAACGTGAACGACTTAGAGCAGAAATGGGTTTACCAGACCAGTGTCTTCGGTCCTTGGCAGGTGACACCCCTTGTGGTTGATGGCGTGATGTATCTAACCCAGCGACCCAACGATATCGTGGCACTTGATGCTCGCACCGGTCGCGTATATTGGGTCTATCGGTACGCGACCCCAGCTGGACAGCGTTCCTGCTGTCGTTCGAATAATCGTGGAGTTGCCATTTTGGACAATACGCTGTTTATGGCGACGCTTGATGCACACGTGGTGGCAGTGGACGCGACAACTGGTGGTGAACTGTGGGACGTAGAGGTTGCAGATATGGACCTTGCGTATGCGTTTACTCATGCCCCGCTTGTGATCAAGGATAAAGTCATCGTTGGTACAGGCGGCGGCGACCGAGGGATCCGTGGTTTCATCGTGGCATTAGATGCCGAAACCGGGGAGGAAGCTTGGCGTTTTTATACAATTCCTGGACCAGGCGAACCCGGGCATGAAACATGGGAACCCTGCCCACCGAATTCGAGCGATTACTGTGATCCGGAAGCTTGGATGCATGGTGGAGGTGCCGTATGGCTAACCGGGTCGTACGATCCGGAACTGAATCTAACGTATTGGGGGATCGGGAACCCGGGTCCGGATTTCAACCGGGCACAACGTCCCGGCGATAATCTTTATACCTGTTCTGTCGTTGCACTGGATGCGGATACGGGTGAACTTCGTTGGCACTTTCAGTTTACTCCTGCCGACCCTTACGACTACGATGCGGTACAGATTCCAGTGTTGGCCGACATCGACCGGAACGGGTCAAGCTTCAAAGTGATGCTGTGGGCTAACAGAAACGGGTTCTATTACATTCTGGACCGGGCGACTGGTCGTTTTTTGTCAGGAGTTCCGTTCGTGCAGGTCAATTGGGCGGACCAGCTCGATGATAGTGGTCGACCGATTGAGACGCCACAGCCTCCTGGCGCACCGACTTTTCCTGGTGTCTCAGGCGGGACCAATTGGTATTCGCCATCTTTTAGTCCCAGAACGGAATTCTTTTATGTGCCTGCCTGGGAGAACTATGCGTCGATTTTTGACGGTGGGGAATGGCAGGATTATGTGGCAGGCCGTTCGTTCACCGGTGGTCGCCCGACCACTTATGCAGCTGTGCCTGATGCTCCTACAATTCCCGTAGCTCGCGGGCCGATTAACGATTGGACCGATGCGACCGGACATGGTGCAGTGATTGCTTTGGATGCGTTGTCTGGTGTGCAGCAGTGGAAGTTTGAAATGACGGATGTCATTACGAGTGGTATTTTGACGACCGCATCTAACTTGTTGTTTGCGGGTGCGCGATCAGGATATTTTCAAGCATTGGATGCGCAAACAGGCGAGCTCTTGTGGAAAACAAATCTTGGTGGTCAGATAGCCAGCGCGCCAATGACCTACGAAGTCGATGACAAGCAGTTTGTGGCTATTATCGCAGGACATTCTCTATCGGTATTTGCTCTTCGTGACTGATTTAACGGTATATTAAGGCAGTCAGAGTGTGGGTGTTGTGGCGTAATCCTTGGTATCTACAGTAATACTGTAGGCGTCTATAATCTTGATGAGGTACAAACGATGACTATTCGAGCATTCGGTTTTGTGGTCGCGATCAGCTTGTTCGCAGTGCTTCTGTCGATTCCAGTCGCTGCACAATCTAGCGGTGGTGCAACGTCGGCGAGCACGCCGGAAGGACAGCCCGATCTCAGCGGTGTCTGGGATTTTAGGACCGTCACTCCGCTTGAACGGCCCGAGGAATTTGCCGACCAGGCATTCCTGTCTGAAGAAGAGGTTGCAGCCTACGCCGCGCAGCGGGTTTTGGAAAACAACGCGGACCTGAACCGAGACGAGAAGAAAGAGATCACGACCGACCGAGGAACTGTCAATGGCACCCCTGAGACTCGTGATGTGGCCCTTGCCTACAACGATTTCTGGTGGGACCGCGGGACCGTCGTGGTCGAGACTCGGCGGACGTCCTTGATTGTTGATCCACCAAACGGCCGGATTCCAGCCTTAACCGAATCGGGAGCTGCTCGAAGGGCTGAACGTATTCGCGTCAGTCAACGACCGACGGAGGGTCCAGAAGATCGTTCCCTCGGAGAGCGCTGCATCACTGGTTTTAATTCTGGTCCGCCGATGTTGCCCGCTGCGTACAACATGAATGTGCAAATTTTTCAGACCCCAGATCACGTCGTCTTGTTAAATGAGATGGTTCACAACGCACGTATTATTCCGTTGGATGGGAGTGGGCATTCGGAGGTGCCGCTGTGGACCGGTGTGTCGAGAGGGCATTGGGAAGGGGAAACTCTGGTTGTCGAAACTAAGAACTTCTTGCGGGAGACTAGTTTTCAAAATTCGAGTAACAAGATGCATTTGGTAGAACGGTTTGAGCGGATGGATGACAATACATTGCTCTACACGTTTACGGTTACAGATCCCAGCACGTGGACCGAGCCGTGGACGGTGGAGCTTCCAATGCGCCAGAGCGATCTCCCGATATATGAATACGCCTGCCATGAAGGCAACTACGGTATGCCAGGCACGCTGAGTGGTGCTCGGGCGATCGAGCAGGAAATCGGACAATAAGTCGAGTCTTTTGGGACGAATTCTGACGTCTTGATATTGAGCTTTCTGCAAACGGAGTAGTAACTACCTTGGACAGCCGACCTCGAGAGATCGAGGTCGGCTGTTTCGCCTTAGACTGCGCTTAGCGTGATCAATTGATAAGGATTAGGACCAGTTCAGGTGGGAGAACGGTCGACTACCTGTAGATAGAATGAGGGGACATCAGGATGGCAACACGTAGGAGTATTTTTCTAGCATTAGTCGTTTCGCTGGTTCTTCCGACCATAGGCTGGACCCAGGGCCTTCCGGTCGTGGCGCCTGCGGACGTCGGTCTTTCTTCGGAGCGCCTGGAGAGATTAGAACAGGTTGTTCAGGGCTATATAGACGCCAATGCTGTCGCGGGGGCTGTGACCTTAGTAGCGCGGAAGGGCGGCCAAGCACATCTTCAGGCTTACGGTATGGCGGATAGAGCGACCGGTCGGGCAATGACTCCTGACGCTATCTTTCGATTCGCGTCAATGACTAAGCCGATCACGAGTGTGGCCGTAATGATGCTCTACGAAGAAGGGCATTTTAAGCTCAACGACCCCGTTGGGCGTTACATTCCAGAGTTGTCCTCGCTCGAGATCCTTTCGACGAATGAAGGCGGAGGGGACGGGTTTGAGCGTGTTGCGGCCGAGCGGTCCATCACCATTCGCCAGTTGCTGACCCACACTTCGGGTATCAGTTATCGGTTTCTTGGTGATCTTGGCGCGACTCCGGCTCAGAGCCATGTTTCTGAACTCTACGGATCAGCAGGGATTGTTGATGGGCTTTCGGAGTACACCGGCACGATCCAAGACATGGTGAACAATTTGGGTGAGCTACCACTTCTGCATGAACCCGGGGCTGCCTTTACTTACGGTTTGTCAACGGATGTCTTGGGTCGACTCGTGGAAGTAGTTTCGGGGATGTCGTTTGACGAGTTTCTGCGTGCCAGGTTGTTTGAGCCACTGGGAATGAATGACACCTTCTTTTATATTCCAGCAGACAAGGCTAACCGACTTGCGTCGCTCTACACACCGAACGCTGCCGGCAACCTTGATGAGGTTGACGGGACTGTGGAGGGGGAGCATCTTGTCTATTCCGCAACGTACTCCGCTGGTCCGGCTCGCACAAATTTTTCTGGTGGGGCCGGTCTACACTCAACCATTTTTGACTACTCCCGGTTTTTGCAGATGTTGCTGAACGGAGGTTCCTTTGGCGGAGCTCGGATTCTCAGTCCAGTGACAGTTGATCTAATGACACGCGATCATATTGGTGAGATTCCAAATGGTTCGGTCGTGGCTCCAGGGAGTGGAGGCTTTGGCTTGGGGTTTGCTATTACCGGAGAGCCGGGTGTGGACGGAGAACTTGGCTCTGCTGGAGCCTATTATTGGGCCGGATTTTTTAATACGAGTTTCTGGGTGGACCCCAAGGAGCAGCTGTTTGGAATTTTGTTGACGCAAGTGTTTCCGTCTACGTCGGACATTCAGGAAAAATTTCGGCTCATGACGTACCAGACAATTGTTAACTAGGGAGTTAGGAACGGTTCGCTTGTCTAGGTTTCTTTACATCGAATCGATAATGGCGTTGAAGGTCTTGCTGGGACGCATTGCTTGTTCAGATAAGACTGGGTCAGGGCGATAGTAACCGCCTAGGTTGACTGAGTCACCTTGGTTGGCAAGTAACTCCGCTGTAATCACGGACTCGTTTTCGGCGAGCTGACTGGCGATCGTTGAAAACCTGGATTTCAGTGCTGCATCTTGGTCTTGGGCTGCTAGCGCTTGTGCCCAGTACAATGCGAGGTAGAACGTACTCCCCCGATTGTCGATTTCATTAACTTTTCGCGAGGGATACCTGGCGTTCTCCAAGTAGCTGCCGATGGCTTCGTCGAGTGTATGAGCTAACAGTGCTGCTCGTCGTCCATCAGCAACTTTTCTGGCGACCAACTGAAGCGACGGAACCAAGGCGCAATATTCACCAAGAGAATCCCATCGGAGATGTCCTTCCTTGATAAATTGCTGAACATGTTTCGGGGCAGACCCACCGGCACCAGTTTCGAATAAACCACCGCCATTCAATAGTGGCACGATCGAAAGCATTCTCGCACTCGTGCCTAGTTCGAGAATGGGAAAGAGGTCCGTCAGATAGTCACGTAGCACGTTACCCGTCACCGATATCGTATGTTGGCCGTTTCGGACCCTCGCCAGTGAAAATATCATGGCGTCGGCTGGTTTCATGATTTGAATATCTAGGCCCGTTGTGTCGTGTAGGGCTAGGTATTCGTTTACTTTCTTAATAATTTCGCTGTCGTGCGCCCGATTTTCATCTAGCCAAAATACCGCCGTCGCGCTTGATGCAGTGGCTCGGGCTACGGCGAGCCTGACCCAATCCTGAATGGGCTCATCTTTTGTCTGACACATACGGAAGATGTCGCCCTCTTGAACTGCCTGCTCCAGCAGCACGGTATCAGTGTCGTCGACGACACGAATTGTGCCTTTTGCTGGTGCCATAAAGGTCTTGTCGTGTGAACCGTACTCTTCTGCCTTCTGAGCCATCAAGCCAACGTTAGAGACACTTCCCATTTTCGCGGGGTCAAATTGTCCGTTTGCTTGGCAATCTTCAATGATGGCCTGATACATCGTGGCGTAACTGCGGTCTGGGATCATCGCGATGGTGTCCTGTAATTCATCATCCTTGTTCCACATTCGGCCACCATCTCGTACGACATTGGGCATTGAGGCATCGATAATGACGTTATTCGGAACGTGTAGATTGGTGATGCCCTTTCGTGAGTCAACCATGGCTAAAGGTGGGCGTGTTTCGTAGACCGCCGCAATATCCTTTTCGATCTCAGCTTTTGTTGCTGTAGGAAGTTTGCTCAGTTTGTCGAGAATACCAGCTAGGCCATTGTTAACGTTGGCTCCGATCTCTCGGAGTGTATCTGCATGTTTCTTCAAAGGCTCTTCGTAATAAACCGATACGCAATGTCCAAACATAACTGGGTCTGAGACTTTCATCATCGTTGCCTTCAGGTGCAGCGATAGAAGAGCGTCCTGGTTTTGAGCTTCCTTGATTGCATTGGAAAAAAATGTTTTGAGCGCAGTCACACGCATCACCGCGCTGTCGATGACTTCATCTGCTAACACGGAGATTTTTTCTTTCAGAACGGTCGCCTGACCATTGTTGGCGACGAACTGAATGGTTACATTCGTTGCCTGTGCGAGAGTGGTCGATTTTTCGCTGCCGTAGAAATCATTGTCTGTCATATGGGTCACGCGGGTTCGCGAACCCGACGCAGGCCAATCTTTCATCATGCGATGCGGGTGTTTTTGAGCGAACGTTTTGACTGAAACTGCCGCTCGGCGGTCGGAGTTGCCTTCGCGTAGCACCGGGTTGACCGCTGAACCCAATATTTTAGTAAACCGGGCCTGTAGGTCGCGTTCGCTATCGTTGACCGGTTCTTCGGGATAGTCTGGGATTTCATAGCCTTGGTCTTGCAATTCCTTAATTGCTGCCTGAAGTTGCGGAATCGAGGCACTAATGTTCGGGAGCTTGATGATGTTGGCAGCTGGGGTTTTCGCTAATTTACCTAGCCGGGTCAACTCATCAGGAATCTTTTGCGGGTCAGCTAGTTGGTCGGGAAAATTTGCCAGAATCCGGCCTGAAAGAGAGATGTCGCTCGTTTCGAACTCTACACCACTACCTTTTGCGTAGGCTTGCAGAATAGGCAGCAGTGAATAGCTTGCTAGTGCGGGCGCTTCGTCGATCTTGGTCCAGATGATGTTGGCGGATGACATTGCTTTCCTTTGTTGGTTAAAAGCGCCATGCTGTCATGGCAACGGCCACGGATGGCGGCAACAACCCCTTATGGTATCGCGATTGCGGTCGACCAAGCACGGGACTGAGTTTGGGAAGAGTAAAATGAACCCGCCCGTTGGGTTTGAGAAGTTAGAAACATTTAGGAGGACTTATGCTGATACGTCTCTGTTTGTTCGTCGTCGGCACAACGTTAATCCTGTCCGGGAGCGCTTTCGCGCAACCTGAGGATGAAGGCTCGGCGGTGCCTTTAACACCGTGGGGGCACCAGGATTTACAGGGAGTTTGGGATTTTCGTACTGCGACGCCGCTCCAACGCCCTGCCAGTCAAGCTGACAAAGCATTTTTGACTGAGGAGGAAGCAGCTGCTTTTGAGGCACAAGGTTCGGCGCGGCGGGCTCGACTTCTTGAGCCGAGCGAAGTCAGGACTGAGCCGTTAGCTGCAGGCGGAGGTGGACGAGCGGTGGGTGCCTACAACGACTTCTGGTTAGATTATGGAACCAACGTGATTGCTGACCGTAGAACGTCGCTAATCGTAGATCCTCCTGATGGCCGACTTCCTCCGTTGACGGCAGAAGGTGAGGATTCGCGACAGATTGGTTCCTTGTGGGAGGACCTTCCGATTGTGGCACCAGTTCGTGTGCGCAGTGCCGGCACAGGGTCCGACCATCCAGAGGACCGAGGGTTAGCAGAACGGTGCCTGATGGGATTTAATAGTGGACCGCCAATGATGCCGAGTGGCTACAACAACAACATGCAGTTGTTCCAGTCAGCAGACACGGTGGTGATTGTCAACGAGATGGTACACGATGCACGAATCATTCCACTCGATTCAAAAAATACGCTGTCGGACAATATCCGACAATGGATGGGTAGCTCCCGTGGGCATTGGGACGGAGACACGCTGGTTGTCGAAACATCGAATTTCAGTAATAAAAGAGCCAGCTTTGATCCTTCAGCGACCACAGCAATCGGGACGGGTGAGACAATTCACCTCACGGAACGGTTCAGTCGCTTGGACCCTGCGACCCTACTTTACGAGTTTACGATTGACGATCCGGCTACGTTCACAAAACCATTTACCGTAGCCATTCCGATGCGGCACTCTGTCGAGCCGATGTTTGAGTATGCTTGCCACGAGGGCAATTACGGGCTCTTGAATATTTTGCGTGGCGCTCGTGTGGATGAATTAACGTCCCCGAGTGCTCGATGAGCTTCCGAAACTAGGGTATTGGTCTATGGACCCCGTATTCTTGTGGGTCGAATCAAGTGCCTTTAGTGTGTGGGCACGTGAATCAACCTCAATCTTTGCATTCCCTACTTTCCTAGCCGGTCATGCATTGGGTATGGCCTGTGTTGTGGGGATCAATGTCGCTGTTAGCTTACGCCTTCTGGGAGTTACACCAGGTTTTTCCGGAACCGAACTGAAGAAAGTCTTTCCTTTGTTTTGGGTAGGTGTTTGGTTGGCAGTGATTTCAGGGACCATCTTGTTAATTGCGTATCCTACGAAGGCTCTCACTAACCCATTTTTCTACGCTAAGCTGGTCTTTGTTGGCCTAGGTTTTTGGCAAGTAAGAATGATCGAAAACAAGGTGCTCGGCAATCCTGATCTGGACATACCACCGAGCCCGAAATGGGTGCGGTTGTTAGCCGTGTCATCAATGGTGTGCTGGTTCGGCGTGATCGCCACCGGGCGGTTTCTTGCTTACACCTATGGTCGACTTTTGGTCAACTGGTAGGTTTCGAAGATGGGAGAACTGCAACTTTGGTTGGTCGAGACACTTGGCAGCGTTGACGCCGTCTCGACGCTCATGCGCACCAGGTGGGCGTGGCCTATTTGTGAGACGCTTCATTTTTTTGGGCTGTGTCTGCTGTTCGGGACGGTCGGGATGTTTGACCTTCGGTTACTTGGATTTGCGAGAGGCATTCCGATCGCGACCTTGCACCGGTTAGTGCCGTGGGGTGTTGGCGGCTACTGTCTCAATGTGCTGACGGGATCGTTATTTCTTCTGACCGAACCCGACCAGTACGTATTTAATACGGCGTTTCATTTAAAGATGTTATTCATGAGCCTTGCTGGCGTGAACGTCGCGATCTTTTATTTGAAGTTGTTTCGAGAAGTGAAACCGGTGACTGCTGGAGGTGAGTTGCCGCGGCTTGCAAAAGTTATCGGAGGAGCATCGTTGTTTTTTTGGGTCAGCGTCATGGTCTGTGGACGGCTATTGACTTTTTACCGGCCATATCTGTGTGATCCTGACCCTGGATTTCTGTTGAACTGTCTTCCCTACGGATGATCGTGACGGGCGACGTGCGATCGTTTGCCACTTACCGGCTGCGTCTAACGAGCCTGTCATGTCGGACGTGCTTTCGTAGCACTACGTTTGGACCGCAAGTGATATCGACCAGCGGTTGGCGGCCGGACTTCCTGTTATACGCCGGAGGAACGTTCTTAGAGACCGCCACGAAAATAATTCAAGGAACAAGTTTTGTAGCCGGTAAATCTGATTCAAGCCTAGGAAGGATGTTGTGGAGACGCGACCGTATTTCGTCTTTGGTGACTTGATCAGCAATCTGGCGACTGGGGCGTTCGTCGGCGGCCTTTGCACTGTAATTGTCACTCTCAATTGGGAGGTTTCGATCGCGATGGTTGTCGGCATGGCGATTGGGATGGTGGCGTCATTACCTGCAGGGATTCTCTTTGGCAGTTTATTCGGTGCGCTCGAGGTGTTTCTTCCTGTGATGACAACGGGGATGGTTGCTGGCATGGTGGTTGGCATGCGATCAAGTATGGGCGTGATTGCTTTTGTCGATGCTGTGTGGGTTGGCGGAGCATGCGGTATCGGGATAGTCATTGTGACCTATCTAGCTAATGTATTGATTCAGCGTGGTGCATAGCGATGGACGACATAACGCGTAAGAAATGGGATCGTGCCGCGCCAACCTTCGACCTGTGGTCGAGCAGTGGACAAGAGAAGCGGTGGAATCCATTCAAGCGGATACTCTTCTCAAATATGGGCAATCAGAAGGTTCTTTTTGTGGCCTTAGGCACGGGGCTCGATGTTGCTTGTTTTCCAGAAGACCGGTCAATTACAGCGATCGACATTAGTCAGAAGATGCTCGACAAAGCAAAGGTTCGAACCGATGCGTACACCGGTGAACTTCGGGTCCTACAGGCGGACGTGCACGACATGCCGTTTCACGAGTCACAGTTCGATCAGGTGTTCACTTCATGCACTTTTTGCTCCGTTCCAGACCCGATTGGAGGTCTTCGGGCGCTGAGGCGGGTCCTTAAGCCAGGAGGCGAGTTGTTCATGTTTGAACACACGGGCAGTCGATTTTTTCCGTTCAAGATAATGATGGACTTGATGACAGTCGTCTCGAGAAGATTTGGACCTGAAATGAATCGTCCGACAGTCGATAATGTTGTTAAAGCGGGTTACAGGCTGAAGGAAGTTACGCCCGTGTATTTGGACGTGGTCAAGACCATCCACGCCGTCTCAACGAAGTAGTTACTTCGATTTTAGTTTGTTCCAGATACGGCATAGAGGTTACATGCAGAGAGACACTCTTCTCGTCAAAGCTATAATTATTTCGATTATACAGAGCGATCCTTTGAGTATTTCTGAGATGTAAAGGAGTCTATGATGCCAGCAGTGAGTTCTTGCCGGTTGTCAATTGTTTTTGTCTGTGTGATCGCTTGGATGGGCATCGCCGCGCCGGTAATGGCGCAGATTGACCGCGTGGTCGATGCTAATTGGACCCACCCGCGCACATCGGACGGGCAACCCGATCTTCAGGGGATGTGGGGTAATAAGACGATTACGCCGATAGAGCGTCCTGATTCCGTTCAAGGGAAAGCCTTTCTGACGCGTGAAGAGGTTGCTGTGCTTGAAAGGACGACGGCCGAACGACGAGCCTATGCGGAGGCCAACCCGAACCCGAATGCCGTGGGAGGCTATGACAATCATTGGCTAGATTCGGGAGACACGGTACTCTCGACCGGACAGACTTCATTAATTATTGATCCGCCAACTGGTCGTGCTCCGGTCAAGTCCTGGGCCTTGGCGGCCAAGGCGTACAATTTGGATCACCTTGGTGACCACTATCGACACATGAGCGTGTGGGATCGTTGTCTTTCTCGGGGCGTGCCTGGCTCGATGCTTCCCGCCGGCTACAACAATGCCTACCGCATCGTTCAAACACCTGACTATGTTGTTATTCAACACGAAATGATTCACGACGTCAGGATTATTCCACTTTCTGATCGGCCTCACATTGATCCCAAGATTACGCAGTGGATGGGTGACGCTCGCGCTTACTGGGATGACAATACTCTCGTTGTTCATACGAAGAATTTTCACAGCCGAGGATGGATTGCTTCAAGTGCGGCCGGGGCGCGTCTCAAAGGCATTCCTACGAGTCCTCGGCTTGATGTCGTCGAACGCTACGAACGAGTATCTGACGATACGGTCATCTGGACCGTCAGAATCGACGACCCGAATGTCTATCTGCAGTCGTGGAGCATTTCGATGCCTCTGACGCGAGACGAGGATTATGAGATGTACGAATATGCATGTCACGAGGGTAACTGGGCGGTCAGGAATGCACTGAGCGGCCAAAGAGCACTTGACTCCACTGGTGACCCAGATCAAGAACAGTGAGGTATTTGAAGTTGCGGTCCGTTGATCGTTTTGGAGATTAATTATGAAATATACGTCAATTCTTTGGTGTTTATTTGTCGTGATCTTTGCCGTCGGTGCACAAGGGCAAACTGACGATTCAATTGTGCCTCGGCTGTCAAACGGACGGCCTGACCTGCAAGGTATCTGGGACTATCGCACGATGACACCGTTGGAGAGGCCTGCTGACTTACAGGGGAAGTCCGTGTTTACGGACGAAGAGGCTGCGGAGTTTCTTCGGGAAGCGCTGGATAATCGTAATGCTGATAGACGCGACGGGACTGACCGGTCGGCCGGCATCGGGAGTGATGTCGAACGTGCCTATAACGACTTTTGGTGGGACTACGGCAGGACACTGACCGATGACAAGCGCACGTCTCTGATCATTGATCCTCCTGACGGCAGAATTCCTTATACCACCGAAGCACGATTGGAGGAGTCATCTCGATTTGACAGGTTCTTTGCGATTGTTGCGGCTGGTCCTGAGGACCGCGGACTGTGGGAGCGCTGTATTACCCGTGACCTTCCTCGTTTGTCTGGGGCTTACAACAACAATTTTCAATTATTTCAAACAGAAGAATACGTAGCGATTTTGAATGAGATGGTTCATGAGGTTCGAATGATTCCGTTGGATAAACGTTCACATGTATCGGAACACATTCGACAATGGCAGGGAAACTCCGTCGGTCACTGGGACGGAGACACTCTTGTTGTAGAGACAAGAAATTTTACCGACAAAACCAACTTCAGAGGCAGTCGTGCAAATTTGCTGCTAGTGGAACGGTTCACTCGGCTCGATACCGATACGTTGCTTTACGAATTTACAGTTGAAGATTCTTCGGTCTGGACTCGAGAATGGACGGCTGCAGTGCCCATGGTGAGGAATGATGGCCGGATGTATGAGTACGCGTGCCACGAGGGGAATTATGGCATGGTCGGTATTTTGGCTGGTGCACGCGCAGACGAGAAAATGGCGGCTGTGGAGACTGGCGCGGAATCACGTTAGTCTAAGACCGGACACTGATTGTGAAACGACTTATTTCATTCAGCATATTGCTCGTGGTTGGCGCCGGTGCCATAGGAGGAGCGTTAGGTTCAGTTGTACAGGAACCGGGCCCGGTTACGATTCAGACCATGGATGTTCGCGAGAATCTCTATGTCATCAGTGGAGGTGGAGGACACACAGCTGCGCTGGTAACTGAAGGACACGGCGTCGTATTGGTTGACACCAAGTTGGCCGGCTGGGGACGACCTGTTCTCGAAGCGATTCAGGCCATCACGAGTGAGCCAGTCACCGTCATCATTAATACCCACAGTCACGGTGACCATGTGGGGGGGAATGCTGACTTTCCTAATCAAGTAGAAATTATTGCGCAGGTAAATACCGCCGCCAATATGGAGCGTATGGAAACGTTCATGGGCGACGGAGAACAGTTTTTGCCGGACCGCACCTTTGATGACCGCCTAACGTTGTTTGACGGCCGTGATCAAATCGATCTTTATCATTTCGGTCCTGGCCACACCGATGGCGACGTGATTGTGGTTTTTCCGGCTCTCGGTGTCGCTCACATGGGAGACCTGTTTGCTGTTAGAGGAACACCAATCATCGATGTGCGAAACGGCGGTAGCGGTGTTGCTTATCCACGGACCTTGGAACGGGCTGTGGAGGCTATTTCCGGTGTTCGACGTGTGATTCCTGGGCATATTGTTCCCCCAGCAGGGAGCCCTATTCCACAGTGGGCTACGTGGGATGATGTCGTCGAGTACGCTCAATTTAATCGTGATTTTCTTGATGCGGTGAAGACGGCGAAGGAGGCGGGCCAATCGATTGAGGATGCTGTTGCCGGACTCGATTTTGGAACTCAGTATCCCGAGTATGACATGAATCGAGTTGACCGCAATGTTCGGGTGATCTACGACGAGTTGGGTTTATGAACCAAGTTTGTTCTTTGCGCGGTGGTGCCTTCATTTTCGGTCTACTAACGATCATCACGCCTAGTCTCACAGCTGATGACTGGCCGGAGTTTCGTGGACAAGGACGCAACGGAGTATGGGCGGAAACGGGGATTCTTGAGACCTTTCCAGAGGGTGGACTTGATATTCGTTGGAGAACGCCCATTAACCGAGGATTTTCAGGGCCTGCTGTGGCCGACGGTCGAGTATTCGTGACCGATTTTGAACGCACCCAAGGGTTAAATGGGGTCGAGCGAATCGTATGTTTGGATGAAGAGACTGGCCAACTGCTCTGGAGTCAGAGTTGGGAGGCAAATTATGCAGGTATCTCTTGGGATGAAGGACCGCGCGCAACACCAACGGTCGACGGCAACCGGGTATACGCAGTGGGCGCAAGCGGCGTACTCATCGCCTTAACTGTTGAGACCGGTGAGATTTTATGGCGGACCTCCTTCGCCGAGGAATTTGGCGCGGAGATACCAACGTGGGGGTTTTCGAGTGCGCCTATTGTTGATGGGAACAGGGTTATCACCATTGTGGGAGGGGAGCCAGACGCAAAAGTTGTCGCTTTCGACAAACTAACTGGTGAAGAAGTGTGGCGATCGCTTTCGTCGATTGAGTCTGGACCTGGTGTTGGCCAGCCGATCATCATCGAGGCTGGTGGCACTCAGCAACTGATTATCTGGCACCCGTCGGCAGTGTCTTCACTTGATCCTGAAACAGGGGAGGTCTATTGGGAACAGCCATTTGAGGTGGGCTGGGACATGACAGTGGCCACGCCCGTCAGGGTCGGGTCAGCGCTATTTGTGACGACGTTTTATGATGGGCCAATGATGTTGGCGCTCAATAACGATCGTCCATCGGCTGAATTGCGGTGGCAAGGTACAAGCCACAGTGAGATTTTGACCGATGGCCTCCATGCTGTAATCGGCACTCCGATAATTCAAGGCGATTACATCTACGGATTTGGCAGTTACGGTCAACTTCGATGCTTGGTTGCCGCAACGGGCGAGCGTGTATGGGAATCACAGGAAGCGACCGGTGAGCGCGGCCGGTGGGTCAGCGCGTTTATGGTGCAACACCAAGATCGTGTCTTCATTAACAATGATCGAGGAGATTTG
>Ga0310345_10002224_pt1 | contig 20009 bp, 16 predicted proteins | sample HC15DNA20500_MG_FD_204667 | JGI IMG/M metagenome (GOLD analysis project Ga0310345, IMG submission 204667) | Marine microbial communities from station ALOHA, North Pacific Subtropical Gyre - HC15-DNA-20-500_MG | ecosystem: Environmental > Aquatic > Marine > Oceanic | place: Pacific Ocean: North...
GCCGATGCGGTCGGCTCCCACTCGCACTTGGGGCAGGCGATCCTCACGCGGCGTCGGGCGGCGGCGGGGGCGTCGCGCCGAAGACGGGCCGGAGCGCGTCGACGTCGCCGGCCTTTTTCCACTCGCCCAGGCCCTCGCTCCAGACGAACGACTCGCGCGTGAGGTCGCCGGCGCGGGCCTGCTGGCGGAGCGCGTCGAGGCCGAACGGGCCGGTCGACTGGCCGCCCTTCGAGACGTGGAAGCTCGCAGCGTCCGGCGGCGGAGGCGGGGCGGCCGGACCGGACGGCGCCGGCCGCTGCGGTTGCGGCTGGGCCTGCCCGCCGGTCATGGCCGCGCCCATCTGCTGCGCCATCGCCATGCCAGCGCCCAGCCCGACGCCCGCCGCGGCGGCGCCCCCGCCCGGGTTCTCGGCCGCCTTCCCGATGGCCTGGGCCGTCTGGTACTGCGTGTAGGCCCCGAGGTCGCCGATGACGCCCATCGACGTCCGCTGGTCGAGGGCCTGCTCGACGGCCGGCGGCAGCGACACGTTCTCGACGAGGAGGTTCAGGACCTCGATCCCGTACTCGGCCATATCGTCGGCCATCTTCTCCGACACGAACCCGCCCAGCTCGTCGACGTTGGCCGCCATGTCGAGCGCGGCCAGCTTGGACTCGCCGAGGACGTCCGTGAACCGCGCGACGAGGATGTTGCGGATCTGGTCCGTGATCGCGCCCGTGTCGACGTCGCCCGACGTCCCGACGATGGTCTCGAGGAACGTGGCCGGGTCGCTCACGCGGAAGGCGTACGTCCCGAACGCCCGCAGGCGCGTCGGCCCGAACTCGGGGTCGCGGAGCATGATGGGGTTCTTCGTCCCCCACTTCTGGTCCGGGAAGCGCCGCGTGTTGACGAAGAAGACCTCGGCCTTGAACGGGCTCTCGAACCCGTACTTCCAGCCCTCCAGCGTGCTCAGGATCGGGAGGTTGGCCGTGTCGAGCGTGTACGTGCCCGGGTCGAACACGTCCGCCAGCCGGCCCTGGTCGACGAAGATCGCCGTCTGCCCTTCGCGGACGACGAGCTTCGCGCCGGACTTGATCTCGTTCTGGTGGCGCGGAAACTTCCACGCGAGCGTGTCGCGCGACGTGTCGGTCCACTCGACGATGTCGATGAGTTCGCCGCGGAGGCGGTCCATGAGGCCCATGACGGTTCGGGGTTGGGAGTGTGTCTACGGAACGGTCGCCGGGTCGGTCCCAGCTATTCCCGCCTCGGCGCCGAGGCAGGGCGGGTGGGGATTCGGGCAGCGGCGGCCTCGGGTTGCGCCACGTCGCCACGGGCGACGGCCGTGACGCGCTCCCGCACCGGCGCCAGCCGATGGCGGATGGTCTCGACGATGGCCGCCGCGTCGAGCGCGCCGCACGTGAACACGTCGAGCGTGACCAGCCCCGCCTCGGGCCACGTGTGGACGCTCGCGTGGCTCTCGGCCAGGAGCACGATCCCGGTCACGCCCGCGGGCTGGAACTGGTGGAACCGCGCACCGAGGACGGTCGCCCCGGCCGCGCGGCACGCTTCGGGAAGCAGCGCCTCCCAGGTCTCCGTCCACCGCAGCGGATCGGCATCGCCCACCCAGAAGTCGGCGAGCAGGTGGTGGCCGCCGGCAGCGGGGGGATGAGGGACGCGGCGCGCGGCGTGAGGCGCGGTCTGCATCCCGCCCCCTGCCCCCTCCCCCTCGTCTCGTGCCCGCGTCACTCCCATCGCGCCCACCCCTGCTGGTAGTACCGGAGGACTGCCGGGTCGTCGAGCGTGCTGACCTCGACCGGGACGCGCGCCACGTCGGCGTCGAAAAAGCGGGCCGCGCGGAAGGCCTCAGGCGTCATCACGCGGGGCGCGACGGCGGCCGGCAGCCGGTAGCGGTCGGGGCGGACGGCGTGCGTCGAGCCCACGAAAAAGCCCCAGTCGCCGAAGCTGGGGACGTAGAGGTGGTACGGCTCCGGGTGGAGCCCCGCGGCCTCGGCCGTCGCGATGATGCTCCAGTACGCCTCCCGCGCGAAGGTCGGCGAGGTCGACTGGACGGCGACCGTCCCTCCGGCGCCGAGCCGCTGGCGGAGGCGCTCGTAGAACGGGCGGCTGTAGAGCTTGGCGAGGCTCTCGTGGTTCGGGTCCGGCAGGTCCACGATCACGACGTCGAACGAATCGCCGGGCCGGGCGAGGAACGCGCCCGCGTCGTCGTGGACGATGGTCACACGCGGGTCCTCCAACGACTGGCGGTTGGCCTCGCGGAGCGCGGCGTGCGTCCGCGCCAGTTCCGTGACCGCCGGGTCAAGGTCGACGAGCGTTACGGCCTGGACCTCCGGCCACTTGAGGATCTCGCGGACGGCGAGCCCGTCGCCGCCGCCGAGCACGAGGACCCGCTCGCGGCGCTGCGCGAGGGCCATCGGCGGGTGGACGAGCGCCTCGTGGTAGCGGTGCTCGTCGGCCGTCGAGAACTGGAGGCCGCCGTCGAGGAACAGGCGGAGGTCGCCGTTGCTGGCCGTCAGCACGATCCGCTGGTACGTCGACTGCTCGGCGTAGACGACGGGCTCGCGGTAGAGCTTCTCCTCGAACACGGACGCCAGCTTGTCGGCCCCGACGGCGCCGGCCGCCAGGGGGAATGCCACGATCGCCGTCGCCAGCCACAGCGCGCGCCGCCGCGTCGCGCCGAGCTCCCGCCGGAACGCCCGGAGGCAAAACACGACCACGACGAGGTTGACGAAGCCCGTCACGAACGCCGTCCGCACCACGCCCAGCACGGGGAGCAGCACGAACGGGAACGCGAGCGACGCCACGAGCGCACCGAGGTAGTCGACCGCGAGGACGCCTGCGACGGTGTCCTTCAGCTCCGCCGCCGAGATCCGCCCCGGCCCGCCGAGCAGGCGCGTGACAAGCGGGATCTCGAGCCCGACGAGCGCGCCGATGGCGAGGATCACCGCGCCCATCGCGAGGTGGACGAACGGCGTGTACGTGAACGCCGCGTACAGCACGGCCGCCGACAGCCCGCCCACGAGCCCGACGGCCAGTTCGACGCCCACGAACCACACGAGCGCGTCGCCCTTCACGGCCCGCGCGGCCCACGAGCCGAGCCCCATCGCCGTCATGAACCCGCCGATCGTCAGCGAAAAGTGGAGGGCCGAGTTGCCCAAGAGGTACGACGCCAGCGTCCCGACGACGAGCTCGTAGAGGATCCCACACGTCGCGACGACGAGGACGGCCGCGAGGAGCACGCGCGTCTGGTGGCGCGTGAGGCCGGCGGCGGTGAGGGCCGGCGGCGGCCCGGCGCGCCCGTCCCCCCCCGCCTCGCTACCGAGGCGGACAAGGTCGGAGACGGGGGGCGCCGCGTCCACTACGACAGCATCACGGAGGCCACGACGATCGCGATCCCGATGAACGCGCCGGCCAGCATGATCCCGACGGCCGTGTTCTGGTCCTCGACGAGTTCGTGCTTGAGGTTCAGCCCGGCCACCTTGTCGAATGCGACGTAGCCCAGCACACACATCAGGATGCCGATGGCGCCGTAGAGGAGGGTCGACAGAAACACCGCGAAGGACAGGCCGCTGGCCTCTGCCACGACCGGGTCGATAACCTCTTGGGCAGCGACCGGGGCGGCGAGCGCGAGGGCGAGGAGCGGGGCGAGGCGAGAGCGCATGGGGGCGAGGGCTAGCGGGGGCCGGTACGACTGAAGACGAAGAACGCGAGCGCCACGAACAGCGAGAACGCCGCGGCGAAATAGAACGGGCCGGGCAACCACGCGCGGCGGACCGTCGCGGTGATCGGGAACGACACGGGTTCGGTCCACTCAGGCGAGGGGCCACCGGCCCCGCCCGCCTCGGCGCGGACCGCCCACTCGCGGCCGACGAGCAGGACCACGCGGAACGCGGCCTCCTCGCCGTCGCTCACGTCGACGCGGAAGGGGCGCGAGCTGCTCGCGGCCGCGCCCTCGGACACGATCGGCATCACCGTCGGCCGGAAGACGTCGCCGTCGCCGGGGTCGACAAAGGCGACGTCGACGTCGACGCCGCGGGGTGGCGCCACGGGCGGCGTGGCGCCGACGTCTACGACGTAGGCGCGCGCTTCGGAGAGCCGGATCGTCCCGGCCTCGACCGTGTCGTAGCGGACGAGGTCACGGGCGGTCCGGAGCACGTCGGTCGACCGCTCGTACCCCGGCGGGCCGCCCTCGACGGGCGGCAGGAGCGCCGCGACCTCGGCGTCGAGCGAGACCGGGCCGGACTCGTAGGTGTGGGCGGCCTGCCCGATGTCGCCGCCCATCCTCGGGACGACCCAGATGCCGACGGCGAGGAACGCCAGCCCGCCGAGCGCGAACAGCCGCGCGATGCCCGCCGCCGTCCGCCGCCGCCGCTTCCAGCGCGCCTGTCGCGCGCGGAGCGCCTCGACCTTGTCGTCCCGCCCGAACGCTTCCCACACCTCGAGGTCGCTCTTCCGCGCCCCGCCGACGACCTCGACCTCGTCGGCCGTCAGCTCGGCGCTGTACTGGACCCCGTTCTTTTTGGCCTCGCCCACCCGGAGCGTCTCGTCGAGGCGGGGCCGCCACGTCAGCTCGCCGGCCATGCCGGTGATCGAGGCCGGACTCGTCTCGTAGAAGGCGACCCGCCCGCTGGGCAGCTCGATGCCCGAACGCGTCGTCTTCGGCGAGGGCCGGATTGGCGTCTGGAGCAGGAACCCCTCGTCACGCGACCACGAGAGGTAGCGGACCGCGCCGGAGTCGCCGAGGAGCTGCCATTCGTCCCACGTCCACGACTCCTCGCTGTCCCAGCCCTTGTACCGCAGCCAGCCCATCACGACGTGCCGCTCGCCCTCGAACGTGGCGACGGCGCCCGGGAGGATGTCTTGGGCCGGCTGGAACTGACGCTTGAACCGGCCCAGGATCTCGACCTGCGACGCGGTCAGGTCGAGGACGCTCCCGCAATGCCCGCACGCGACGGACTTCGAGCCGCGTCCGGGGTGGACCTCGACCTGCCCGCCGCAGTTCGGGCACTGGAGGTGGTGGATCTGCGCGGCCCGCCGGCCGACGGTGTCGAGCGAGCCGGAGGTCGTGGGTGTGGCCGCCTCGGCGACGTCACCGAGGCCGGCGAGGGCGTCCGTCGCCCACGTGGCGTCCGGGTTCAGGGCGAGGACGCGCTGGAGGAGGCCGGCTTTCGTGTCGGGGTCGCCCTCGACGCGGGCGCGCCAGGCGAGAGCGAGCTCGTTGCCGGGCTCGTCGGCTAGGACGGCGTCGAGGAGCCGCCGGGCGGCCTCGTCGTGGCCGCGGCGCGCGGCGCGGACGGCGCGGTCGAGCGGGGTGAGGTCGGCCATTTACTTGCCCCCGGAGTAGCCGCCGCCAGAGCGCTGGCGCTGGAGGTTGCGGAGCCGAGCCGCCGCCGCAGCGGCCGCCGCGGCCTCCCGACGGCGGCGCGCCTCTTCGAGCTCGGCCTCGTAGGCCATCCGCTCGGCGGCGCCCATCTCACCGGCCTCGTAGCGGCGTCGCCGCTCGGCCTCGACGGCCGCGTCGCGCTCGGCGACGAGCGCCCGATCAAGCGACGCGCGGACGTCGGAGGCCGACCGGAAGTGGAACGCGGGGACCACGTTGGAGCCCGTCGAGGAGGCGCTCAGGGCCGTCAGCCCGGCGAACCCGAGTACGGCGAGGGCGATGAGTCGTCCGATCATGGGCGGTGGAACGTGGGCGTCATCCGTAGGTCTCCTCGTCCACGTCGAGCGCCTCGCGCGGCAGCGGCCGGCCGACGTAGACCTCGACGGCGCGCTCGCCGTACTCGACCGAGACCTCGCGCTCGCCGGCCACGCCGTCGACGTACTGGATCACTTCGCCGGGCAGGATCTCGCCGCCGAGCTGGCCCTCCGCCCCCACGACCGTCGCCTCGCCGACCTCATCCACGAACACGTCGAGGCCGCCGATCCGGAGGCTCCCGGCGGGCCGGGCCTTTTCGAACGGCGGCGCCGTGACGCCCGCCTGCTCCTGGAGGATGGAGAACGCGCCCTCGTCCTCGACCAGCCACGCCCGCCCAGCGCCGTCGACGTCGAGGAACCACTCGGTCCAGTACCCGCCGTCGTACTCGTAGACGAGCCGGCCGAGCACGCGGAAGCCACGCCCGGCGATCTGGCCTGTCGCGTCGAGGTAGAGCGGGCTCGGGACCTGGACGACCTCGACGGACCGGCCGGTCGGGTCGAGCCGGCCGCCGTCGTAGAGCGAGACGCCGCCGCAGAACTCGCACGTCACGACGGTGACGAACCGGTTGCGGACGACGAGCGGCGCGCCGCAGGTGGGGCAGTGGATCGGGTCGGCCATGGAGACGGGGCGGCGCTAGGATACAGCGACCGTCGCGACCGCTGCGGACCCGTCCGCCCCTTCTCCTCCGACAAACCGGCGTCCGGAGTTGCACCGTCCGGAGTTGCACCGTCCGGCGTTGCGCCGTCCGCCTCGGCGGCCCCGCCAGCCGACCCGCCGAGGCAGACGGGCTCGCAGGCGGGGCCGCGCCGTCGTCAGGTCGCGGCCGACTTCCCCTTTGCCGCCAGGCTCTTCTCGACAAACTGGATCACCGACCCCGCCACGTCCTTGTTGGTGGACCGCTCGATCCCTTCGAGGCCCGGCGACGAGTTGACCTCGAGCACGAGCGGCCCGCGCTCCGACTGGAGCACGTCGACGCCGGCCACCTTCAGGCCGAGCGCCTTGCACGCGGCCACGGCCGTCTTCCGCTCAGCCGGGCTGATCTTGATCTGGGTGGCGCTCCCACCCCGGTGCAGGTTCGACCGGAACTCGCCCTCGGCGCCCTGGCGCTTCATGCCCGCGATGACGCGGTCGCCCACGACGAACAGCCGAACGTCGGCGCCGCCGGCCTCCTTGATGAACTCCTGCACGAGGAGGTACGCCTTCATCCCGCGGAACGCCTGGATCACGCTCTCGGCCGCCTTCTTCGTCTCGCACAGGACCACCCCGACGCCCTGTGTCCCCTCCAGCAGCTTGACGATGCACGGCGGGCCGCCGACGGACGTGATGAGGTCGGCCGCGTCGTCGGCCTTGTGGGCAAAGGCCGTGCGCGGGAGCGCGATCCCCTTTTTGGCAAGGAACTGGTGGGCCCGGAGCTTGTCGCGCGAGCGCGTAATGGCGACCGCCCCGTTGAGCGTCCACACGCCCATGGCCTCGAACTGGCGGACGATCGAGAGGCCGTAGAACGTGATCGACGACCCGATCCGTGGGATGATGGCGTCTGGCGGGTCGAGCGGCTCGCCGTGGTAGTGGACCTCCGGCCCCTGGTCGGTCAAGTGGGCCGTGCAGCGGAGCGTGTCGAGGATCTGGACCTCGTGGCCCCGGGCCTCGGCGGCCTCCACGAGCCGGCGGGTCGAGTAGAGCTCGGGGTTGCGGGAGAGGATGGCGAGACGCATGGAAGGGCCGAGAGAGGCGGAGACGAGGCCGGAGCGTACGGAGGCCCGAACGCACGACGTGCACGTCCGCTCCGCACACCGCGGGGCGAGCGCTATTCGTAAAACGCGCCCGGGTGGTCGGGGCGGCCGAGGCGGAACGACGCGCCAGAGTCGACGAGGACGCGGCCGGACATGGCCTCGCGGCCGAGGAGCATCGGGAAGCGCATCCCGCGGCGGTCGGTGAGCGTGAGCTCGACGGGCCACTCGGGTGCGTCGGCGGCGAGCCCGAGGCGGAGCATGGCCTCGACCACGATCCGCAGCTCGGTGTGCCCGTTCGACGACGTCACCTCGCGCTCGTCGACGACCGGCGCCTCGCACGCGACCGCCAGCTTCCGCCCCTTGAACAGGGGGTTGACGAGGAAGCGGACGATCGTCTCGCCGTCGCGGTCGACGTGCTCGACGTCGTGGGCGTGGAGGGCCGACGTCCGCGCGCCCGTGTCGATCTTGGCGCGGACGGCCGGGAGGCCGAGTTCGGGGAAGGCCAGCCATTCCTGCCAGCCGACGGTCACGAGATCGTTGCTCATCGGCCGGGATACGCCACGTCCTCTACCCAGGGATCCGGGACCGGCTCGGATTCGAGCCGGAGACCGCGCGCGATCGCCCACCGCTGGAGCCACGACATCCCCGCGCGGCCGGTGTACGTGTCCTCCGAGGCGTAGGCCGGGTCCTCCAGCGCCTCGTCGAGCGAGACGAACCGGTAGCCCCGCCCACGGAACATGGCGATCAGCCGGTCGAGGTGGTCGGCGTTGAGTGCGTTGGCGTGGATCAAGAGGACGTGCGCCATCTCCCGCCCGAACAGCTCGTCGGCCAGCCCCTCGAAGTACGCCGCTGTCGAGTCCATGTAGGCGAGGTAGGCGTCGGCGACGCGGGTCTGGAGCGTGTCGTTGCCGGCCTCGAGGGCGTTGTCGTAGGCGAGCGCGTAGATGTATTCGGCGTTGTCGTGCGTGACGGGGGCGAGGATGTAGCCTTCGTCCGCCAGCCAGGCCTCGAAGGCGTCCTTGGTCTCGCGGTCCGGCCCGACGTTGAGGAACGGGTGGCGGAAGTAGCGGACCGAGTCGCCGCGCACCGCCAGCAACTCGTTCGTGACGACGTCGCCGCGGCGGACTTGGTCTTGGAACTCAGCGAGCGGCGTGTCGAACAGCGACGGGTGGCCGTAGGTGTGGTTGCCCAAGTCCAGCCCGGCGTCGACCCACCGGCGGAGAAGGTCGGTGCGCGCCTCGATTCGGCCGTCGACGAACAGCTTCCCTTCGTTGACGAACCCGATCGCCGGCACCCCCGCCTCGGTGATCCGGCGGACGAGGTCGCGCGTGACGCGCTGCTGGTGCGCGAGGCCGTGGCCCCGCCCCACCGGCAGGTCGTCGACCGTGAGTGCGACCGTCCGCTCAGCAAACGGCTCCCCCGGTGCGCCGCCCGAGGCGGGCGTGGCCGGCTGCGCGCACGCGGCCCCGGTGGCGGCCGCGACCACGGCCACGAGGAGAGCGGACCGCGTCACGTCCCGGCCTCGGCGTCGGTGAACGTGTCGGCGCCGGCGAGGAGGTAGAGCACGGCCATCCGCACGGCCACGCCGTTCGTGACCTGGCTCAGGATCACGGACCGGTCCGAATCGACGACCTCGCCCGATAGCTCGACGCCGCGGTTGACCGGGCCGGGGTGCATCACCCACAAGTCCGGGTAGCGCTCCAAGTGCTCCGGGCGGATGCCGTACATCGTGTGGTACTCCCGCAGCGACGGCGTCAGGCCGATGTCCTTCCCCTGGCGCTCGAGCTGGATGCGGAGGGCCATCGCCACGTCGCAGCCGTCGAGCGCCTCGTCGAGTCGGTCGGTCACGGTTACGGCGCGGCCGTCGAGCGCGGCCTCCACCTCGGTCGGCATCATCGTGCGCGGGCCGCAGAGCGTGACGTGTGCGCCGAGGGCCGTCAGGCCGTAGACGTTCGACCGCGCGACTCGGCTGTGCGCGATGTCGCCGAGGATCGTGACGCGGAGCCCCGAGAAGTCGAAGGCGTTCAGCCCGTCACGGCCGGGCACGGCGAGCGTCGAGATCGTGAGCGCGTCGAGGAGCGCCTGCGTCGGGTGCTCGTGCTGCCCGTCGCCGGCGTTGACCACGATCCCGTCGATGCACCGCGTGAGAAAGTGGGCCGCGCCGGCCGAGCGGTGGCGGATGACGGCGAGGTCCACCTTCATCGCCTCGATGTTGCGGGCCGTGTCCTTGAGCGTCTCGCCCTTCGACACGCTCGACCCGGAGGCGGAAAAGTTCATGACGTCGGCCGAGAGCCGCTTTTCGGCCAGCTCGAACGAGAGCCGCGTGCGTGTCGAGTTCTCGAAGAACAGGTTGCAGCACGTCACGCCGCGCAGGCTCGGCACCCGCTTGATGGGCCGGTCGAGCACGTCGCGGAACGCCCGCGCCGTCGACAGGAGCAGGCGGATCTCGTCGGCGGCGTAGTCCGCCAGCCCGAGGAGGTGGCGGTGGCGAAGGGACTCGGCGGGGGCGATCTCGCTCACGGGCTCAGGATTTCTCGACCAGCCAGACGCCGTCCTCGCCGTCCTCCTCCTCGAGCCGGACGCGGACGAGCTCGCCGGGCGCCGTCGGGACGTGGCGGCCCACATAGTCCGGGGCGACGGGCAGCTCGCGGAGGCCACGGTCGACGAACGCCAGCAGCCGCACGCTCGCGGGGCGGCCCATGTCCATGAGCGCGTCGAGCGCGGCCCGCGTCGTCCGCCCGGTGTACACGACGTCGTCCACCAGGACCAGCCGGCGGCCATCGAGGCGGAACGGGATGTCGGTCGGCTGGACGGCCGGCGTCGGCCGGCCGGTCCCGAGGCCGACGTCGTCGCGGTAGAACGTCGCGTCGAGCACGCCGAACGGGAGGCGGACCCCCTCGATGGCCTCGATCCGGTCGCGGAGCCGGCGCGCGAGGTGGACGCCCCGCGTCTGCATCCCCACGAGCGCGAGCCGGTCGGCGGGTTGGGCCTCGTCGTCGAGCTCCTCGACGACCTGCCGGGCCAGACGGTCGAGCGTCCGGGCCATGTCGGCGGCGTCCAGGAGGTGGGCCTTGACCGGGTCGGGCGGCGGCATGGCGCCAAGCTACCGCCGCCGCGCCCCCGAGTGCGCCCGCCTCGGTGCCGAGGCGGATGGGGCTAGAGGATCCAACGCGGGACAAGCAGCATCACGGCCCACGCCACGAACGCGAGCGCGTAGAGCACGCCCGCGATGACGGGGGTTGCCTCCAGGAGGCCGAGGTTCGACAGGATCACGTGCCAGTCGTGGAACACCCGGTCGCCGCCGAGCAGCGGCAGCGCCCGCGTCTGCGCGTCGGCCGCGTAGATCGACACGTCGACGAAGTTCTGCCCGAGTAGCAGGAGCGCGAGCTGCGTGCCGATCCGATTGCCCCAGTACACGCCTTGGTACACGAACAACGCCGGCAGCAGCAACTGGAGCAAGGAGCCCCCCGCCGCGTGGACCGTCGTCCCGAACCACCGGAAGACGACGTGGCCCGCCTCGTGGACGATCAGGTCCCAGGCGTGCGCCAGCACCCACAGCGGATGGGGGTCGACCGTGTGGTCGCCGAACGCGAAGAGAGCGCACACCGGCAGCAGGCCGACCCCGAACAGGTACGGCGTCACGTGCTCCTTCTGTGGGAAGGGGATCGTCGCCATGCCGAGGATATCGGCGAGCGCGGTGCGCAGATTAGCCGGCACACCGCCGACGCTTGAGCGTCGTTACCCTGCCGCGATGGCCGACGCCTCCCTCCTCTCCCCCTCCGAGCTCGCCCAGATCGACTCGTTCGAGCTCCGCGCGCGGGCGGTCGTCGAGGGCTTTATCACGGGCCTCCACAAGAGCCCGTACCACGGCTTCTCGGTCGAGTTCGCCGAGCACCGAGCCTACAACCCCGGCGACCCGCTCCGTCACGTCGATTGGAAGGTCTATGGCCGGAGCGACCGGCTCGTCGTCAAGCGCTACGAGGAGGAGACGAACCTCCGTCACTACGTTGCCCTCGACACCTCGGCCTCGATGCGGTACGCCGGCCAGTCCGGCATCACGAAGCTGGAGTATGGCGCGACGCTCGCCGGCGCGCTCCACGTGATGATGGCCCGCCAACGCGACGCGACCGGGCTGATCGCCTTCGACCGCGACGTCCACACCATCGTACCACCCCAGACGAAGCGGTCGCACGTCCGGACGCTCCTCGCCCAACTGGCGCGGATCGTGGAGGGCCACGAGGGCAGCACCGAAACGCACGCCGCCGCGGCGCTCCAGTCGATCGCCGAGCGGATTCCGCGCCGCGCGCTCGTCGTCGTCGTCAGCGACCTGTTCGAGACCACGTCCGGCGCCGAAGACACGGTCCGCGCTCTCCGCCACCTCCGGCACCGCGGCCATGAGGTCGTCGTGTTCCACGTCCTCGACGCCGCGACGGAGCGGCGGTTCGACTTCGAGGACCGGCCCGTCCGCGTGAAGGACCTCGAGACCGGCGAGGAGCGGACGCTCCAGCCGGCCCAGGTCCGTGAGGGCTACCGCGAGGCCGCCGACGCGTTCGTCGCGTCCGTCCGCCGCGCGTGCCGGGAGGCGGGCGTCGATTACGAGGTCCTCGACACGGCCCGGCCCTACGCTGACGCGCTCCGGGCCTACCTCGACAAGCGGCGCCGGCTCTACTAGCCAGCCCCAGACTCGACCGAGGCGGAGGCGCCCGGTCATCCCCTGTCCACCTTGGTGGCCATGCGCGCCTCAGGGGCGCCCTACAGGCCGCTCAAACAGCCGCGGGGCCCCGGCGCTTTCGCACCGGGGCCCCGCGGGACCTAGCTGGTCGATAAGGGCGAGCCCTTAGCGAGCGAGCGTGATCTGGCCGCTCCGGGTCCAGGTCTCCGACGCGCCGACCGCGTTGAGGCGGAAGACGTAGACGCCGGAGGCGAGGCCCGAGCCGTCGAGCTCGACGCGCTGATCGGCGCCGGCGGTCATCGCACCCTTGTGGATGCTGACCACGCGGCGGCCCATCACGTCGTAGACCTCGAGGCTGACCTCAGCCGCCTCGGGGAGGTCGAAGCTGATGGCCGTACGGGCGCTGAACGGGTTCGGCTGGTTGCCGTTGAGCGCGAACTCGGTCGGCACCTCCGTCCCGCTCTCGTTCGCGACCGGGCGCTGCCCAGACGTGAGGCCGAACGTGACGATGGTGGCCTGCGAGCCCAGGAAGCTCTGGACACCCGTCTCCAGCACGACGACGACGTCGTCGGCCGGATCCCCCTCGTCGTTGCCGTCGAGGTCGATCCGGAACGTCGAGGCGTCGCCACCCACCGACGTGTAGTCGTTGGCGTCGACGTCACCCGCCTGGCGGCGGATGAGCTCGAGGTCGTCCGTGCTGTTCACGATGACGAAGTCGTCGGCGCGAGCCTCGACGTTGAACGTCGTGCCCTGACCGAACGCACCGCCGCTCGAGGAGATGAGCCAGTAGAAGTCCGGCGTCCCCTCGATGCCCTCCTCGTCGATCGGGAGGCTATCGTTGAAGCCCGGGTTCTCCGGCACGAACGTGACGTTCAGCGTCCGGAGGCCGAAGTCGGCACCGGCGCCGTTCGACTCGAAGTCGAACGTGAACGGCGCGTAGTCACGGTCATCGTCGTCCTGGTCGACATCCTCACCCGTGGGGAAGATGACGCGGCCCGGAGTCAGGCTGCCCGTGTTGGCGATCCGCTTCTGGACGTTGCCGGAGATGTACGTGTCCACGAGGGCCACGGACGGGTCCTCCGTCTCGGCGCCGACGAGCACGAAGCCCTGGCCGTTGTCGACGTCTTCCGTCGTCAGCGGCGCGTTCTCGTGGTCGAGGCGCACGAAGACCGTCTGCTGGTTCTCCGGCGTGCCGGCCATGAAGAGGCCGCTCTCGAGGAAGAGCGTCTCGTCGTTGGCGGTGTCCGTCGAGTTCTGGCCCGTCGGGACGTTGAACTCGTCGTCGAAGAGGAGAGCGCCGCCGTCGAGCATGACGATGGCACCAGCGTCCTTCGCGATCCGGATGTCGACGCCGTCACCCAGGAGGGTGGTCCCGGCGTTGACGTTGACCATCGACGTGTCGGCGCCGACGAACGCGATCTCGGAGAACGGGTCGGTCGCGCTGGTGCGCGAGACCGTCGTCTGCGAGTTGATCACGTCGTCGTCCCCGTTGAGGGTGAGGTCCCCCGAGAGGCTGAACATGTGACCGTTGAGGTCCCACTGAGCCCCCGAGCTGACCGTCAGGTCCACGACCTCGAAGTCCTGCTGCGCGAGAGCGCCGCTGACCTCCGGGAGGGCGGACGTGCCGTTGACGAGGAACTCGCCGACCTGGCCCGAGGCGAGGACGGTGAGCGCCGTGTACGGCGTGACCGGGCCCTGCTCGTTGTCGATGACGTCGAACTGGCCAGCGAAGATGATCTCCTCACCGGTGTTCTCCACGACCGAGTAGCCGTCGTCGAGCCGGAGGGTCGCGCCCTCGGCCAGCGTCAGCGCGTTGTCGTTCTGGTTGCTGCCAGAGAGGACGTCGTTGCTGGCGGCGTTGAACACACCCTCGAGAACGAGGAGGTTGTTCGTGAGCACGTCAACGTCGAGGATGACCTCGTCGGTGATGTCGTCGCCGACGTGGAACGTCGGGATCGTCACCGAGGAGACGTCGTCGCCGTCGACCTCGATCGAGTCCGTCCCGCCGGCGAGAGCCCGCGTGAGGATCGCCCGGTCGGTGGCGTCGAAGTCACCGTCGCCGTCCGCGTCGGCGCCACCGAGGGCGTCGATCGTGCCGTCCTGGTTCTCGTCCGCGCTAGCGAAGACGAGGAGGTCGTTGGCACCAACCTGACCGTCTTGGTCGACGTCCGCTGCATCCACGATGCGCTGGTCGTCGGCGTCGACGTCGCCGTCGCCGTCGACGTCACCCAGGAGGGTGCCGCCGCTGCCGAGCTGGCCGTCGTTGTCCGGGTCGGCCGCGTCGAAGATCGCGGTGTCGTCGGCGTCGATGTCGCCGTCGTTGTCCCGGTCGTAGTTGGTCAGGAGGATGAGGTCGTCGTTGTCGACGTCCCCGTCCCGATCGATGTCGCTGTCGACGAAGCCGTCGGCCGGCGTCGTGTCCTGCGAGTTGGCCGGGTAGGTGGCCGGAACGCCCGGGGTGTAGGTCCCGAAGTTGCTCCGGAGCTGGAGGCCGGCGGTACCGGCGTCGTCCGCAGCAGCGACACGGGCCTCATCGGCACCGTCCACGTCGTTGCTGCCGTCCACGTCCGCGAGATCGTAGATCGCCTGGTCCACGGCATCGACGTCGCCGTCGTTGTCGAGGTCCGAAGCGCCGGTGATCACGCCGCCGTTCGGCGCCGCAGCGCTGATGGCGTTGATGTCGTCGGCGTTGACGATGTTGGTCGGGGCGGCCACCGAAGCGACGAGGTCGTAGATGTCCTGGTCGTCGGAGTCGATGTCGCCGTCGCGGTTGAGGTCGCTGTCGGCGAAGCCGTCCGGGCCGCCGCTCGGGCTGCCGGCGGTGTCGCCGAGGCCCGGGCTGTTGAAGGCCGTGGCCGCAAGAGCAGCGTCCGCGGCGTCCACGTCACCGTCGCCGTCGAGGTCGCAATCGAACAGGTCGATGTCGCCGTCGCCGTCGAAGTCGCGGTTGGAGCCGGTGGCGAGCCAGACGGGGCCGAGGCCCATGACGTCGCCGCCGAAGGTGATCTCCGGCGCGCCCTCCACGAAGAAGGTGTTCGCGTCGTCACCCGTGTCGAGGCTGCCGAGCTCGATGTCCGACGTCGTCGTGACGTGGACGTCCGAGGCGAGGATCAGCATCGACTGGTCGAGGTTGATCTCGGCGTCGATGTTGCCCGCGCTCTCCGGGACGCTGGCCGTCCCGTCGGCGAGGAGGCTCACCGTGAGCGAGCCGCCCGTGTTGGCGCTCGTCGTGCCACCCTCGTCGATCTCGCTCGAGGCGGTGCCGAGGCTGGCGAACCCGGTGAGGGTCGCGTCCGCGTCGTTGCCGAAGAGCAGGATGTCAGAGAGGATGCGCGACTCGCGGCCGGAGGTCCGGGCCGAACCCGTGACCGTCGTGCCGTCGGCGAGCTGGAGGTCGCCCGCGCCGGTGATCGTGCCCTCGACGACGTTGTCGGGGCCGTTCACGCGCAGGTTGCCCTGGCCGGACCCGGCGGAGCCGAGGAGCTCGACCGTCGCGTCGTTCTCAACCGTGGTGGCGCCGCTCACGATGAGCGTGCCGCCGCGGATGTTGACCTCGGCCGAGTTCGCAGCGCTGCCACCGTCGAGGACGGTGAAGGTGCCTTGGATCGTCGGCGTCGTGTCCTCGGCGAACGTGTCCTCGAAGATGTTCAGCTCGCCGTTGTTCACGTCGACGAGCAGGTTCCGGACGTTGTTGAAGTCGAACCCGTTGGTGACGGTGCGGGAGTTGAACACGCCGGCCTCGTCGTCCGCGAACGTGAGGTCGTACGGGTTGTTCTCGCCGTTGAAGCCCTCGAAGTCCTCGGCCGCCGTCGGGTCCACGTCGAACTCCACGATGCCCGTGGTCGGGTTCGTGATGTCGACGAAGACGAGCGCGTCGTCACCCACCGGCGACAGGTCGCCGGTGATGTCCGACGTCGTCGGCGGGAGCGGGCCCGGGCCGTCGGGGTCGATCGTGACCGTCCCGTTCTGGGCGACGAGGCTGCCGTCGATAAGGAACAGCGAGCCCGTGAACTCGGCCTCGGCGATCGGCGAGATGTTGGTGTCGCCGTCGATCCGGATGTCGTCGTAGGTGCCCTCGCCGCCGAGGATGCCACCGAACGTCTCGAAGATGACGAGGCCGTTCTCGATGGTGCCGTCGACCTGCGAGAAGCCGGAGCTCTCGAACGAGATCGTCGCGCCGTTCGCGGCGAGCGTCGCGTCCTCCGCGATGTAGAGGTCGCCGGAGGCCGGCGCGATCGCGAGCGGGCTGTTGCCGAAGATGTCGATCTCGGCGCCGTCGGTCAGCGTGACCGTCTGGTCGCCGTCGATGCGGAGGCCCTGGAGGTCGAGCCCGGAGCCCGACGCGAACGAGGCGTCGCTGTCGCCGTCGAAGACGAGGACGAAGTCCGGGTCGAAGAACCCGACCACGCGCGTAAAGTCGCCGAGGACCGTGAGCTCGTCGCCGAGGTTCGCGGCGTACACGTCGCCGGCCGCCTGCGAGAAGCTGTCGACCGACGAGTCCTCCCCGAACAGAAGGGTCGCACCGGCGTCGACCGTGACGTCGCCGAAGTTGCCGCCGTCCAGGAACTGGACGCTGGCGGTGAACTCGGTGGCCGGCGTCGTGCCGCCGCCGTCACGGACGTTGAGCGTGCCGTCGATGGCGTTGAGCTGCTCCACGTAGAGCCGGACCTCCTCGCCATCGTCACCGAACGTGATCGCCCCCCCGATGTCGAGGGTGCGGACGCTGGTGGTCGCGTTGAGGTCGACGTAGATGTCGATCTCGCCGGTCGAGGCGTCGGCGTCGATGATCCGCGGGAGGATCACGCCCGACGGCTGGACCGAGCCACCCGGGTAGACGTTCGTGAAGTAGAACTCGTTCGGGACGTCGTCGTAGTTCGGCAGGCCGGTGACGCTGGCGTACTCGACGTACACCTCGTCGATGCCCTCGATCGTGACGAGGCCGGTACCCAGCGCGATGTTGCCGCGCGTGAACTCGAGGTCGTCGTTGCCGTCGCCGAGGAGGAGGAAGTCCGCCCCGCCGTCGAGGAACGAGAACGAGCCCTGCGTCGAGGCCGACGTGCCGGTGGCCGTGTTGAACTCGAGGCCGCCGTTCGGGAGGTCGAGGATGACCTCGGGCGCGTTGCCCTCGTCGGGCGTCGCCTCGAACCCGCTAACCGAAAGGCTGGGGTCAATCGTGCTGAAGCCGACGGTGTAAGCCGTCGGGCTCGCCTCGATCGAGATGATCTCGGCCGTGCTCGTGCCGGCCGCGATCTGGAGGGCCCGCGCGATCGTCTCGACCGGGCCGTTGCTGGACTGCGGGTTGTTCGTGGCTCCGGAGTTTTGGTCGTCACCATCTTGGTTGTCGACGTAGATCCGGGTCTGCGCGTCGGCCGCGCCTGCTGCGAGCAGCAGGACCGCGAGCGCGGCGCACAGATTGAGGAGCCGGTTCAACCCGGCTCTCGGAGTAGACGTAATCGTCATGGAGTTGGAGGAGGTGGGGGGAAGATCAGAGCGCCCCGGGCGGGCGGCGCGCCCCTACGTCCGTAGGCACGTAGGGCCAGATACGGACGCTAAACTAGGAACGATCCTCGTGGATCCGCCACCCGGGAGGGGACCGGAGCCACGAGGATTGGACGTCTCCCTCCCTTGCGCATATCGTGCCAACCTCTCCAGCGCCCCCTTTCCCCGAATTGAGAGCGTGAGAGGGGGGCGGGCGCAGCCCCCCTGCGCATTCTCTGCGCACCCTGTGAACGCAGTTCGCGCCTCCCCTCCGCGACTTCTCGCCGACTTGACACCACTCCCTAGCCCAAACCGTTGTCCAGCCCCCTTTCTACCTCCCGAGTCGGCATCCGCCCCCCGATGAAGAAGCTTCTCCCTCTCGCCGCCCTCCTCTGTGGGCCGGCCGTCGCGCAGACGGCTCCGGCTCTCGACGACCCCGATCTCGTCGGTCGCTACCAGGCCACCATCACGCCCGCCGAGTTGGCCGGCCACCTCTACGTCTACGCCGACGACTTCCTCGCCGGCCGCGAGACCGGGGAGCCGGGCCAGCGGTTCGCCGCGCGCTACCTCGCCGGCCAGTACGCAACGATGGGTATCGCTCCAAAGGGCTCCGGCGCCGACAACGGCAACCTGGGACTTGACCCCTACCTCCAGCCGTTCGCTCTCGAGCAGTCGTCGCTCCAGCGCCTCACGGCGACGGTGACCCGCGGTGGCGAGACGGTCCTCACCCACGTGCTCGCACCCGACGCGCTCGGCGACGTCCACCTCGTCCCGGCCTACGGTCAGGTCGAGGGCGCCGCCGCCGGCCCAGTCGTCTACGTCGGCGAGGGGTCGGCGCTCGGCGGGCTCGAGCTTGGCGGAGCGTACGCCATCATGACCCCAGGCGCCGATCAAGGCGCCACGCGGGCGGCGCTGGCCGCGGCCGGCGCGGCGGGCGTCCGGGCCATCCTCCTCGCCTCGGCCCCGACGGCCGACGCGCTCCAGCGCCCGGCGGCCGGCGCGTTCGAGGCCGGCCGTCTCTCGCTCCCAGCCGTCGACGGCGCCGACGACGACGGGGGCGGGCTCCCGCCGATCCTCCTCACAAGCCGCGAGACGGTCGACGCGCTCATGACCGCCGCCGGCATCGAGGCCGGCGGGGACACCTACCCGACCGGCGACACGGGGCTCGCGCTCGCCGTCAACGCGGAGTATGAAACGCAGACGGTCATGAGCGAGAACGTCGTGGCCTTCATCGAGGGCTCCGACCTGCGCGATGAGTTCGTCGTCGTGTCCGCCCACCTCGACCACGTCGGCGACGACGGCGACGGGGAGGACGCGATCTACAACGGAGCCGACGACGACGGCTCGGGCACGGTCACGATTCTCGAGATCGCCGAGGCGTTCCAGGCGGCCAAGGAGAATGGCCACGGCCCACGCCGCTCCATCCTCTTCCTCCACGTCTCCGGCGAGGAAAAGGGCCTTCTCGGGAGCGAGTACTACGCCGACCGCGAGCCGCTCGTCCCGATTGAGAACACGGTCACGAACCTCAACATCGACATGATCGGGCGGTACGACCCCGAGCGCGGGTTCGACACGACCGACTACGTCTACATCATCGGCGGCGACCTGATCAGCCAGGACCTCTCGGACTGGAACGCGGCCGTCAACAGCGCGACGGGCACCGACCTCTTCCTCTCAGACCGGTTCAACTCGCCCGACGACCCGAACCAGTTTTTCCGCCGGAGCGACCACTGGAACTTCGGCAAGTACGACGTGCCGTTCATCTTCTACTTCACGGGCACGCACGAGGACTACCACGGCGTCGGCGACCACGCGGACAAGATCGACTATGAGCGGATGGCCCGGATCGGGCGGCTCATCTTCGGGACGGCCTGGGAGGTCGCCAACCGCGACGAGCGGCCGGCGGTCTCCGGCGTCGGGTTCAACTAGGCTCTGTCTCGTGATTCGGAACGGGGCCGAGCGCGAGAGCCGGAGTCGGCTCGCGAGGAGCGCGAAGCAGCCGTAGCCCCGCTACGGCGATGGAGCGCGACGTGGCGAGGCGGCTCCGGAGCCGTGCGCAGGCCGGGCTGGATTCGCGAGACAGAGCCTAGCCCGCGCCTTTCAACTACAGCGGCCCCGCCCGGAGCGCTCCGGGCGGGGCCGCGTGGCGTCGGGTCGATCCGCCTCGGACAGATCCCCGAGGCGGGCGGGCCTAGCGCGTCACGACGAGGCGCCGCGACTGGACCTTCCCGCTGGTGACCAGGCGGACGACGTAGACGCCCGGCGCGAACGCGCCGGTGTCGAGGTCGACGGCGTGCTCGCCGGCGCCGAACGGGCCCGAGGCCGCGACGGCCACGCGGCGACCGAGGGCGTCGAACACGGCGACCTCCACGTCGGCGGCTTCCGCCAGGCGGACCGGAACGGTCGCGCCGCGCGCGGTCGGGTTCGGATACGGGAGGCC
>Ga0310345_10002225_pt1 | contig 20009 bp, 2 predicted proteins | sample HC15DNA20500_MG_FD_204667 | JGI IMG/M metagenome (GOLD analysis project Ga0310345, IMG submission 204667) | Marine microbial communities from station ALOHA, North Pacific Subtropical Gyre - HC15-DNA-20-500_MG | ecosystem: Environmental > Aquatic > Marine > Oceanic | place: Pacific Ocean: North...
CTTACAATTAAACTAGTTGCATTACCAAAATCTGCCTTTGCGAGAGTAGCAGTTGCAACATTTTCTCCATCTACCAAAGATGTATAACCACTATTAACCGCACTTACAATATCACCACCTGAATTATCATCAGTAAATGTAACTTGACTAGCAGGAATATTTTTTAGTGTTGCACTAAATACAATTTCATCTGGAGTTAAAACTGTAGATCCATCAACCACAGTATCAGCTATTTCTTTAAATACTTGACTATTAGCAGATAATACAAGATTTTCGGCATCTGATCCTAGTATAGACTTTCTATAAAATAATTTTTTATCTATAGAATAAACAACTGTATCAAGAGGATCTTTACGTCTATAATGAAATCTCATTGTCGCTTCTGCTTTATCAGCAGAACCTATTGATGCTGTTAATGTAGCAACACTACTATTAGTTCCTCCAGTAACAGTAGGAGCAGAACTATATCCAATTCCAGGATTAGTAATAGTAATACTAGTAATCGTTCCACTTCCATCTACTGTATATGTTCCTGTTGCAGCTGTAGTAGGAGTCCCACCAGCAAAAGTTAGTGAATCTGCCGTATAACCACTACCTCCATCTGTAATAGCAATTGTCTTAACACCACCACTCGCAGGAAAACTAACTAAAGAAGGACTTCCAAGTGTAGTAGGTAAAACACTAAAATAACTACCAGTTATTGCAGGAATAGTTAAAGATATACCACTAGTACTATATACCTGAGCATAAAATTTTCCTACATCATTAGAACTATTATCAAGGGCAGAACTTTTTGGAGTTAATGCATTAATACCTTCATACATCCACATTCTTGCTGTGGCATCAGAAGCTTCTGAACCTGCAACATTTTTAAAAGCTGCATCTGCCGCCAATAAAAAATTACTTTCATCAATATCAACTCGCACTGCTCCAGACTTTTCATCTAATGATTGGATATCTAAGGTATCAAAAATCTCTGTTTCTTCTTCTATTACCTTTATTGTATAAGGATAGTAATTTGTACCAGCACCTTCATTAGTAGCAGCTTCCCAATCAGCTTTTTGTATATAAACAGTTGAATAACTTGTAGTGACAGTTCCTTCCAGATGAGGTATATAATCCCCACCACTTGCGGCAGTTTTTAAAAAACTAGTACTATGTCTTGTCTCCGTTGTTCCTGTTCTATACCAATCCCATTGCCATTTTTCACCATCTATATTTTCATCTTGAACATCAATTCTAACATAATCAGGAGTTACATTACCATCTCCATCAAATTTAAATAATCGTGCCTCGGAACTAATTTCAACTATTTGTGCAGGTATACCTAGAACCCCTTGTCTACTCTGCGAAAATGATTGTCGTCTAATAAATGTATGTTCAACACCTTTAGCATCTGTAATAATAATATTAAAGTCAATATATGCATTATCGTCTATCATATCTGATGGAGTTGCAGTACTACCACTAAGAGAAAAATTAATTAGTGATGATAATGAATATCCAGCCCCTGTGCCATCAGGTAAAACATAAAAAGTTTCATTATCAGGAGAACTAGAATCATCATAAGTATATACAGTATTTCCACGTCTAACTAAAAAATCTGTTGCTCCATTAGTATATGTAATACTCTCCTCACTACCATCTTCATCAGTTGCAAAGGAATGACTTTCATTGGTAAGAACAATAGTAAATGCACTTTCCGTTTCTCTTGTGGCATAAACGGTAATAATATCTTCAACAGTTACACCATCTTCAGTAGCAACAGCTTTTATTTTTAAACTTGTGATATCAGCACCACTATAATTTTTCCACGAATAAACACTTAAATCTGTTTGATTACCATTATTTGGATTTGCTTTATCATCAAAATCAAATGTTCGTGTAGCATCTGCAGCGGCAGTTCCTATACTTGTCCAAGCACTTCCATTTTGATAATAATACGCAACGGTTGGATTCCCATCAAAATTGATAGTATTCACACTTAGTATTATTTGCGGAGTAGTTGAAGAAACACTTGCATTAAGTGCTGTGTATGGAATAATATAATCACTAGAAATTAGTTTAATTGATCTTGAATTCTGACCTGCTTTAGATTTACTGAAAGTTTGATTAACAACTAAAGTTTCTTCTGAAGTTTCGTGTGTAGCTTTATACCTAATATCAAAAACAATAGTTCCACTATCAGTAGACAATCCCCTAAGTCGTGATCCATCTAAATCAATTTCGTTATTACTACCTGCTGTATCAACTGTCAAGTAAGTAGAAGTAAACATATTAGCAGTAACTAAAGCTTCAACATCATTTCCATCTTGCACTGTAAATCCAGTAGCAGTAATACCATTTATTCTCCATTTACCTGGCCCAACAGGAGAAGTTGTAACAGGAATTAATTGAGTAGTTCCTTGAAACAATTTTATTAAGCCAGTCGCAGGAGTAAAATCAAAGATATCTCCATCTTTATCAGCAGCCAGTGTTACCGGATTTGCTCCAACAGCAGTAATAGCACCAGATCCTTCTTTCAATCTATGAATAATTAATTTATCGACTATAGTTTGGTTTGAAGAACCAGTAACCTGTGCAGTTACAATTAAACTAGTTGCATTACCAAAATCTGCCTTTGCAAGAGTAGCAGTTGCAACATTTTCTTCATCTACCACAGATGTAGCACCACCATCTACAGCAGTCACACCACTACCAGAAAAAGTAACAGTACTAGCAGGAAGATTTTTTAGTGTTGCACTAAATACGATTTCATCTGGAGTTAAAATTGTAGATTCATCAACCACTGCTACTAATGTAGCGGCAGTAGTATTACTCCCTCCAGTAACAGTTGGAGCAGAAGTATATCCAGAACCAAAATTAGTAATAGTAATTACATCAATTTCTCCATCATCAACAGTATAAGTTCCAGCTGCACCAGATCCATCAGTGCCAGTATTATCAAACGTCAACGAATCAGCAGTATATCCAGACCCACCAGCCGTAATAGTAACATCAACAACTCCACTTACTACAGTATCAGCTATTTCTTTAAATACTTGACTATCAACAGTTAATACAAGATTTTCGGCATCTGATCCTGGTATAGATTTTTTATAGAATAATTTTCGGTCTATAGTACGAACAGTTGTATCATTAGAATCTCTAAGTCTATAATGAAATCTTATTGTCGCTTCTGCTTTATCAACACCTGACTCAAAACTAACTAAGGCAGGGTCGCCAGTTGTAGTGGGTAAAACACTAAAATAATCATCAGTTGCATCAGTTAATGCAGGAGTAGTTAAAGTTATACCAGTATCACTTAAAACTTCAGCCCAAAACTTTCCTGCATCACCAGGAGTATCATCGGGAATAGAACTCTTTGCTTCTAATGAACTAACACCTTCATATAACCACATTCTTGCTGTGGCATCAGAAGCTTCTGAAGCTGGAACATTTTTATAAGCTGCATCTGCCGTCAATAAAAAATTACTTTCATCAATATCAACTCGCACTGCTCCAGATTTTTCATCTAATGATTGGATATCTAACGTATCAAAAATACTAGAACTGTTATCAGTTACCTTTATTGTATAAGGATGATAATTTGTTGGACTAGTTGCCGTTTTCCAATCATCCTTATGTAAATAAACAGTTGCAACCTGGCCTGAATTATTTTTTGTTATGAAAGAACTGTTTGAAGCTGATCCACTACGCAAAAGATTTGTAACAGTTGTAGTCTCACCAACTCTATACCAATCATATTTCCAACTTGGAGAAACGATGTTTTCTTCCTGGACATCAATTCTAATATAAGCAGGAGTTATATTACCATCTCCATCAAATTTAAATAATCTTGCCTCAGAACTAATTTCAACTATTTTTGCAGGTATACCTAGAACCCCTTGTCTACTTTGTGTAAGGGTTTGTCGATTTACAAGTGTTGTCGTTTCACCTTTAGCATCTGTAATAATAATATTAAAGTCAATATACGCATCATCATCTGTCATATTCGACGGAGTTGCTAGACCAACATTTGAAATAGTAACATCAACTTGCACAGATGCATTTTCAGTAACTCTAAAAGTTTCATTACCATAAGGACTAGAATCATCATAACTATATGTCCTACTTCCACGTTCAACTTGAAAACCTGTTGCTCCATTTGAATAATTAATACTACTCTCACTACCATCTTCATCAGTTGCAAAGGAATGATTTTCATTAGTGAGAATAACAGTAAATCCACTGTCTGTTTCTCTGGTTGCATAAACGGTAATAATATCTTCAGCAGTTACAGTACTTTCAGTAGCAGTAGCCCGTATCATTAAACTTGTAATATCAGCACTACTTATATTTTTCCATGGATACACACTAAGATCAACAGTACCCTCAGGATTATCAAAATCAAATGTTTGTGTAGCATCTGCAGCGGCAGTTCCTATACTTGTCCAAGCACTTCCATGATAATATTCATAAGTAACAGTTGGATTTCCATCAAAATTGATAGTATTCACACTTAGTATTATTTGCGGAGTACCACCCCCAATAGCTGCATTATTTTTATCATATGCAATTGTATAATCATCAGATTTTAATTTAAGGGATCTAGAATTCTGACCTGCTTTAGATTTGCCAAAAGTTTGTCTTACCTCTAAAGATTCTTCTGAAGTTCCCTGAGCCCTTTTATATTTAATATCAAAAACAATAGTTCCACTGTCGATAGACAATCCAGTTAACACACTAGTACCAGTCAAATTAATTCTATCATTTGTATTATCATCAGTTAAATATCCAGAAGTAAACATATTACCAGTAACCAAAGCAACACTACTTCCTATTGTAAATCCAGTAGCAGTAATACCATTTATTCTCCATTCACCTGGATCAGCAGAGACATCTGTAGTAGGAGTTAATTGAGTAATTCCTTGAAATAATTTTATAAATCCATCAGCAGGAGTAAAACTAGAGATATCTCCATCTTTAGTAGCAGCCAGCGTTACTGGATTTGCTCCAACCGCAGTAATAGCACCAAGTCCATCTATAAGTCTATGAATAGTTACTTTATCAACTATAATTTGTGCATTAGGAATATTAGTTCCAGTAACACTCGCAGTAACAATTAATTCAGTATTAGCTGCAAAATCTGCCTTTGCGAGAGTAGCAGTTGCAACATTTTCTTCATCTACTAATGCACTCACACCACCATTATCCGCACTTACAATATCACCACCTGAATTATCATCAGTAAATGTAACTGTACTACCTACAGGAAGATTTTTCAGTACTGCGGTAAATATAATAGTTGCCGGAGTTAAAATTGTACTTGCGGGCCCAGTAGTATCAGCTATTTCTTTAAATACTTGACTATTAGCAGACAATACAAGATTTTCAGCACTCGATCCTGCTCTAGATTTTGAATAAATTAACTCTTTAATTCTAGTAACAACAGTAGGTGAATTAGTTCCTTGTATTTTAAAGGTGAGAGTGAGAACAGAAATATCATTAAATTGTCCGGCAGTTATCTGTCCAAGAAAAGCAATTTTATTATCCGAAGCACCTGTTAAGCCAGGAACAACAGTATAAGAAGTACTATCAGTAACAGCAGCTGCAAGTGTTATTGTATCAGTATTAGTACTAGGAAAATCAGAAATTGCTACTGTATCAACATACCACTTACCCTCGCCACCAGCTGCATCATATCCTAAAATTGTCGAGCCATCAACTACAGTATATGTAATTTTTCCACTATCTTGTAAACTATCATCAACAACTCCATCCTTATCAGCTGCAAAAACGTGTGAATCTCGTTCTGGAAGTACCTGAATTGCTTGTTCACCATCTCTTACTTTATATGAAGTCAACGTATCAGTAAAATCTGTTTCACTGTGTGTTATCGTTGCTTCAACTTTAACTGTATTTCCAGATGAGCCAATAGCAGTATTAAAAGCTCCCACTCTCAAATAAACATCATCATCTGAAACCGTTGTGTTTTGAGTTACTACACTACCTCCTGTACTTGCATTATATAAAACTGCTGTTGGAGTAGTATTCCATGTAATGAGTGGACTACTTCCTAAATTTTGAGACTGTGCAACATATTGTATAACCTGTGAACTATCTTTTACACTATTATCTTGACCATAATTAAAAACTTGTCCAGTAGAATTTAAACGCAAAATACGTGCTTCTGCACCACCACTACCAGCAACATTTTTAGAAATTGATTGAATTACTTCTAGTTCACTAAAACTTCCATCACCCCGTACAACATCAACAATTATAGTAACTGTAGTACTATCAGATTGCATATTTCCATAACCACTGGTATATACACTCGTATCCCCATCCTCTACCGCAGTTCCATCACTCTGAACAACTCCATCTGTCACCGAAATCCCAGCACCAGTAACACTATGAACTTTAAATTTTCCTAAATCTCCTGATGCAGGAGAATAACTACTTGCATGAATATTTAAATCAGTTTTATAATCTAATTGTACATTTCCATCATATACTGAAATACTTGTTTTTCCACTACTATAATCAGGACTACTAGTAGGAAGAACTACACCTTGTGAATCAGTAGCAAATGTGTGCAGGGGATTTGATAATTGAACTTGTGTTACATTAGATCCATCTCGGGTAGAAATGAGAGTGAGACTATCAGTTGCTAAAACTGTATCGGTATCTGCTTCTTCAAAAACCTCAACCTTTAATGCTATTGTCGACCAATTTTTAGTAGCCGGAAGATCAAAGCCTAGACCATCATTCGTTGTAGTTTTATCTAATAATGCATAAAATTCTCCAGAATCTAATGATTGAAATCCATTATTTAAAGTAGGATTTAATAGTGTAGTTCCTTCATAAAATTTAAAACGTGGATTCCTAAAATTAACATGAGTTGCTTTTATTATAATAGGATCAGTCTGCTCAGGAACTATATCATAAGGAGAAACTCCACCATATGCTATTTGATAATCACCTGCTTCTAACTTCACTGCTACTCCGGCAGCTCCTGCTTTACCCTTACTATAAGTAATTTTTCTCGTTTGTGTAATCGCATTCTTAGATGCATCATATGGTTGTGCTACACAAGCAACAATTGCACTCGCCGCATCAGCAGACATATTAATAGTAGAAATTGTACTCGATACCCCATCTACATAAACAGTTTGGTTTACTAATTGTGGAACTACATCATAATAATCTGGATTTGAATTATTTGCAGTCAATGTAACATCAATATCAATTTCATCACCAGGGGATGAATCTACAGTTAAATAATATTCTCCAGCATTCAATGCACCTGCTGTACCTATTTCCATTATCTTGACACCATCATAAACACGAATCTCAGTCGAACCATGTGATTGATAAGTACTCAATACATGTCCATCATCTCTTGCAGGAAAATTAACTGCCTCTTGCTCTAATACCACTTCGACTACATTAGAACCTTCACGCAACTTTACCAATGTGACCGTATCAGACAAAGTTGTGGTAGTACTGGTAGTATCATTAAATGTTACTGTAACTTGTATCGTTACTCTTTTTAGAAAATTTCCATTATCATCTTTAAAATTTGCAACAGGGAGTGTTGCTGTAGCTGTTGTTGAAGAAACAGCAGCGATTATATTATCTAAATCACCACTAGCAACAGCACTTCCACCATCATTCGTAGCAGACGTAACCGTCCATGCCCATGCACCTACAGGAAAACTAGCAAATTTTTCTAAATTATTATGAAATGCTGTAAGTGTAATAGTTTGTACAGTAGGTTCTGGATCTCCAACATCATCAAAAATATATGTATATGTGTCAGGTGCTAATTCTAAAGTCTGTGCTGGATTTCCAACATCAATATAATTTAAATTTTGTTTGGCAACTCTTGTTTGTACTTTTCCATCAGTATCAATTGCAGTAATCGCAAATTGAATTGTTGCTTGTTGTGCATCAATATCATCTGCATCAGCTGTTCTAAGAGCAATAACATCACCATCAACATAGGTATTTGTAACTGCACTAACAGCACCAACAGTAATATTTGTATCTGTAATTACTGCTCTCCAAGTTCCATCTGCTTGTGTTCCAGAATTACTACTATCAAATGCTAATGCTTTATTTCCCCAATACACTTCTACATCAGTTCCAGACCCAGTGTAAGTACTAACAACACCTTGTTCATTTGCTTGGAAACCAAAAGTTGGATTAGTGAGTACAACTGTTAAAGAATTATCTCCATCCAACGTTCCAAAAATTGCTGTACTATCTGTTGCTAAAGGATCAGCAGAAGAATTTGCAGTTAATTCAGTTTGCTCATAAACATCAATTGTATAAATTCTACGAGTAAATCTATTATATGACAACCAAAATTCTGGACCATAATCCCATGTACTTGTTCCTGATGCTGGCCAAATAGGAAATGTATATTCTGGAATATGAATTTCATCTTCATAAAGTTCTGAAATAGTTACAGTAGCATCTGTCGTAGTTCCAGCAACTACAAGTGTCAACACATCATTTACAGTATAACCAAAACCACCATAGTAAGAAGTCAAAGATTGAACTGTTCCACTAGAATCAGTAGTAAATGTTGCTTTAAATCCTTTACCCTTCCCACCTATTGCTACAACATCTTCATACAAAGTACTAGCACCATAATCAACGCCATTACCAGTTAGTGTAACTAACTTTGTAGTCTTATAATGTCCTTCAGTATTTGTTACGTCTGTAGATATCTGTTTTATCACAGGATCATAATTTTTTAATTCTGATAAAGTTGCAGAATTTGAGAGATCACTATTAGTAAGAGTCTCGGATGTCTTAATTGTATCAGTTTCCGTCTCCTCAATATCAGTAATAATATATTCAAGATTGTTTATCTTTTTATAAACCTTTGCTTTACCACCGTCAGCTGCTGATAATCTATCTCCTTCTCTCCAATCTGTACCAGGATCTGTTGCTAATTTAATATATTTTACGTCTGGATTTGTCTCATAAAATCTATAAACAGGATCAGTAAATGCATGTGATCTTGCTTTTAATGTAACACCTTTGGGTTGTAATAAATGTTTTGCAGTATCATAACCAATTTGATAATCATCTGCTGTCAATGAAATATTTTTAGTAGTTTTATTTTTACTGTAAACAATATCACGGACAGTAGTTACAGTTTTTCCATTTTCCTTTGTAATCACAATAGGAATATTAATAACTACACTATCAGCAGAACTACTCATTGCGCTAGGAGTATATTTCAATTGGTTGTTTAGTACTTCCACACTCAATGATATACCACTACTCGGAGTAAAAGTTATATTTCCACTATCTACTGTATAAGTACCGAGGGCACTAGTACCAGAATAAGTTGCTTGCTCATGACCAAGAAAAACTCTAAGTTGAAATGCTCCAGCTGCATATTCACTGTTTTCAACAATACCAGAAGTAGTAGACTCAAAAACGTGAGAATCTTTGGTGAGCATAACAGTAAGACCGTCATCACCAGTTCTCTGATATGATAAAATAACTTCCTCATCATCAATAAACATAGTTGATGCATCTAAACTATCACTGAGATACGTTATATCAAAAGTAAAAAACTGATTATTATCAGTAGAACTTTCGATCTGATACAAAACAAATTTCGACGCATCTGTTTTTTTGAATAAACGGAAATGTCCGACGATTGCACTAGAAACAGTAGAAATTGTGGCTAAAAAATTAGTCAGACTAGTGCCGTTTTGGTCTAATTCGGAAAGATATAGATTATCAGCAAAGCGAATATCACCATCAAATCCCAGACGTCCATTTCCAGGATTTGTTCCTATATTGGTCGCCTCATACTTATATTCAAATGTAACACCACCTAATGGAATTTGAACATTAGCAAGATCCCTTCTCGCTAATTCAACCCCACCCTGTGTCGTTCCATCATGTAAAACAACCGATTCTTTATCAGAATCGGTTATCATTGTTAATTCACCTTCCTGACCCGTAAAAACTTCGTTTTGGACCGAACTTCCACGTTTAATCTTAAAGGTTATTGACATTATCTACCCTTTAATACTACTAATGTGTATACGTCTGCACTAGGATATACATTTCCTGTTGTTGCAGTGCCAGAATAACTAGTAACTGTTCTTGTGCGAAGCCCATGAATATGAGCATTTTTAACTAAACGAACTTGCAACACTGCTCCTTTTCCTATTCTTGATGGGAATATACTACCATCTGTTAACCGTTTAATTCTTGCCTCAGCAACATGCGTTGGTGCTGGTTCATCTGTTATTCCAACTACATCGTGAGCAGCTGCATTTACTGTATTGATAGTAAATCTTGGATAAGCCTCATTATCAAAACTATCAGTTGCAAGAGATCCACTAGCCAATGCAATAACTGACTCACTTGAGGCCGCTGCATTACCACCTATCACATTCTGAGTGTAACCAGAATGTGTATTTGCCCATTTAGCAGTCTCATTTGCTATAAATCCATCACCAGCAGAGGTTATTGTAACACTTGCAACATTATTATCACCATCAACGGTTGCAATTGTAAATGTTGCAGGAGATCTCCATGTTCCCCTACTGGTAGGAGGTGTAACCGTAAATGTTGTTCCAGTTGCCCATCCTCCACTATTTGAACCTCCACCAGTATTATCATTAGTAATAGTTATGGTACCAGTAATAGGACCTTCATCTGATGCAACAGCCCCAATCGTAAATTTATCATTAACTTGATCAATAATTGCTTCTGCATCTTCAACATCAAAATCAACAGGAACATCAATTTCATACCATTTATCAATAAAAGCACTATCTCTTACCAAACCACCAAATTCAGAAACCGCAGTGTAAGTAGGAATACCAAGAGTTGAATGTGAACTAGTAGTAAAATAATAACAAGGAAGTTTTAATTTAATACTCGCTGTTTTTAAAGTTTTAGTTGTTATTCCTTGCAAACTTGAAATATATCGCAAGTTTTTAATCGTAGGAACATTACTAGAATCAGATGCCTTTAAACTAACTTTAATCTGATAAGTAGTAAAATCTCCTAATTCTTTTCCAATAAATTTATTTTCAGCAGTTCCCATTTTCAAATTTCCAACAGGTTTTAATTCTTTCCATGAATCTGAAATTGTAGAATTTGCAGAAGATAATTTACAATAAACATTTAAACTAGTTCCACCAGGTAAAAAACTATCCAATATAACTTCTAATGAATTCGCCGAACTATCAGTTTTTATTGATTTGCTTATATAATTTGCTGATGTTCCTGTACTATCAATAATATTACTAATCGCAAGAACATCAACCATCTCTTTATCAATAACAGGACTAATACTATGATCAGACGACACTCCCACTAAACTAGGAATTAATTTCACATCTTCATCATAACGACTAAAACCTTGACTTTTAACTAAACGATTTGGATAAACAGTTGCACCAGTTGTTATATTACCTAATTTCCAAGAAACTCTAGTATTTCCAGGAGTAATAATACCAGCCCTAATTGAATACAAATCATTTTTATAAGCAGGACTATTATCAGAAATATTCTCTAATGTTGCACCATAAGTACCTTTTGCAAAACCACTTCTCCTAGATACAAGACTTGTTGTTGGAGTATTTACTACAATAGTATTTGCAGTTATACTAGATACTGTAAAAGTTGCACCATTAAGTTCTGTGATATTTATTCCACTGACATATCGTTCACTACCAGTTGAAATGTTAGATACAGTACCTTGTACTCTATCATCACCCACAGTCGCACCATCTTTTCCTAAAAATGCTAATACTGAACTAGCACGAAATTCTCCATATACCATCGCAACTGTTAATATATCATTTATTGAATCATAAGCAATTGCATAACCATGAGGACCTTTTATATCTGCTAATGTTCTCGCCCCTGGACTAGAAGTATTAATACTCTGGGAATGAACAACTGTACCTGACATTTCATCTGCTAAATTAGTGTATGCACCAGTTAGAGTATATACAGTTTCCTTTCTACCCACCAAACCACTAAGTTTAAATGTATCACCTGCCTTAAACCCATGTCCAGGTATTTTAATAGTTAGCAATGATTCGTGTAAATTTGCAGAAATACTATCCTCTAACAATAACAATGAATTAGAACCACCACCCCAACTTAAAGATCCAGAAGATTCTAATATTGCATGGTTATTTCCAGGAGCAATATCAAAATTTGCTCTTTGCAATCTAAACCGTAAAATATCAGAAGGATTCATATAATTACCTTGATACAATCTTCCAATTGCCAATGGTCGTGTTCCTGCTCCAGAATCAACATTCAATGTTTGTAAAGTATATTCACTGGAACTAGATGAAATAGAAATTGCATACTTTCCTTTTTTCAAATAAACATAATCATTAAACACAAAATTCTCCCAACTGTCCTTAGTAGCATCTGTAACTGCTGTTACAGATTTTGCTATAGTTGAAAATGGAAGGGACTTATCACTAGGAACTCCATTTATAATTTCACGGATCTGAACTATCACATTTGGTACAGCAATTGTACTGATACCACTCGAAACTGAATGAATAGCATCAAATCCTAGATCAATACTTTGTGCAAAACAATCATCCAAAATATCAATAATTTGAAATAAACTATTCTCTTTTTGTTCGGGTGCATTATGATCTAAATTCCTAGTTGATAATTTAGTTGAAACGGTATCTGTTCCATAAAAATATCCTTCTGCGTTAATACTTTCATCATCTGAAGAAATTGTTATCAATTTTGATCCACATGGAAATGAAGATCCTTCTGCATGACTTACAATAATTCCAGCAAGAGTTGTTCCATCTTCTCGTAATAAATCACTATCAGTTGCATTTGCATTAGAATTTCTAGTTGGTTTAAAATCTCCAATTACATTAGACAATCCTATATAGGTATAAGATCCAGTTAAATCTTCACGTATAAATTCAACTTTTCCACTAGAAACTATATGATCATTTGACATTCCTACATTATCAATAGTTCCAAACCCTGTAGTCGCACTTTGTTCAAATTCATGGTGTAACACCTTTTGCTTTACTGTATCTCCTACAACAACACCAGTAATACTTCCATCCATTTTCAAGGTTACATAACCATCATTGATATTCGGAATTCTATATTTAAACTTTAATGTACCAGATGTATCACTTTTAAGTGTATCTGTATCTACATAAGAAGTATAACTACTATCAATAGAAGATAATGCACTTGCAGATGTTGACACATCCTTTCCATCAAAATTAACTTTGATTTTGGTGCAATTTGGTTTTAATCCATCTACCGTAACTACTATAACCTTTGATGCGATTGTATCATCTACTTCTTTTTTCCAAGAATTCCACTCGTTCCCGATATATTTTCTATTAGATTTTCCAGCAAATTGTGAAGGTGTAATTTGCATAATACCTTGATAAACATTAGGTTCTGAATAACGAATTGGTATATTGCCATTAGTATTAGAATTTTCAATTTCAACATAAGTCGAATTGCTACCATCTGCTAAAAATGTCACTAAATTTTTTGTTGCCTCATGCACTGATGAAGAACCTGCATAAATTGTATCGTCTACAGTCTGAATTGCACTTTTATCAAACGTAATATGTTTTTTAGTAAAACTCGGTCTTATCTCATCACCATCTTTTGCCACTGAATATTCGTCATGTTCCACATCTCCAGTTAAAGGATCTCGAAAAACATGAACAGGATCAACGTCATCGGAAAGAATAATATCCCCACTACTAACAGATTTCTTAGTAGGATTAACAACAACACTACCTTTATCATATAAATAACCATCAATTTTAATATCTGCCAATTTTGTTCCATCTGACAATCTTTCTTGCTTAGAATCATCTACCTCTGCCAATAAGAAATCTTGAACATTACTGTCTTTTGGACCTTCTAATAATTTAACTGTTCCATCCGATTCTAAACTTAAAGTATTATTTTTTGCAGAATAAGTCGTAACATTAGTAGACTTGACCTCACCCCCAAAAGATACTAAAGGATAATCAGTTAAACTCACTAATCCATTATTTTCACTTCTTAAATCTATAACATCTCCGAGTCTATATGACTTTCCATTTGTTGCTTTATATACAGGAATATCATCAACATTAAAAATGGTTGATCCATCTTTTTTACTTTTCCACACAACTGTACTCGGAAAATGTGCTGTTTGTGCAATAGATTCTCCAATTTCATAAGAACCTATATCATAAAAATCTCCACCATACAAAAAGAAATAATAATATGCAATCCAAATAGGACCAGATGGATTTTCTTCTCCATCCTTTAATTTTAAAACTCCTTTTCTATAATACGAATCATCTTGTCCACTTTCTACAACATACCTATCAGTTACATCAAAACCAGCAGTAACTAAATCAGTCTCACTAGGAGTTTGATCTGGCCAAGTTGTATTTAAAGTAGTATCACCAGCAATTTCATAAACTTTAAAATTATGTGGAATAACATCAGTTTTTGCCAATGTAATATTTCCAGTTTTTACTAACAATTGATCTGTTATGTATTCATGCCAACTAGAAACAGATTTTACTCCTCTAGCTAATCCAGTCTTAGTAACTGATGCAACTACATAATAAGCATTGGTACTGGCAATTGAAGCCTTATCTACTTTTTTCTGTGTTGTCGTTATACCTGTTGGATTTGCAGTCGTCGATTCTCCTACCACACTACTCAATGCAGGAAGTAAAATATCAGCATCGATTGCTTTTATTTCTAAAGTAGAATCTCCAGCTGAAAATCCATATCTATATTGTGAAGTTTCAAAAAAACCACCAGATGACAAAGCAGAAGTGCGATAAACCAAAACAGGTTCATCAATATCAAATTTATATCCACTATCTAAATTTACTGTTAATGTACTAGCAACAGTATCAAGTGAAGGAGTAAAAGTTTTACGTATTTTACTAATACTACTAAAAGTTGAATTTATAGACTGCACTGATTTTCCCATTTCATACAATCTTGGATTAGAAAATTCTCCTAAATAATTAGTCTTTTTTCTGTCAATTGCAGATACAAGAGGATAAAGTTCATTTGCAACCGCAGTATCTAATACTGTTCTTGTAGTATCTAATTCGCAAATTACTTTTTCATCACCAGTTGACCCAGTTAATTCTGAATCCTTTTTTGTGTCAAAAGATGCATATTTAACTAAATGTGTTACATCTGAAATAGTATAAGGTTTAACAGGAGCTTCATATGATACCGCAGTAACATCAACACCACCAACATCAGTACCATTTAAATAAAATTTATTAGCTGTCGGAATAAATTTTCCTGTTGTATTTTTAACTACAATCGTAGTTGCTGTTGGAGTACCAACAACAGTACCTTCTAAAACTTCTGTAGTATTACTAATTCCAAGACCTATTATATCCGGTGGATCACTAGGTGGATTACTACCTGTTGCACCATGTGTTCCTTTAATAGTCAATGTCGTAAGTTCGATTTCATCAAAATTAATATCATTCAATCCTACTTCAAATTCAGTTTGTGTAGGTATCCAAGTATAATTCTCATGCATGGCTGTACTAGGTGCAATTGCAGTCATATTAGTACTAGAAACTGCTATAACATTCTCATCTGTTTCCTTTAGCAAATTTGCACCTGGATTTAATGAACCACTATAAACTTGAACATTTAAAACAACATTTCCACCATCATCAACAATTGCACTAAGAAATTTTGCTTTAAAACCTGCAGTAGTTGCACTATTATATGGTTGCACTAAAAATTCTCCAGGAGTTATATCACTATATTGTGCAATATCACCGCCTGCTAGACGTATTTTTGTAATATTTTCTGATAAAGTAATATTTTCTATTCTGGCATCACCAATAGGAATATAATCACTTCCTACCTTTTTCGTTAATAATACTCTACTATTTTCAACAGTAGTTTGATTATTTGGAGCAAAATGAGACCATGAACTTCCAGTACCCCATTTTAGTCCATTTTTAGTAACAACTCGCAAACCAGATTCTGCATGTGCAGAAGATCCTCCCCATAATGAAGCTGTAGCTCCATCCATCAAATTACCAGTAGTATCAACACTACTTTCACTTCCAGTTAAAGTAAACTCATTTGCTTGTCTAACAGTAACTTTCTTTCCATCAATAATCTTAGAACCAGATGTAACTTTTAACTTAACAGAACCATCAATATCATCAACAACACTAATATCAAAAGGAGATTCTGTTTGACTAGTTATACCTTGAACATATTCTTTACTTGCAATTGAATCTTGATATGAAACTTTATTTTGAACTTTTCCTTCAATAACTCTTGCTAATTCAATAAAACCTTCATTATCAGTCGCTATATCAAGTTTTTTATTGAATTTTTTAGAAGATAAGGTTACTGCTAACTTATACCGAGTTGCACCAGCGGCACTAACATTAGCATTTTCTTTACCCAATGCAGGATCTAACAACTCTTTGTCTGTAAGTTCATCGACTATAGATTCTGCGACAGTCAATCCTAATTGATGATTATACAACATCACACTTGCATAATCTTCTATTTTTATCACCTGTGATGTTACTTCTAATGCAAATCCATTAATATAATATGTACCTGCCCCAATATATGCTAAAGCAGATTTTTTAACTCCAGTCGGAGAATTTGCAGCTGCAATCAAAGTAGTTTGATCAACAGAACTAGTAGCAGAATATAAACTATCTCCATCTACAAATTTATCCCCGCTTTTAGAAACTACATATAAACTAACACCAGACTCATTAGTGGTAGGTGGTCTAGTTAATATTATTTTTCCTACTTTTGTTCCATCAACATTTTGAATATCCATCCCAACAATATAATTACCATCATCAAGCGTCGAATCGGTATGATACTCATTATAGAAGCTAGATGAGGTAGTATTCTCAGCAAGAACTATATGTTGTACGTCTGTTAATACAGTTAATTCCCCTGGAACTAATTGATTTCCACTATCTAAAGTTGCGTTAGTAATATCTTTCAACTGTTCTTGCAGGTTCGTTTGGAGTTGAGTTAATTCTCTCGCCTGTACAGCAAAACTAGGCCTGAATAATATCCTCCTATAATTATTCCCCTTAACAGTCTCAAAATCATCGAAATATGGAGATTTGTTAAAATCTAATTTTGCCATGTTTATTTACCCCTAAAATTCTAATACCAATCTAAGTTTTTGTATACTGCTTGATTGTCTTGTAATGGGAGGAATATTTGCTTTGTATAATATGCTCCCAGTATATTGTTTAACAGTAGGAACCACAACCGCATTATATTCTGCTGTATCAGTAGCCGTAGGACCTGTTATTAATAAAGTATAATCTGAATTATCTGACGTTGTTATTGTACTATACGTTGAATTTTCATTATAACCATTCTCAAAAGTAACATATATATCACCAGAAGTGCCATCTCCAACTACTTCTACTACCTTTCCTTTTGCAACATCAGCTGATGCATTTCTTTGTGTAACTATAAAATCTGTTGTTCCTCCAACATTATTATTAAACTCTGTCATCCCTGCGGAAAAACTACCTTGACCAAAAAGATCAGCTGGTCCATTCAATGTAAATTTATAAAGTGGAATTCCAGAAGCATTTATAAATTTAGTTCCTAGCGCTTCTTTATTTGCATAAGTATAATCATCAAATCCTGAACTATATGCATATGGTCGATAAATCAATCCAACTTGTCTGAATTGATTTTCTGACATTAATCCAGTTTCACTTTCTGCCAAATCTACTGTAACCATAAGTCTAGTTGTATGTAATTCTTCAACCGCATCATATGAATGTCCCCTAATAGGAGAAACAATAGGTTTTAAAATATCACTCCAAGCAATACTTCCACTAAGAGTAGGATGTGTTGACAACCCATCAACTTGAATTCCATCAATATTAAAATAACCAGAACCTTTATTAACAATTTGTATGTAATAATTCCCAGAAGGAATTCTATAAATTATTCCTTCAAAATCAGAACCATCACCAATTAAGGTAACCTTTTTACCTAAAACACCTGACCAAGTTGCAGAAGAATCTAACGTATATGGAGATTTTATTGCAATATGATAAACTTCTCCTGGAACAGCCTTTTCTCTATTATCTTCAATTATATCTGAAATTGAAATGGGCAACCATGCACCAATACTATCCGATGTAATCGTCGCAAAATTATCGTAATCTGTAGTTGAAATAGTAGTCATATGTTTCCAAATATAACCATCATCATCAGCAGCTAAATTTTCTGATACATATTGTCTCTTGTTAGCAGTTCCACCTTGTATAATATTAGTAACAGTAGGTTTTCCAGCAGTATTAGCTTCACCTCCATTATTTGATATACATTTCCAAATATTATGATTACTATTATCATCAGAATAAATATAAAATTTTAATCCAGCGAAATCAGTATCGTGAGAATATTCTTCATATTGAGTTCCCGCTGTATAATCATACCTAGGAACAACAAAACTTTTATTAGTTACCTTTTTACAAAAAACCATATTATTCCAGATAGAAATATCATCTGCATCTTTATCTATTGGAGTAGGAGGAGATGCTTCAGTCGTCCATGGACTAATTCCTCCAACATATAAATAAACATCTCCAGTACTAATTAAATCTGAATAAGCCTTTGCCAATTCTAATTTATGTTTGTTTGTTATTAATGCCATATTTTTATCCTATATCGTTTCTTGTTTATTATCATAACTAGCATTTGTATCAACAACTGTCAAAATTGATTTTGTATGACTATCTGGTTTACTCGCATACACATATTTAGGGTTCGTTCTAAAACCAACTGGATGCACAGTTTTTTTCAACATATCCTTGTAAACTGCAGGTGATACTGAAGATTCTAATACATATGAAAAATCATTATATACTTCTTTATCTGGTAATCTTTGAGTCCCATCTGGCACTCCAATATTATCTATCGGACGCATTTTAGATCTATATACAGGATTTGTAATTAAAGTTCCTTTAGCAGTTGGATCTGGATAACCAATTCCTGCATTACCTCCAGGAACTGTTTTTGCATCAAACGAAAGTTCAGTTCCACTATAACTAGTACCATGATTTGCAACTTTAACACTAGTTATTGACCCAATTTTACTTCCGTAAGTATACAATTTACATTTAGGATCAATCTGATTCCTACTAGAACTAAATTTATAAGCATATGCCAATGGAAATTCAGTATAATTTGCTCCACCATCTAACAATTCTAAACTAGTAATTTTACCACCATCAGAACTTTCAATAATTGCTTGTGGTTCTCTAGGTCCTATCATTTTAATTTCAGATCCATAACAAGTTGCAACAGGTTTAGCAAATACTTCACCACTTGCTCCAGTATAACCTAATTCACTTTCAATCCATCCTTCATTATTAGATATATCTCCATTCTGTATAAAACCAGCATACCAACTTCCAGTAGTAGGATGATTAACATAAGATAATTCAAATCTTTCACCAGTATAATTTTTTCCTAGTAGTAAATTTTCCCACGGATCACCATCAAACAACCATAAACGGTACAAATTTGGAGAAATACTCTCAAATTTTACAATACGCACTATTTGTCGATAGTCCCCAGCCGGACTTTTTAATATAGTCGAACCTTTCAAAACTGCAAGTTTATCAAAATTAGAAAAAACATCTCCAGACGGCCAATGATTTTCTATACTAGTAGACCATTCTGCCTCATTAACACTAAATTCATCATCAAGAGCATTATACGTTTTAAAACTTCCAGTTTTTGTTGCAGCGAATCCATATACATCAATATAACGAATAGAAAATCCTATCTTACTATCACCATCTATGAAAACACCTTGATTACTAGAATTACTATCAAGTATTAAAGATTCTACTGGACCAGAAGAAACAGATTCAACTGCTACTCTTCCCCCAATTCCAGACTTATCTAATTTTGCAGCCTCATCACCAACCCTATAACCA
>Ga0310345_10002226_pt1 | contig 20009 bp, 20 predicted proteins | sample HC15DNA20500_MG_FD_204667 | JGI IMG/M metagenome (GOLD analysis project Ga0310345, IMG submission 204667) | Marine microbial communities from station ALOHA, North Pacific Subtropical Gyre - HC15-DNA-20-500_MG | ecosystem: Environmental > Aquatic > Marine > Oceanic | place: Pacific Ocean: North...
GCTTTTGAGAAAAATACCTATCCATAACGGACTGAGAACCAAACAGATTGATGCGGCAAGAGAAAATTCAATGGTTGTTTTCCACCAAATGTTAAACCCCCTCAAGCAGAGTGGGGTTACAGTAAATAAAGGCAAATGTCCCCTATAGCCGATCTCGGAAGAGCTCGACAACAATTCACTAAAACTAGGTGCTATCCTGGTCTCCCATCGATTATCCCTAAGCACCCCAGCTTCAGCCATCACCCTTTCAGATTCCCAAGATAAAGCTCCGCCGATCAGTATTACTTCATCCACATTCTCCCTTTCAGCTATTTCCTTCAAATCTTGCGGATGACCCAATACTTTTATTCCAGGCAACATCTCTGACCCAGGACGCAAATAGTCATCTAAAAACCCTATTACAACCGATCCCTTGTCTCCATGTTCTAAGTCTTTTGCCAGTGAGATCCCTCCGGGATTCGCCCCGACGATTAAAACCCTAAAAACCCTGTTGTGATAGATACGTATTAATTGGAGGGTCTTTTTGGAAAACAATCTAAAAGTGATGAGGAATAGGCAGCCAACCAGCCAGGTCGTCAACAACCATAAACGTGAAACAATTGGAGATCCCCCCAACAAATAGCTCAATACAATAGTCAAGAACATTCCGTATGAGCCTGCCAATAGTATCTTGCTTGAGATCCAAGAGGTTTCCCTATAGATCCCATGACCCCAAGCAGAAATGAATGTGACGGCACAGAATACTATAGTCATCAGCTGATAGTTTTCCATATTCGGCCCATACCACGCACCAAGTCTAATCTGACTTGCTATTGCCGACGCTAATACAATCGCCAGCATGTCACCCGCCGCAACTACTAGTTGGCTTTTCCGTCTACGAGTCATAGTGAAATCTCAGGAAAAATCAATCCGGAAATTGGAGGCATCGAATTTACCAAAACTTGAGCTCCACCGTGGTCAAAATGAAAAGTCATTCTTTTGAAATCCAGAGCAGACAAATTTTCTGTGACCTTATCCTGATGCCTCGGATCACAGATCAGAAGTAAATATCCTCCTCCTCCAGCACCAGCAATTTTACCTCCGTCCGCTCCCATCTTAAGTGCAAGATCGTAAGCCTCATCAATCGCAGGGTTTGAAACACCTTCAGCAAGCCTCTTCTTCATCTCCCAAGAATTGTGAATGATCTCACCAACAGCCCTTATATCTCCCAGCCTGAATACCTCTAAAAGATCTTCGGAACTTTGTTTGATGCCATGGAGGCTATCTATAACCACTGGCTTTTTTTCTGCGGAAGATTGTGACTGTTCTTTGAGAATAGTCGCGGCATCACGAGACTCTCCAGTGAAAAACAACATCACACTTCTTTCAAATTTTTCCTGAAGTTCAAGCGGCAATCCCACTGGGTTTACCTCTACCCCCTCATCGCTAAATCGCATGACATTCAATCCGCCATATGATGAAGCATACTGATCCTGCAGGCCGATCGGACGCTTCAATTTTCCAATCTCAATTCCAGAAGCCATATCTGCAGTATGAGACTTTGTGACATTGCGTTCGCAGAGCGTGGAAAGTGCCTTAACGAGAGCTACGGCCACAGTACTGGAACTTCCCAAGCCAGTTCCTGGTAGAACTTCAGAGGCAGTAAAAACAGAAATCCCCTGCTTTAGCCCGAACTCCTGAAGTATCAGCTTAAGATACCCAAGATCACCTTGAATATTGAAAGGATCCCCACTTTTTTGCCTTTCAGACATTCCGAAATCAGCGGAAGTTATTTCCAGGGCATCATCCATGCTAGGCTTAAGCATCACATAGAAATATTTACTAATAGTCGAGCTTACTACCATCCCTCCATAGTCAGAAAAATAGGCTGGGAGATCCGTTCCTCCCCCAGCAAAAGAAATTCTGAAAGGTGCTCGGGCTATAAGCATTAAATCTCCAAGTTATTTTTGAGTATTACGATGGAGCGAGCTCTTTTATAGCAGCTGATATAGTTTCTATTTTCTGTTCTTCCAAGTGTGAAGAGGATGGCAAATAAAGGCCGTTATCGGAAAGAAAATCCGATACCGGGAATTCTGACGTAATCCTGTAGCCCCGGGTCTTTAGCACTGGCTGGCGATTCATTCCTACGAACAGGCGTCTAGTCTGTATTTGTTTACTTATTAGATGTTTCTCAAGATCATTTCTACTGAACCCAGCCAGTTCTGGATCTATGGTAATAGCAGTCATCCAGTAGACATTCTTCGCCCAAGACAGTTCGTCTTGAAAATGAATTCCAGGCACTCCTGCTAGAGAATGACGATACATAGCATTCACCCTGCGACGTCCGGCAATCAGTTTGTCGATTTTACCTAGTTGAGCCCATGCCAGAGCTGCTTGAATATTGGTCATACGATAATTGTATCCCACATCCTCATGAATGAAATGGCGTGGGCCACCTAACGGAAAACATTGGTTTCGATAGTAACGACATTTGTTCGCCAAATCTTCAGAGTCAGTAACGATCAATCCCCCTTCTCCACTAGTTATAACCTTGTTCGCGAACAGACTGAAAGTCGCTATGGTTCCCAATGAACCAGCTCGCCGGCCTTTATATTCCGCACCATGTGCTTGTGCCGCATCCTCAATGATCGGCAGACCGTGTTTTTCTGCTATATCTGAAATGACATCCATGTCACAAGGATGTCCATATAGGTGGACTACCATTATTGCTTTTGTCTTGGAGGTGATCGACTTCTCTATCAAGTCAGGATCGATATTCCAGGTTATTGCTTCAGCTTCTACTGGAACCGGAGTTATCCCTTCGTACATCAGCGCATAGATTCCGTAGATCCCGTTGTGGTTAGGTACTATTACTTCATCTCCAGCAGACAACTCCAAGGCTCTAATGGCCAGATGTAGCGCTACTGTGCCATTACAAACCGAGACTCCGTGTTTAGTGTGACTATATTTTGCAAAATCAGCCTCAAGCTTATCATTATATTTTCCACCAGAAGATACCCACCCGCTATCAAATGCATCTATAAGTGCCCGTCTCTCCTCAGACCCATATGTTGGCTCGCAAACTGGTATAAATTCACTCACGTCCTTTCACTCCTCATTATGGACTCTCCGACCCTAACTTGTCTTCCGCCTAAACCTTAGTTCTTCTCCATCTCAAGATCATTTTCAACCATCATCCTAACAAGATTAGAGAAACTAACCTTAGGGTGAAATCCCAACACTTCTCTCGCTTTTGCAGAATTTCCAACTAGCGTACTCGTCGGGGTAACTCTATAAAATTCCTGTGAGCTTTTAACATAGTCTTTCGGATCTAACCCCACGGTGGCAAAAGCTGCATCTACGAAATCCTGCACCGAATGTGCCTCCCCCGTAGCAATTACGTAGTCATCGGCCTTGTCCTGCTGTAAGGCCAACCATTCCGCTTCCACATAATCTCCTGAAAAACCCCAATCTATCTTCGCCGATGTATCTCCCAGGATCAGCTCACTCTGTTTCCCAACGGAAATCCTAGCAACCGATTGAGAAATCTTTCTAGTCACATAATCTGCGGGGCGACGTGGGGATTCATGATTGAATAAAATCACATTAGAAGCATGCATGCCGTATGCTTGCCTATAGTATCTAGTCATGTAGTAGGCAAACGTTTTGGCGACAGCGTAGGGGCTCTGCGGATTGAAACGAGTTGATTCATCCTGGGTCTCCGATTCAACTTTCCCAAACATATTGGAAGTACAGGGTTGGAGATATCGAATATTCACGTCGATTTGCCTGATAATTTCCAAGATCCGAGCCACAGCAGCGGCAGTGATATCACTTGAGTATCCCACCATATCGTAGCTCCAACGGACATGGTCCTGATCTGCCTCATTGTAAATCTCATTGGGGCCTATGTCTGCGATTATTCTATAAAGTGAAGTAGGATCAGCTAAATCACCCTGATGTAAAAAAAACTGCTTGTTAAAAACATCTTGGTCTGAAATAATATGGGAAATGTTAATAGTATTCCCTGTGGCCGACTTTCTTATCAGACCATGAACTTCGTATCCCTTGGCCAGCAACAAATCAGCCATGTAACTTCCATCTTGTCCCGTGACCCCAAGAATCAATGCTTTCATATGAACTCCTCAACCCTCTGTACAACGAATTTTTCTGGTAACTCTTTAGCCCAGGTAAAATCAGTACTTTGCCTGTCCAAAGAAATAGCTTCCGAGTCTGATAATCTAGCCTGGTAAACTAACGAAACAGTATGGTAAGGTATATCTCCACCTCTGCAATCCACGGCGAACGTTTCCTCGAAAAATCCAGAGAATTGTAAAGAGATCAACTCAACTCCTAATTCCTCTTTGCCCTTTCGAAAAGCTCCATCTATTGCTTTCTCTGAATGCAAAAGTCTACCCCCGGGGACCCACCACTCACCCCTGAGCGGATGGTTAGCTCTCTTCACTAGCAGGAAATTACCTTTTGAATTTTCAATCACTAGATCTACACACACGACTGGAAGTACTTTGGTGATAGAAGCGTACAGAGTTTCTGGTATTCTCATAATCAAAAAGAGTAGCTAGCCATATTTCTTAAGCTCCAATGAGGATCTGTTCATAGTCCTCAGCTATTAAATCCCAATCAAATCTTTTGGCGTTTTCGATCACTGCCAGTCGCATCTTTTGTAGAATTTTCTTATCAGAAAGAACTGAGTACAAACCATTCGCCAATGCTTCTGGCGTAATTGGATCTATCCAAAGTCCAGTCATTCCGTGATCTATAAGATCGGGATCCATCCCATCAGGACATCTGAATCCTAACACGGGAAGCCCACATCCATAGGCCTCATAGAGAGTGACATTGCCAGCCCCACCTCCAATCGTTGGAACCACACACAAAGAACATTCCTTCATAATGGCGTACACTTCTTTGCTATCTGGGATCAGACCGTAAAATGTCACCTGATCAGAAATCTTCAGTTTTTCTGAGAGATCAGTAAGTTTCTCCCTCTCAGGACCGTCGCCTATTAGAGCCAAACTGACTTTTAATTTATGTCTTTCTCTCAAAGAAGCGACAGCTTTCAATAGTAGATTCACACCCTTATGGCTTTTTAAACGGCCCAGGCAGACTATATCAAATAGTGGCAATTTTAACTCGCTGAGCTCCCCGATTTCTTCTTTGGGAACTCCATTAGGCAGAAAATGGATTCCTTCTTCCTGGCCGCTCACTCTGCGTATTCGTTCCTGTTCAACTCTGGAATCAGTCACTAAATCAGCCACATGCACGGTATACCGAAGAAGGATTTTTTCAAGGAGCAATCCTATCCAACCAACTGACTTAGAATACCGAATCCACAAATTATCCCACACTTCAAACCAATCGATAACCAGTGGTTTGTTTTTGTGGTGACAAGCGATAGCAATCGGCAGAAGATGACTCATAGGCCACTGGCTAGCCCAAACAAAGTCATACTGCTTAATTCTCCAAAGGTTCGCCAGAATTCTAAGAAAGAAATGGATCGGTTGAATCTTACTGCGTTTCCCTTTCTTATTAAAAAATTGAGGACTCTGACCTAGGCCTACATATTTTATGCCATATTCGACCGTAGTTTCACCACCTTCCCAACTTTGGTAAGACAACAGATCGACTTCCCAGCCGAGCTTGACCAACCTTCTGCCTACTTCGAATTGTCGCCTCTGGGCACCACCTTTCACATAGGGATATGCCACGTCAGCAACCATAAGCAACTTCTTCCCTCTTGTATCTCCCTCGTGGTGTTTTTTTTTCATCAAGAATTTCCCTAAACTGATCCTATCTAGTTTCTATAATCTTCTTAACTGCCAGCTTCACTGATTCGAAAGAAGTAGCCGGCGGGCCCCACCCCAAAATTTGCAACTTTTGAGTGTCATACTCATACGTGGGAACGTCTCCTTTCCACCCTTGGCTTCCACCCGTGTAAGCAATATCTTGCGTCGCCCCATAGCCTTCTAAAACTAATTCCGCAATATCAGCAACAGTCGTTCGGTCAGATGGACCAATATTAAACAGATTCATCTTCTCGTCAGCATTCTCAAAAATATACAACAGAGCTTCAATTAATTCGTGAACGTACATGTAAGGCTTACTCTGTTTCCCGTCACCGAGCACTTCGAGTTGTGCAGGATTTCCGTCGAGTTTTTCCAAAAGATCGTAGATAATTCCATGAGTGGATCGGTCTCCAACAACATTTGGAAAGCGACATACCCATGCCTGGATATCATAAAGCCCCGAAAACGCAGAGATGAAAGCTTCTGACGCTAACTTGCTAGCACCATACAGTGATTCTGGTAATGCTGGAGAATCCTCTCTTAGCCTCCCTGCCTGCTCTCCAAAAATAGCCCCTGTAGAAGCAAACAAGATCTTTCTGACATTATATTTCTGCATACATTCTAACACGTGATAACTCGTCATGAACGTCAGCTGCAGGTCCCTTTCCGTAGATTCTGTTCCGGCTCGGATATCAGAATTAGCTGCAAAGTGGAACACTGCATCAAAAGATTCACGTTCGAATAACCCGTTCAACTTATCCAGCTCTAGTAAATCCAAGTCGTACAATGAAAAATCTGGATGCTCCATTGCATCCTTTAGGTGTTCTCTGCGTCCTAAAATAAAATTATCAACACAGACAACCTGGTTCCCTCGTTCCAACAATTGGTCTACCAGGTGACTACCTATAAATCCAGCTCCTCCTGTTACCAATATCTTCATCTGGACACCATCCTCAATATGCTCCTTTACCAATGATTACTTTCCAGGGTGTGAGTAAAAAAATCTTCAGATCCATCCTCAAAGACCTATCAGCAAGATACAATCTGTCGAACTCTACCCTCTCTTCATAACTCACATTGCTTCTTCCACTTACTTGCCACAGGCCAGTAATTCCAGGTCGAACCGAATGTCGGTGCTGCAAAAAATCCTCACCCGCAATTTCTATATACCTAAACTCTTCTGCTTTAGAAATCGGCCTTGGACCAACCACGGACATTTCTCCACATAGGACATTCCAGAACTGTGGAAATTCATTTATGCTTGTTTTTCTCAGTAGATTTCCAAGTCCAGGAAGGACCCTGGGATCTTCTTTTAATTTGTAGTCCTTTTCCCACTCTAATCTCAATGCAGGATTGTCCTGCAATATTTTCTCTATCTTTAAGTGGGCGTCAGCTTCCATCGTTGAAATTTTCCACAATTTAATTTTAGCCCCTTCCATTCCGACAACGGGGACTCCAAAAAAGAAAGAGACACCTGGATAGCTGAGCTTGAAGACAACCCAAATCAACATCAATGGAAGAGCCGAAATTAGCAGGACTACACTGGAAAACATAAGATCAAACAAACGTTTCAAAATTCTATAGATCAATCCCATACTTGTGCCTGCCTCACTGGTCCTTTGAGCTTTCTGTAATTAGCTCACAAGCTTCTTCAATACTGTCCATAACAAAGTCAGGCCTCTCCTCATAAAGGTCGGCGTCGTGACCATCGTGACCCGTTCGCACTAAAATAGTCTTGCTCACCCCTGCTGCTTGTCCCGCAGCAATATCACACAATCTATCCCCTATTAACCACGAATTCTCCATGTCCAAATTATGTTCTTCTAGCGCCTTTAGTATTAACCCTGGAGCTGGTTTCCGACATTCACACTCTCTCTTGAGCGTTTTGTCTTCACCTGAAAATCCCTTGTCAGGGTGGTGAGGACAAAAATAAATAGCGTCGACAAAAGCTCCATCCAACCCCAAAATCCACTCCAATTGAGCATGGATTTTCGACAATCCTTCTAAAGTCATAAATCCCTTAGCAAGAGCTGGTTGATTTGTAACTACAAAAACAAAAAATCCGTTCTGGTTTAGCTTGCGAATCGATGTAGCCGCTCCAGGTATAAGGGTTAACTGGTCAGTTCTGCTAAGATCTCCAACCTCTTTGTTAATTACACCGTCTCTATCCAGGAAACACACTTTTCGTGCAACGCCGCGATTCATTCGACTAATTTTACCAGCCCGAAAGTCCCTTGTCACAGCAGCAAGTCTTTCGCGGGTACCCATATCCTTAACATATTCTGTGGTAAGGTAAGCTCGAATTTTTCCACCAGATTTGACTACTTTAGGGAAAATATCTCGTCCGAAATCACTTGGTTCGTTTTCGGGGACCATCTCCAAAAGGGACGGATCCAAGACATAGACTGCAGCGTTAACAAGGTTTCGCCGACCAGCAGACTCAGCATGAGGCTTTGAAAAAAATTGTTTAACGAAAGCCTCGTCATCTATTTCAACTAAATCACTATCCAAAGGGTGGTCATTTGGATGAACTACCAGGGTGGCTAAACTCTCTCTGGATTTATGAAACTCTACGAGATGGGTCAGATCAATGTCTACCATCAGATCGGAGTAAATGACTAGAAAAGGATCTTTATGACATTTGGCAAATGCCTTGACAGCCCCAGCTGTTCCAAGAGGAGGGTCCTCTGTAACTATCTCTAGATCAATTCCAAACTCTGCTCCATCTCCAAAATATTCTTCTATTCTCTCTGCCTTATAGCTAGCCAACACTGTGACTTGATAGAATTGATGAGATTTTAGTAGCCTGATCTGATGTTCCAACACGGGTATGCCACCCACTTCGACCATGGGCTTAGGTATATCACGCTTCCCTAGCCTAGTGCCTTTCCCTCCGGCAAGGAGAACCGCCCTCATAAACGACCTTCAATCCTCATCGTTTTTCCTAATTGAGGTTCACCAGATTACTAATGCTCAGACTCATGAAATATATTTGTCAAAATATGATGCAAAACCACATGGCCAGATTCCACCCAACCATAGTCCCAGGAGGGTAAAATTATCGGATGGTCTAACAAGTCTCTACACACCCCTCCATCTTTCCCTAGGAATCCCACTGTAGTCATCCCTATATCTCTAGCTTTCGAAACTGCTCTAACTAGATTAGGAGAGGAGCCACTAACGGAAATGACTAAAAGGCTATCGCCTTCTTCAGCCAGTGCTTCTAGTTGCTTTTCAAATACAACGTCAAAAGATTCATCGTTACTCCAAGCGGTTATCAAACCAATGTTATCGGAAAGAGATATTACTTTTGGCCGCACTCCAGCAGGAGAGATACCCGCTTTCTGAAGATCCAGAGCCAAATGATTTGCCGTAGAAGCACTTCCACCATTTCCAGCCACAAACATGGTACCGTTGGCGTTTCTCACCCTGATAAGATCTTCAGCAGCGCTTGCCATTGATCTCACGTCTATGTCACGAATCAGAGTTGCTACACCCTCCAACCAAGAACTTATTCTGTCGTCATAATCCATCAAAACTACTCCTAGGAACAGTCGAAACTATTTTTCTATATTTTCGGGCCCATTGAAGTTTTCATGGGGCCGGAACACTGGGTCCATCAATATACCCAGAGGTCAATCTCTCAAGAAGAACTCAGCCATTCTGAAATCCAAGTCGGTGTCAATATCCAAGGCTCGTTCTTTCGGTACAAAAACCGTTCGTACGACACCTTCGAACACTCCGTCCTTAGCCATTACAAACTCTGGTTTTACCACATATGCCACCGTAGTCACATCAAACACCACAGGTGAATCCTGACGCCTTATTATTGATCTTTCAGGACGAATAGCTAAGTGAGCCTGTCCTTCGTCGGTGATTTCGACCTGATTAAAATAAGGGCTACGATGGGCATCAGTCACAGTAATCACTATATCTGCTTGTCCTTGTTCGTACTCATCTAAACAAGCTTCCAAGTCCTCAATGAACCGCAATGGAGCGGTGGGTGGTACCACCATTAACAGACCTAGATCCCTTCCTTCTACTTCTTTAATATACTTAACCGCATGCCTCCAGACTCCCCATTCAGGACTATCATCCTTGGCCAAATCAGGTGGTCTCATAAAAGGGACTTCCGCACCCGCTACCCTTGCGACTTCTGCAATATCGCCACAATCCGTAGAGACAATTACTCGATCAATTCGCTCGATCTCATGAGCCTGCTGGATTGCTCGCGTAATTAAAGGCACTCCATCTAAGACCTTTAGATTCTTGCCTGGCAAGCCCTTAGACCCTCCTCTAGCACAGATCAGGGCTATTCTAGTTATGGGAATTTCTCATTTTACTTGCTTTCTTCGAAGATTAACTTCGTAATTAATTATCAACTTTCTTTTTTTTGGTAAGTATAAAAGTGTATTCATATGAATACACTTTTATACTTGGTAACAAATAGTGTAAAAATGAGTCAATTCGTCCAACCAAGGCATACATCTTCCCACTTCCCGGGAAAACAACATGAGCAATTTTCTCGAAAAACATAAATTTACAAGGAATTGATTCAATCACGAACTGACCCTCATAATTTGTGAGATCAGCTTCTTCGATAGGTCTTTCGAAATCATCTCCCCTTCTTTTAAAAATCCAACGTTTTCGCCGTCTGCCCACCCGTCCCTTACCAAATAATTTTTCATAGATATACTTGAACAATGGGTTAAAAAATGTGGCTTCATCAACAAAAATAGCCGCTCCATCATCTTTTAAAATTCTATCCAATTCTTTCGCATACTTCTCATGGTCCAGATGATGCAGAACTGAGCTTCCCCAAATCACATCAAAAAAATTTGTATCAAAAGATGGTTCAGATGCATCGCCAACCACTATTGTTCCCTCCAGTCCATTAGCAGCGAGCATTCCCCGAGCATTCCCTACTGCACAACTTGAAATATCAATACCATAAACCTGAGCACCTGAACGAGCCGCCCTAACGACTTCCTTGCCAGTTCCAACGGCTACTATCAAAACCCGCTTGCCTTCCAAGTTTATATCTTGATTAGCTAAGTCTAAATCACCTTCAATCTCTTCATTAACATTAAAGGGCATGGACATATACTTTTCATCCCAAAATGCTTTAATGCCGGACTCATTATCTTTCATATGAGGTCCCTTCTTCGATCAATTCATCAGCAACATAGTCTCTGGGTGCAATACTTCCCATGATTTCGTTCCAACGCATAGGAGAAACCCCTGTACCTGGACGTTTAACAGTTAGATTACCTTGGTGAAAGATATCTCCTTTAGAAATAGTGCAAGACGCCACCAAGGATTTTCTCGCGATTTTTCTGTTCTTTCTTTCACTTTCAGTGACCGATTTAATGCCAGTCCCCATAGCTATCTCCACATTTCTAATCGCTTTTACCATCGCTTTTAATTCTTGTGGTTCAAGGCTGGCCCTGTGATCTGGACCTGAAAGATTGCGATCAAGTGTGAAATGTTTTTCTATCACATGTGCACCCATAGCTACTGCTGCTATGGGAACCTCTATGCCTATACTGTGGTCGGAATAACCCACTTTTACTCCAAATGCCTGCCTGATAGACTCCATAGCTCGTAAATTGACGTCGATCATCGGTGTTGGATACTCAGTGTTACAATGAAGGACAGTGATCTGTTCGAGCTCCATTCCACCATCTTGCAATACGCTCAGGGCTGTTCCAATTTCCTCAAGCTCGCTCATCCCAGTAGAAAGAATGACTGACTTAGCTCGCTTAGATATGTGCTCCAGATAAGGGAAGTTAGTAATTTCCCCAGATGGAATTTTCATGCAATCCAAGCCTAAGTCCAGCAAAAAATCGATGCTTTCTAAATCAAAACCTGAAGAGAAAAATTGAATACCATGTTCCTCACAACACTCCATCAGGACATGGTGGTCTGCTGTTGACAATTCTAACTTGGAAATCATCTCGAACTGTGATTCGTCCGCGTCAGTCGTCCGAGTTTGATAATCTGCTTTCTTAGCGTTTCGAGTAACTACATTCCGGGATTTATAGGTTTGGAACTTGACTAGGTCGGCACCCGCTTCTGCTGCAACCTTCACTAGATTGCGGGCCACACCCAGATCGCCGTTGTGATTCACTCCGGCTTCAGCAATGACGAGAGTACTCATGTTAGCTCAATTCCATCTTATCAAATATTGTATATGTCAGGCTTATAAAGTTTTAAATTATCATCCGTACTAAACCAATCTATTGTTTTTCTTAAGCCTCTGGCAAACCCATCCGGGCCTCCATACCTAGGTTGCCATCCAAGCAGTTCTTGTGCTTTATCGGTTGAAGCCAGCAACCTTTCTACTTCACTGTCTTCCGGACGAAGTCGTTCTTCTTCTGTCATAATTTCTATTTCCTGCCCCATCGCTTCGGCTATAAGTTGGGCCGTTCTACCTATAGATATGTCAAAGCCACTCCCAACATTGATCACTTCCCCAATCCCCTTGTCAGAATCTAATTGTGCCATAAAACCAGCTACGGTATCTGACACGAAACTGAAGTCTCGAGTAGGTCTCGTACTACCCAGCTTGATCGTTCTCTGTCCATTCGCGATCTGAGTTATGATGGTTGGGATAACCGCCCTCGCTGACTGCCTAGGTCCGTAGGTGTTGAAGGGACGAAGAACCGCAACTGGCGTTTCAAAAGATTTGTAAAATGATATCGCTATCTGGTCAGCCCCTATTTTACTGGCCGAGTAAGGTGACTGGCCCTGTAGCGGATGGCTTTCCGTCATCGGCACTGTTTGTGCGGTACCGTAGACTTCACTCGTCGATGTGTGTACCACCTTAGACACACCCAGGTCACGAGCGGCTTGTACAATATTGAGGGTGCCCTTGATGTTAGTATCCACATAAGTGTCAGGAGAATGGTAAGAATATGGAATAGCTATAAGAGCTGCCAGATGAAGTACTGCGTCACAATTTTTCATCGCAGTCCTGACCCCGTTAGGATCTCTCACATCTCCAGCCCAAACTTCAAATCCCCCCTTAACTTCTGGAATACAGTGGTCCAACCACCCCCAGGTGCCAAACGAGTTGTAAAGCACAAAAGCGGTTGTTTCGTGGCCCGCTCGTACTAGCGCCTCTGTAAGATGAGAACCAATAAATCCGTCCGCACCTGTGACAAGGACTTTCATAATCACTCCATAGATTTTTTGGACATTGTAAGTGTAGTTGACACAGTAAAAGTCACTGATCTGCTCTTACGGGTCTTATACTCGACTTTAATAATGCTTTCACCTTAGCATCCCACCCTTATCTTCATATAAAGAATTCAATTCCTGAAGCATCTCGAAGCACTGTTCGCTTGCCAAGCTCTTAATGACATTGAGCTTCTCAGACCTCTTCCCTTTGGGATGATCATTTGGAAGGTTTTCCCTGGCCAATATAGCTGTGATTATCGGAAGGATTTCCCTGTCCAAAAATCTAGCCATCGATTCAACTTCTTTCAAAGGCTGGGTTACAATATTCTCATAAGAAATAAATAAGATTTTACTCCTGTTGAGCTTGGTTAAGCTATTGAGCTTCGTCTTACTCATCTCATAGACTTGGGATTGAGCTAATATGATCTTGTCCATCTCATTGGAGTTTTCCCACTGTTCATAAATTTTATAAACGAACCAGGGGATAGGCCCTTCAGTCCCCTCAAACGACATGGAGAAATCAATCGGATCAACTCCCCAACGGCTGCCCCATCCCTTCCGATACCATGAATACACTAGATCTACAGGGTTTCTCTCTATGTTGATCACCTTAAGATCAGGATAAGTCTCAAAATACAGGTCAATATTCGGCAAGGTTTCGTGAACGATATAGGTGAAATATCGTTCTCTTTTCTTAACCTCATCAGTGATCCTTTGACCATCGTCATCCAAAGTTCTACGCAAATACTCTTTAAAATGAGGAGACCGATAGATTGATGATTTATCTCCTATCCTAGAGTTCAGATTCCTTCCAACCATCAGATCATATGCACTATTGTCGACCTGGCACTGCAGGATGGCTCCCGAGACTTCCTTCTCAATCACACCCATTCGAACCATATAAGCTAAATGTTCAAAAAGTCCAAAATACTGAACATGCTCAACGTTCTTGCAGCCAGCTAAAAGATCCGCTAAGAGGAATTTCCCCGCCCTAGTAATCCCATCTACCAGCAACAGATCGTCTACTAATTTTTCTCTCTGAAAAATCTTCATATCGTAACCTTGATCAATTTTTTTAAATCTGCCCTTTAGTCCACATGGAAGTCTTCTGCCAAGACAGTCCTGATCCCTTCTGAAAGATGGATCTTAGCTTCATATCCAAATTCTTGTTTAGCTTTATGACAAGACAATCTATAACGTATTGTCGGTTCACGCGGTCCAATGTCTGGTTTGATAGTCACCCTGCCCGCACCAACATTTACAACGCAAGCATTAGCAATCTCCTCTATACTCACTTCACTCGGACCCGCCAAATTGAAAACCCCAGATACTCTACTCTCGATCGCGTCGAGGCTGGCTCTAGCTACATCACTCGAATGAATCAAGTTGATTTTATCATTAACCGGAGGTTGAAGTACGATCTCTTCCCCATCCAATGATTTACGCAAAAATTTTGGAATCATTTTTTCTTTAGACAATCCGGGTCCGTAAATCGAAGTCGGCCTCAACACAATCAGGTCTAACCCTTTCTCTTCAAGAGAAAACAGAACCTGTTCTGCTAGAAATTTTGTCGAACCATAAAATCCACCGAAACCTGTGCTATTTACTGGCGATGTTTCCACCATCCTGTCCTGGCCTGAGTCCTCGTAGACAACGGCACCTGAGACATAAACTAGCGGTACCTCTCGGTCTATTGCCCATTCTCCAAGTGCCAAGCAAGATCTAACGTTGGCGTCGAACAGTTGTTTGTTACTCAACTCTGTTCCTGAACTGGGAACGCTTGCTCCAGCATGGATCACAGCATCGACACCACCAAAAATATTGTCTATCCCGCTGGGGGTTTTCCATTCAATCAAATCCCATGGAGACCAGCACAATGAAGGATGGCTCGCCTCAGGAATTTTCCTTGAAGACAAGCGACCTGTCATACCACGGGCCAGCACCTCACGGATGATAGCTCCTCCCACCATCCCAGAAGCCCCTGATAGTCCGACCTTACTCAAAACCACTGGAGTTTAGTCCCTATTTTAGTAGGCAAGGTCGAAATAGTATCAACAGAACGGTCATCGATAAAAACTTCCTCTAGATATCTGAAAGAAATCCCCGTCCGATGACGAACTTCACTCAGAGACTCACCTAAGTAATAATTTCTCACAGTCATTTCAGGTTCATTAAACCCAAAATAGCTTCGAACAGCTGTAGTACCAGAAAAACGTGCATTAAATTCAAACGGCACTGGACCATTTTCTCCCAACATCAGCTGGATGTTTAATGTGCCCATAGATGGCAATAAATTTCCTACACCCTTAAGAATTGGATAGAATTCCTCAAAATGTCCTACTTCTACTACCCAAGAATTGCCACCCTTTAGCGTGCGTCTAGCGGTGAAAGGACCTAATATTTTTCCATCACTAGTTCTAAAAACACTACAGGTATACTCAGCATCAAGTTTGTCGCTGGGCATGTCGATTAGTCGCTGCATCATGGGGTTAGGTACAGAATTGAAAGCTTGGACTAAATGGTCTATGTCCTCTATAATGTGCACATGTCTATTGGAAGTCCCAACCCTAGTCTTGAAGACAAGAGGAAACCCCCAGTCTCTAGCTTTATCAATAGATTCATCCAGATTCCTCGGAACAAAAGCCTCCGCGTATGGTAGTCCGTTTTCTCTGAGGAATTCAGTTGTGAGCCATTTGTCATTTGAAATCTCTACTGTTTCCAAGCTCGAGGCCACTATCAAAACACCTGTGTCTGCTTCAATCCGATCTTTGTGACGAGAAAAGAACTCTAATTCGAACTCTGATCCGATCATCAATATGTCGATCTCTTTTTTTGCTATCAAATCGGATATATGCTGCCTGGCCCCACTTTCCTCCACTTTGGGAATTAGAAAACTTTCTGAAGTACGGTACAGCCCAGCGTTAAATGGTGATATATCAGCACTTAGGACAGTGAGGTCTAGAGAACTAGCATGGAGTGACTTTATCACGCCCTGTCCTACACCACTCCCAGCTCCAGTGACTAAGATTCTGATGGATTCCAGGGTGCCTCCTCTCCTTTTAAAACACGAACAATCTGACCTACGCTGGTCAAGTCATGAGCATTGGAACCCAAAGAAATCATTGCTCCATCCTCCAAACACCACTTTATCCATAGCCAAGGATTTGGGTGATAGCGAGAGTTGATCTCTATCGCCTTCCCATTTCTTGATGCTTGGTTGATTACCTGACGGACTCTTTCCTCATCAGGTTGCACATCAAATCGCCTATGACTCATTCCAAACGGATGTCCCAAGATATCAAGATCGGGATTCTCAAGTGCCGCCATAGACAAAAGATATTCAGCTTCAATCGCTTCTGTTGGATCAACCTCTCCAAACCCTCTGATCTGACCTTTTTCCCCCGGAAAACGATGGACACTTCCCATAACCAAATCACAAACGGACAGCATCTCATTCGTAGCATCCAGGGTTCCATCCCAATCTTCCACTTTGGTTTCCAGGCCGACGAAAGGTACGCAAGGATCAGATGGAAGACTTTTCACTTCATCTACATAATCAAAAAACCAATCTTCCGATGACTTACGTCCGTGCTCAGAATATAGGATAGCTTCCAGTCCAACTGAAACCGATTGCTGATACATTTCCTTCACTGTATTAGCTCCGTCGGTCCAGCTAGTATGGAGGTGGAAATCAAAGGCGGGACTCGAACCGATTTCTTCAGAATAACATGAATCCTGAAGATAGACTCGATGCTGACTATTCATAGAATCTTCAGCTGACTGGGCATTTCATGACCCACGACCCATTTTCTTTCTCCCACACATTCGATTTTTCCCGATAAAAATCCATCACGGCCCAAAAATATTCTTCCTTGACATCCATATATTGCAGAAACCACTTAAAGTGACGACGGGGAAACTCTCCATCATATCGATTGACTAGTGCAACCCCTTCCTCACGGGTAATGTGGTGTCTCCTTATATCCGTTTGAGCATCTCTAGAACATCTGCACATACCAAATTTCATATAGGCCAGATACCAGTGGAAACCATCCGCTTTGTCATCCAAGCTTACATGTTTAGTATACGTCCCTTCCGAATGACCCTCTGGATTCGTCTGGAGTCCTGTATTCTTGACCGCATAATAGAAATTTTCTTGTGGAGTCCATTTGTGATAGTAGGAGTACCAATGCATTTCTAAATCTCTCTCACTGATTTCTTCAGGCGGTGGAGGACGGTACAAGTTCATAGCAGGAGAAACCGACTCCTCTTTAGAAAGGATGCCTCGCTCAAGGCCTACTCGAATAAGGTCGGTTACACCTGAACCCTTGTAATACTCATACTCCCACTCTTCAGGAGTCTCCATTGGGCGATTCATGTATTTCTCTGAACCTCCGTATTCAAGCTCTCCATTCTCTCCGTAAAAAATAAGTTTTATATCAAATTTGTTGGCGATATGAAAGGCCCAAGCCTTTTGGCCGTAGGCAAAAGGCTCCCAAGCGTCACCTTTAAGCTCAAAAGATAGTCGAGTCATTTTTCTGTGAATCGAACCATCCGGTTGTCCGAGAATGTTGGTGAAACCACTGTTTACAAATGCTTCAAGGTTCTTCCATCCAATATCCGTGTACTCAAAAGGTGACCAAGTGACACACAACGGATGCATACCATATCGAACTTTCAATTGATGGGCTACATACGCACTATCCTTACCCCCACTCCCTGGGACGATACAGTCAAACTGTCCATCTGAGCGTCGGAATCTGTCGCACAGATCTGCAAGCTCTTTAGCTCTTGTATCCCAATCAACGACCTGATCTTTCTTCAAAGCCCACTGACAAGCGGAACAAATTCCTTCCTCATTGAAACGTGTCCGAGGACGCTGATTGGATACGACACAGTTCTTGCAATACACTACATCCTCAGGCAATTCATCAAACTGTTTGTCTAATGACAACTCGAACATTATATATTCCCCTAACTCAACGTATTTAGTGATTTATAAAAGATTTCAGAATTCCTAAGCCGACCTTCCCACTTCGTTCTGGATGAAACTGACAGCCCACAAGATTATCCTTCATCAGAACCGAACAAAAAGTGTCTCTACCATAATTGGTCTCGGCAAGTACACAGCCCGCATCCTCTGGGATCACATAGTATGAATGCAAAAAATAAACGTAAGCAGTATCCTCAGCATCCAAAGATTCCAAGACCGAATTCTTCCAATTGACATCTACATTCCCAGGCTTACTGATACTGTTCCAGCCAATCTGAGGGATTTTATAGGGCTTCCCTGTTGGTGCTGGTCCAGTGAACCGGACGACCTTTCCTTCTATGAGATCCAAACCAGGCCAATTTCCATTTTCTTCAGAGACACTCAACATCAACTGCATACCCAAACAAATGCCCATCATAGGACGTCCCGAATCAGCAAACTCTCGTACAACCTGATCTATCCCATTCTCTTTCAATGCCGTTATCCCGGCCTCGTACGATCCAACCCCCGGAAGTAACAATCTGTCTGAGTTGATTATCTCTTCAGGATTATTAGAAATCCTTACGTCTGAACCCAAAGACTGGAATGCTTTCTGAATATTAAAGAGGTTTCCTACCCCATAATCGACTATAGTCAACATGTTAGTTCATTTGTCTCCAAAATAGTTATTTTCTTATGTGGTCCGAGTTTCAACACCATTATTATTGAGGAATTCCTTTATTCCAGATATCGAACAAGGCTCTACCATCAATCCATCCTCACCCCCATACCCTTCATTCAAGAATTCGATATTCCCTGAATCAATCTGTGCGCCCATTCGAAGATCTGCAGAGCTATAGGACATAGTGGGCTGGTTAACAGGTCGACAGTAGTGGTAATGAAAGATGGACGCGGCGGCGACTGCATCGGCCTTGCCTTCGATCACTACCTCTTTGAAATGCTCTGGCTTGCCTGCACCACCACAGGCTATGACTGGGACCGAAACTGAACTCGATACAGCCTCAACAATCTCAACGTCAAACCCATTTCCCATACCTTCATTATTGATTGAAGTAAGAAGAATCTCGCCAACCCCTAACTCTTCTGCCCTTTTTGCCCACTCAACAGTCTCAAAATTGGAAACCTCACGTCCATAGTCAGTCCATACTTCGCATCTTCCATTTTGCTGCCGGTAACTTTCAATGGATAGAACAATACACTGTGACCCAAAGATCCGAGCTGCTTCACTGAGAAAATTCGGATCAGATACAGCTGCCGTATTTATTGCAACTTTATCGGCTCCAGCCCTCAATAAGTCGTTTATATCTTCAATACTTCTGATGCCACCAGCCACAGTGAGAGGAATAGCCATAGTTTCAGAAGTCTTTTGAACAATCTCTTTGAGACTGTTTCTCTTGTAGAGACTAGCCACTACATCCTGATAAATAAGCTCATCAGCACCTTCATGGTAATATATCTCAGAGAATTGCTGAGCTGTGCCCAACACCCTATTACCTTCAAACTGCAGGCCTTTCACGAGATTAGGACCCTTAATATCTAACCTGGATATCACTCGAGTTGGATGGCTCATCCAGCCTCCCCTTGAAATCTCCCAAGACAATTTCCTGAGGATTTTATTCAGTGTATGTTTTTTAGTAGTTAACTTACATTTACCTGATAAATAACATTGAGCACTAAATTTTTGAGAAACAGGGTGCTTTTTTAAGAAACAGGGTGCTTAAAGGTAAAAAAAAAAGAATAAACAAACAACTATGTGCGTTATCGGTTCGGAACAACTATGAAATCACGCAAGATGATTGTTGCAAATGCTCCAAAATAAATTGCACTTAGATTTTGATCCCTCTAGTTTTGTGTTTGATTTGACTTTCTCGACATAACATCTGCACAACTTTTTGTAAAATGGAAAAAATTATAAATATGATTGAACAATCTAAAAAAAATGAATTAAGCATTGCTAAGATAAAAGACGTAGACGAAATCATGAAATACATCGATCTTGAATGGAAAAAAGACCATATCTTAGCTATTAATAAAGATTTCTTTAATTT
>Ga0310345_10002227_pt1 | contig 20007 bp, 18 predicted proteins | sample HC15DNA20500_MG_FD_204667 | JGI IMG/M metagenome (GOLD analysis project Ga0310345, IMG submission 204667) | Marine microbial communities from station ALOHA, North Pacific Subtropical Gyre - HC15-DNA-20-500_MG | ecosystem: Environmental > Aquatic > Marine > Oceanic | place: Pacific Ocean: North...
GCATATGCTGCAATTGCCTAATGCGGTGCTGGGCACGGTGATGCTCAGCCTGCTGCTGGGGACGCCGGCACTGACCATTATTGGCGCCATCGGGGCAGCCCTGACAGTGGGGTTGAATCGAGGCGGGATACTGCTGGCGGTACTGGTGTTGCCGCTGTACATTCCGGTGCTGATTTTCGGTGCCGGGGTCATCCGTGCGGCAGCGGAAGGTGGCGCGGTCAACGGCATTCTGGCCATTCTGGGTGCCTTGCTGGCGCTGACAGCCAGCCTGGGTCCACTGGCCGTATCGGCTGGTCTCAAAATCAGTTCGGGTAACTAAATGGTTTGGCAAACGATCAAGCGCTGGTACCACATGCTGGGATCCCCGCGCTATTTCTATACCTTCAGCTCCTTGGTGTTGCCGTGGCTCACACCGATCGCACTGGTGACGTTGCTCACTGGCCTGGTGTGGGGGTTGGGCTTTGCCCCCAGTGACTACCAGCAGGGCAACAGCTATCGCATCATTTTCATCCATGTGCCGGCATCCAGTGGTGCGTTGATGGGTTACATGGCGCTGGGCGTGGCCGGCCTGGTGGCGGTGGTCTGGCGCATGAAGATGGCAGAAGTGATGCTCAAGGCCATTGCCCCGTTTGGTGCGGCGCTGGCCGCTATTTCACTGGTCACCGGCGCGCTGTGGGGCAAACCCACCTGGGGCACCTATTGGCAGTGGGATGCGCGCATGACCTCCATGCTGATTCTGCTGTTCATGTATGTCGGCGTGATTGCCCTGCAGAATGTGATCCGCGACCCACGGCAGGCCGCCCGGGCGGCGGGCTTGCTGGCCATGGTGGGGGTGATCAACGTGATCATCGTGAAGTATTCCGTGGAGTGGGTGCAGACCCTGCATCAGGGATCAACGCTCAAGCTGTTTGGCGAATCCACCATCAACCCGGCCATGAAGTACCCGCTGCTGATCAGCATGCTGGGCCTGTGGCTGTTGTATGCCGTGAATGTGTTGATGCGTGCCCGCACCGAGGTGATGTGGCGCGAGCGACGCAGCAAATGGGTGGCCAAACTGGTGACCCGGCCGGAGAAAGGAGAGCAATGATGGCATTTGAATCCTTTGCCGATTTCCTGGCCATGGGTAAACACGGTTTTTATGTCTGGAGCGCTTACGGAATCAGTGCGTTCCTGATTATTGCCAGCATGGTGCTGGCCCTTCGCGGACAGGGACAGGTGCGCCAAACCCTGGCACGGCAGCAGCGCCGCGCCGAACTGGATGCCGAGGTAAATGATGAATCCCGTACGTAAACAACGCCTGCTTCTGGTCCTGGCCGTGCTGGTTGGACTGGCCATTGCGGTGGGCCTGATGTTTTACGCCCTGCGTCAGAACATCAACCTGTTCTACACTCCCCAGCAGGTCGCCTCTGGCGAAGCGCCCCTGAATACCCAGATGCGAGTGGGCGGGCTGGTGGAAGCGGGGTCTGTCGTGCGCAATGAAGAGACCCTGGACGTGAGTTTTGACATCACCGACGGCAAGGGCAGCTTCACGGTGCACTACCAGGGCATCCTCCCCGACCTGTTCCGTGAGGGCCAGGGCATCGTCGCCAACGGCACCCTGATCAGCCGTGAACGCTTTGAGGCCGAAGAAGTCCTGGCCAAACACGACGAAACCTACATGCCCCCGGAAGTGCAGGATGCGCTGGAGAAGGCGGGGCATCCGGGGGCGCAGAAAAGCAGTGAATAGTGAATAGTTAACAGTGAACAGTTCGCGGTCGGGGGTTGTTCTGGCTGCGATGTGGGAGGCCGCGCCGGGGAATAGGTGCGGCCTCTTGCGTTCAGGGAGCTGGGTATTCCACCGGTTTGATCTCCGCCTAATGCTGCGCCCTGTGCCCTTAAAACCATGGCCAGAGTATGGACGCGGCGTCATGCTTTCAGGCTGGCTCTTGGCTATTCCGCGACGCTGTTAACTATTCACTGTTAACTGTTAACTTTCCCTTGCAAGCCCCCTCCCAAAGGCCCTAAATTCGCGGCTATCGGCGCCCTGTCGCGGCGCCCCTTTTGTCAGGGCTTTTCATGAGTCAGGTCATCATTCTTGTCGACGATCCCGCGGACTGGGCAGCGTATTATCCGGCTCGTCATCTGTTGTCTGCCAAGGAGTATCTGCAGGCGCAGCAGCCGGTGTGTACCGACAAGAAGGTGCAGGTCATCAACCTGTGCCGCAGCTACAAGTATTTGAGCCCAGGTTACTATTGCTCGTTGCTGGCGGAAGCCCGTGGTCAGCGGGTGATGCCGTCGGTACGCACTGTGAATGACCTGAGCCGCAAGGCGCTGTACGGGCTGCATTTTGAACAGTTCGAGACGGCGCTCGACAAGGCCATGAAGCGCAAGGGCGGTGGTTCGGACCATTTCAGCCTGCTGCTGTTCTTTGGCCAGACCGATCAGGAAGGCCTGGGGGAACTGGGCCGGCAGATTTTTGATCAGCTGCCTTGCCCGCTATTGAAAGTGGAATTCCGACGCCGCGAAAACTGGGCCATCGAAGCACTGAAACCGCTGACACTGAAACAGCTCAAAGGCGAGCAGGAAGACCGTTTTGCCCAGGCGCTGGAGCAGTTTAACGAGCGGGTTTGGCGCAGCCCCCGTCGCCGTCGCAGCGACCGTTATGAACTGGCCCTGCTGGTCAACGACCAGGAAGCCCTGCCGCCCAGCAACAAGACGGCCCTGAAACGCTTCGTGAAAGCCGGCCGGCAGTTGGGCATCCGCGTGGATCTGGTTGGCCGTGATGCCTACACCCGGTTGGGCGAATACGATGGGTTGTTTATCCGTGAGACCACGGCGCTGGATCACCACACCTACCAGTTTGCCCGCAAGGCCGAACAGGAAGGCATGGTGGTGATTGATGACCCCGGCTCGATTCTCCGCTGTACCAACAAGATTTATCTGGCCGAGCTGATGCAGGCAAACAATGTGCCGGTGCCGCCGACAGCGTTTATTTTCAGCGATGATGATGAGCAGGTAGATCGGCTGATCGATGAGTTGAATCTGCCCATGGTGCTGAAAATTCCGGATGGCAGCTTCTCCCGTGGCATCACCAAGGTGGCGACCCGCGAAGAGCTGGTAAAGGCGCTGGCACAGTACCTGAAACAGTCATCGGTGGTGCTGGCGCAGGCCTTTATGTACACCGACTATGATTGGCGCATTGGTGTGCTCAACAATCGCCCGTTGTTCGCCTGTCAGTATTTCATGAGCAAGGGGCACTGGCAGATTTATCACCACCAGAGCAGTGGCAAGACGACCTCAGGTAACAGTCGAACCCTGCCCGTACAGGAAGTCCCGGCCAAAGTGCTGAAAACCGCGCTGAAAGCCGCTCGCCTGATGGGTAATGGCCTGTATGGCGTGGACCTGAAACAGTCCGGTGACGAGGTGGTGGTCATTGAAGTCAACGATAACCCCAACATCGATGCAGGGGTTGAAGATGCATGGCTGGGTGAAGATCTCTATCGCCAGGTCATGCTCGAATTCCTCCGTCGCCTGGAAGCCAAGCGCCTTGGGCTGCCGGTGTAAGTAGTTATCAGCTATCAGCTGTGAGCTGTGAGCTACAAGCTACAAGCTACAAGCTACAAGCTACAAGCTACAAGCTACAAGCTACAAGCTACAAGCTACAAGCTACAAGCTACAAGGAAGGGTAAACCCAAAATAGTTCCGGGGTTTTTAGAAGAACGGGAACGCTTTCCTGCTCGTTGAGTTTGGGCTAATAAATAAGCCGAACACCTGAGGAACGAAGCGGAAGCATAGCGGAGTGCCCCCGTAATCTGTAGGAGCCATGCTCGCATGGCGATCCGAGCTTAAGCGAGGCCCGGATCCCGGAAACCCATTTCAAAACACAAAACCGAAAGTCTGCAGCAGGATTCTGGTTTGGGGCTTCGAAATCCGCTTGCCGATCCGCGAAGCGCCGTGTTGGCCATAGCTCGGATCGGTTGTAGGAAGCTCCCTCACGATGTTTCTCCGCACTTGGGGATGGCCAGCAAAGACGGCGTTGCGATGAGTGGCCGGCCTGCTTGCGATGGGCGCTTGATGTCGCACTAATCGCTTTGAGGCAATTGGCTTATCGTTGCTGTTGCAGCGCTTGCCCCACAAAAAAGCCGCACCTTGCGGCGCGGCTTTTCTGTCGATCGAGTAGCAAAGGCTTCAAACCGCGCTGCGGTCTGAAGCCTGCCGTGAGAGGCGGTTACGCACCCAGCAGCATTTGGCCACACACTCGCACAACGTTGCCGGTCAGGCCCTGAGAGGCCGGGCTGGCAAAGAAGGCGATGGTTTCGGCCACGTCCACCGGCTGACCGCCCTGGTTCATGGCGTTCATACGACGGCCCGCTTCACGAATGGTGAAGGGGATGGCAGCGGTCATCTGGGTTTCAATGAAGCCCGGAGCCACGGCATTGATGGTGATGCCTTTCTCGGCGTACTCATCCTTGTAGGCATCGATCATGCCAATCACGGCCGCTTTGGAGGCGCCGTAGTTGGTCTGCCCCAGGTTGCCCGCAATACCGGCGATGGAGCTGATGGAAATGATGCTGCCGCCTTCGCTGATGCCGCCATCGGCCAACAGCTTTTCATTGATACGCAGCTGGCTGGCGATGTTGATGTCCAGCACCATGTCCCAGAATTTCTCCGGCATGTTGCCCAGCATCTTGTCGCGGGTGACGCCGGCGTTGTGAACGATGACATCGAAACCGCCGACCGCTTTGCCCTTGGCAGCGATGGCTTCAGGTGCTTCGGCTGCAGTGATGTCCAGCTCCAGGGTGTCACCACCAATCTGCTCGGCAACCTTGTTCAGGTCGTCGGCCATGGGCGGGATGTCCAGCACGGTTACGGTCGCGCCGTCACGGGCCAGCACTTCGGCGATGGCAGCACCAATACCGCGAGAGCCGCCAGTGACCAGGGCTTTTTTACCAGCCAGAGGCTTGTCCCAGTCGAATTTTTTGGCGTCGAAACCGGCTTCAGAAACACGTACGACCTGGGCAGAGACGTAAGCGGATTTGGGCGACAGGAAGAAGTGCAGCGGGGAGGCCAGTTGCGCCTCGGCACCTTCATTCACATAGACCAGCTGTGAGGTCGCGCCTTTCTTGATTTCCTTGCCCACGGAGCGGGTGAAACCTTCCAGAGCACGTTGAGCGACGCGGGCGGTGCCGGTCTGGGTTTCCGGGGTGCGGCCAACGACCACAACACGGGCGCACTTTTCCAGCTTGCGGATCACCGGGTGGAAGAACTCCCACAGGGCTTTCAGCTCGTCCGGGTTTTGAATACCGGTGGCATCAAAGACCAGACCTTTGAACTTGGCATCGTCATCGCGGTTGGCGGTGTAGTTGTCTGCATCAACGCCCAGCTTGCCGGCTTTCTTTTGCAGCTCGGAAGCATTGCCGTTGTTGGCCAGTACGGAAACCTTGGCTTCCGGTGCCCCTTTCAGGGTGCCGAGAATGCTGTCGACAGCGGTAGAACCGTTGGCAGCACCTACCAGTACACGGCCCTTGATGAAGGAGGCCTGGCCCGGCTGCCAACGATCGAGAATGACCGGAATGGGGAGGTTGATTGCGCCAAACAGCGCCTTGCCCATGGGGGAATTGGCAATCGCCTGATAGGTATCGCTCATGATCCTGTCCTTTGCCATCAGAGATGAATGTGTCCGGTTAACCTTATGCCAACCAGAACGGGTTTAAAGGGGTGCCGAAAGAAGACAGCGCAAAATCAGACTTCTTTCGTAGGGCAGTCAAACCGGCCCTGTCGCACACTGGCGCGTATTGAATCACTGCAATGTTGCGGGTGTATTGACCGGCACCCATGTTCAAACAGTCGTTTGAGCCAATGAGGCATTGACCGGTGCGGGTAGACTGCGCCCTGAGTAGTGAATACCGTGGTCGCGCTGACCACAGACGTCATCCTGAGATGACTGCCTGATTCTGTTAGAGGACATTGTTATGCTGGCAGGTAAAGCCGTACGCAAGGTTGCCATTATTGGCGGCAACCGTATCCCGTTTGCCCGTTCCAACTCTGCTTACATCGACACCAGCAACCAGGAAATGCTGACTGCTGCTATCGATGGCCTGGTAGACCGTTTCAAGCTGCACGGCCAGAAGATTGACGAAGTGGCGGCCGGCGCTGTGATGAAGCACGCCCGTGACTTTAATCTGGTGCGCGAATCCGTACTGGGTTCCAAGCTGGCCCCGGAAACCCCGGCGTATGATCTTCAGCAAGCCTGTGGTACCGGTCTGGAAGCAGCCATCCTGGTTGCCAACAAGATCGCACTGGGTCAGATCGATTGCGCCATCGCTGGCGGTGTGGACACCACCTCCGATGCGCCGCTGGGTGTGAACGAAGATGCCCGCAAGGTATTCATGGCTCTGAACCGTGCCAAGACCAATGGTGAGCGTGCCAAGCTGGGTCTGAAACTGCTGAACCCAAAATCCCTGATGCCCGACATCCCCAAGAATGGCGAGCCGCGCACTGGCTTGTCCATGGGCGAGCACCAGGCGATCACGGCGAAAGAGTGGGGCATTGCCCGTGAAGCGCAGGACGAACTGGCGTGGAAATCCCACCAGAACCTGGCCAAGTCCTATGAAGACGGCTGGCAGGATGACCTGATCACTCCGTTCAAGGGTCTGGAGCGCGACAACAACATGCGTGGCGACTCCACCCTGGAAAAACTGGGCACCCTGAAGCCGTGCTTTGGTGGTCCGGACGGCACCATGACCCCGGCCAACTCCACCCCGCTGACTGACGGTGCCTCTGCAGTACTGCTGGCCACCGAAGAGTGGGCCAAAGAGCGTGGTCTGCCGGTACTGGCTTACCTGACCTTGGGCGAAGCTGCCGCCGTTGACTTCATTGGCAAGAAAGAAGGCCTGCTGATGGCGCCGGCTTATGGCGTGCCGAGCATGCTCGACAAGGCCGGCATCACCCTGCAGGACTTCGATTTCTATGAAATCCACGAAGCGTTTGCGTCCCAGGTACTGACCACCCTGAAAATGTGGGAAGACGAAAACTTCTGTAAAGAGAAGCTGGGCCGCGACAAGGCGCTGGGCAGCATCGATCGCAGCAAGCTGAACGTGAAAGGCTCCTCTCTGGCAGCCGGTCACCCGTTCGCGGCTACCGGTGGCCGTATCATTGCCAACGCTGCCAAGCTGCTGAACGAGAAAGGCTCTGGTCGTGCACTGATCTCCGTGTGTGCTGCGGGTGGTCAGGGTGTGGTCGCCATCCTCGAGAAGTAATCGCTTCGGCGTATCTGCCGAGCGCTGGGTGACGTAACGTCGCCAAGGAAAACGGGCCCCTCGGGGCCCGTTTTTTTATGCCCGCAAAGCGCTCTTTCTCCTGCTATGCCTTAAGCTGGCGGTCAGCTTGCGTTAAGGCTGGGTTCAGCTTGGGCGTCTACAGTCTCTCCTGTGTTCAACAGACATGTGTTCAACCCAAAGGAGATTCGCCATGAACACCACAGCTAAACTGATGATCGCCACCCTGATGGGGCTGACCGCAAGCACCGCCGTACTGGCTGATGATGTACCCCATAATCAGGTACAGTCTCTGGTGAAAGAGGGGACCATCCTGTCTCTGGACAAGCTGGATAAGGTGGCAACCGGCAAGCACCCCCAAGCGAAAATTACCGATACGGACCTGGAGCACGAATATGGCCGCTACATCTACCAGGTGGAGCTGCGTGATGCACAAGGTCAGGAATGGGATCTGGATATCGATGCAACCAGCGGCGAGCTGCTCGGTGAAGAGCGCGATTAACACAGCCGTATTTGTGCATTTTGGCAGCAGGGTGGCACTGGTCACTCTGCTGTTATTGTGTCCGCTGAGGCTGATTGCGGATGATGTCAGCCATGATGAGGCGCTCCGGCTTCGGGAGCAGGGCGAAATCATGTCGCTAAATGCCTTGCTTAAAACGCTGGATACTCACTACCCGGATTTCCGCTTGCTGGAAGTGGAGCTGGAGCGCGACGATGGCCGTCTGATCTACGAGATTGAATTGCTGACGCGTGAGCGTGTGGTACGTGAATTGGAAGTGGACGCCCGTGACGGCCGCATCCTCGATGATGAGATAGACGACTGATGCGCATCCTGCTGGTGGAAGACAGTGTCGCGCTGGCCGATCAACTGGTTCCGCTGTTGAAAGAGCATGGTTATGCCGTTGACTGGCTCGCTGACGGGCGTGATGCGGTGGTGCGGGTTCATGATGATCCTTTTGATCTGGTGGTATTGGACCTTGGGCTGCCGGGCATGGATGGCCTGCAGGTGCTGAAACAGTGGAGGCAGGAAGGGCTGTCGATTCCGGTGTTGATCCTCACTGCACGGGACAGTTGGTCCGAGCGCATTGAGGGGCTACGTCAGGGGGCGGATGATTACCTGACCAAACCCTTCCATCCGGATGAATTGTTGCTGCGTATTCAGGCCTTGCTGCGGCGGAGCCATGGCAATGCCAATGACGAGCGGCTGAGCGCGGGAATGCTGAAACTGGATGAAAGCCGGCAGACCGTGTGGCACGGAGAAGAAGAAATCGCCCTTACTGGGGCCGAGTTCCGTATGCTCCGTTATTTCATGCACAACCCGGGGAGGCTGCTCTCGAAAGGGCAGTTGGCCTCTCACCTTTATGACAACGAAAGCGATCGGGATTCCAATGTCCTTGAAGTGCATGTGAATCGTCTGCGCCGTAAACTCGGCAAGGCCGTGATCGAAACCCGTCGTGGCCAGGGGTATGTCTACACGGGGCAATTGTCGTGACCTCTTCCATGGGGCGGCGACTGGCGATCAGCCTGTTTGCCAGCCTGCTGCTGGCTGGACTGCTGATCAGTCAGGCGGCGCTGTGGTGGCTGGAACAGGAACAACGGGGCCGGCTGGTGGAGCAACTGCGGGCCGATGCCGCCGGTGTGCTTGCTGCATTGGAACCGGGACCGGATGACGCCCTGACCCTGCGAAATGAACGGTTGCATCCCGCTTATCGACGGCCTTATTCGGGCCGTTATTTCGTTGTGGATACCCCACAGGCCCGTTGGCGTTCCCGCTCCCTGTGGGATGCACCATTGGCTCCCCCGGCGACCCCTGGCGTCGCCAGTGGCTTGCTGGAAGGCCCGGCAGAGCAATTGCTGCTTGGCTATAAAGAGCAATATCAGGTGCGCGGGCAGCCGGTCACTGTGTCGGTTGCCCAGGATTACTCGCCGGTGCGCCAGGCCTATCAGCGAGCCCGTACGGCTATGTTAGTGTTCTGGCCGTTGATCCTGGCGTTACTGGCGCTGGTGCAGCAATGGCTGTTGCGGCGAGGGCTGTCTCCACTGCGTCGGGCCCGTGCCGAAATCGAACAGCTTCGTCAGGGCAAGCGCTCGGCGCTGACGGGCAATGTGGTCCGGGAGCTGCAGCCCCTGGTGGCAGAAATCAATCGCCTGCAACAGCATACCGAGCAACAGCTGCAACGCTCCCGCCATGCCATGGGCGATCTGGGCCATGCCCTGAAGACCCCGCTGGCAGTACTCAAGAACCGTTGCAATCAGGATCTGCTACTGAAAGACCCGGATTTGCATCACCTGATGAATGATCAGGTATCGCAAATGGAAGGGCAGGTTCGGCGTGCGCTCAGTCGGGCCCGGGTCGCGGCCGGCGCTACGGCGGCCAACCGGTTCTGCCCGGAAGAGGATCTGCCGCTGGTGATGATGACCCTTGAGCGTGCTCATGACCGGCAATTGACCTTCGAGATGAGTGGGCTCAACGGGGAGACGTTGCCCTTTGAACGTGAAGACATGCTGGAGCTTTTCGGTAACCTGCTGGACAACGCCTTTAAATGGGCGGAGTCGCGTATCGCACTGCGCTTCGAACTCGGCGAGGCGCAGTGTGTTGTCGTTGTAGAGGATGATGGCCCGGGGATACCTGCAGCACGCAGGGGCACCGTGTTACAGCGGGGTGAACGTCTGGATGAGCGCCAGCAGGGTTATGGGTTGGGCCTGGCCATTGCCCATGATCTGGCCGTGGCCTATCAGGGCACTCTGGCACTGGACCGCAGCGATATCGGTGGGCTGGCGGTAAGGGTCTGTCTGCCGTTACCGTCATAACAGCTATGCCAGCGCCCCGGTAGACAACAACACCCGGATCACGTCCTGCTGCTTTTTCACCCCCATTTTGGAATAGATGCTTTTCAGTTGAGAGCGCACCGTATCCACCGACACGCCGTGCAGCTGACTGATTTGGGTGGGGGATTGCCCGTTCACTAGTGCGATGGCCACGTTGGCCTCTTTCGGGGTCATGTCATAGAGCGATTGCAGTGCACTGGCAGGCAGGTTCAGTGATGAATCCGGATCCGATAAATACAGTGCCAGGCTACCGGGTTGGGGACCCTCTTCGTGTCCCAGCGCAGCCATCATGATGTTCATGTTCAGCTCTCGGTCTGGGTGGTGAACCCCAAGTGCTTCGGTGCGGGTTTGCGTGTCTTTACGATCGGATTTCAGCAGGCGCTTGATGATTGTCTGCAGACGATGGTCTTCATCGGCGTAATAAGCTTTGGGCATGCCATTGCTGAGTGACAAACCGCCATGTTGAGCCATCAGGGTCTCAGCGACAGGGTTCAGGTAGGTGACTTTCCCTGAGGCGTCCACAATGACCAGACCGATCATGAAACGGGACAGCGCTTCATGAAGCGATTGCTGGCGGGTCTTCAAGCGGTGAAATTCCCGGTGAATCCGTAATGCCCGGTTGAAATGTGGATACAGCAAGGTGAGGGTACGACAGTCCTGCTCGGAAAAGGGGGTGGCATTAAAGGAGCGGTGCAGGCCGATCCCCACATGCCATTCGTCATCGTTGTAGACGTTGATGGCAGAGATAAAACCGATATCGTTGGGTTTGAGAATCAGCCGGTAATAAAAGGGATGGTCGTTACGGACCGCTTCGGCATCGGTGATTTGTGATGCCTGGCCTACCGGCATTCTACTCTGCAGTTGAAAGGTATGGTCGTATTTGGCCATGCCGAAACGGTAAGACGCCTTTACCGCGGCGGGCAGGCCATAGGCGCCAATCATGCTGCGGGTTTGCGCTTGACGGTCTTCTATAAAGATAGCGCCGGATTTGGCACAGAGGATCTCACAACACAACGTCTCCACAACCTTGTCCCAGTGCCCAGGGTTGTAAGAGGCCTCGTAAATTTCCCCGACGAAGCTCAATAATGATTCAAGCATGGTTACACCATGGCGCTGTCCTGTCCTTCCCGGTACGGCACAACGACACAATTTCAGGTCGCCAATCCCTGTTTATCCCCCAGTTGGGGGATGCTGGCGTATTGTATTGCACTATATGCTAATTATTGGGCAATTCTAACAGCATCACATTCTCAGGGTGGGGTCTTTCCGGTCAATCGGTCTGTTTTGGCGGGTTGGAAGGTAACGGTGAGGAACTTCACCGAGTCACAAGGTTCAGACCCTTTCAGGATCATGTTATTGGGGAGTTCGCATGCGATACGGCAAGCAAGGGGTTGTTCTGTGGGTTGGGTTGATGATTGCCGGGTGGGTTCAGGCCGCCGCCCCGGCTCTGGACGCCCGTTTAAGCCAATATGACTACCCGTACCCCGTGCATTCTCTGGCGTTAAGCGAACAACAGCAGTCCTTGCAGATGGCCTACATGGATATCAAACCGGCCAAGGCCAACGGGCAGGCGGTATTGCTACTGCACGGCAAGAACTTCTCTGGCGCCTATTGGGACGACACCATCGCGGCCCTGTCGGCACAGGGCTATCGGGTGGTAGTGCCCGACCAGATCGGGTTCGGTAAATCGTCCAAGCCAAAGGCATTCCAGTATTCCTTCCATACCCTGGCCGACCAGACCCGTCGCTTGCTGGACGAACTGGAGGTAGACACGGTCAATGTCGTGGGGCACTCCATGGGAGGCATGCTGGCTACTCGCTTCGCGCTGATGTTCCCGGAGCGCACCGCTTCACTGACGCTGGTCAATCCCATTGGTCTCGAAGACTGGCAGCAAAAGCAGGTGCCCTGGCAGTCTGTTGATGCCTGGTACAAGGGGGAGCTGGGCAAGACCCCGGAAAAAGTGAAGGCGTACATGACGGCGAGCTATTTTGATGGCCAATGGAAAGCCGCCTATGACCCGTTGCTCGAATTGCAGCAGGGCTGGATTCGGGGCCCGGATTACCCGCTGATTGCGTGGAACTCGGCACTGGCCTACGACATGATCTACAGCCAGCCGGTGGTGCATGAGTTCGGCCGACTTGCCGTTCCGACCTTGTTGATCATCGGCACCCGCGACCGCACGGCACTGGGCCGCAACCGTGCCCCACAAGCCTTGCAAGGGGCGTTGGGCCAGTACGGGGAGTTAGGCGAGCAGGCGGCACAACAGATACCCGATGCCACCCTGGTCGAGCTGGAAGGGATCGGCCACGTGCCGCAGTTCGAAGCGTTTGAGGATTACATCAAGGCGCTGAGTGAATTCCTCGGCCATTTGAATCAATAAGGCGGTGCGGCAACCCGTCTCGCCCGCGGGGAGCTTTCGGGTACAATGCGCGCCATGAATCATAAAACCATCGAACAGACCGTGGGCAATACGCCCCTGGTTCGCCTGCAGCGGATGCCGGGCGAGACCTCCAATACCCTGTTGGTGAAGCTGGAAGGGAACAACCCGGCGGGCTCCGTGAAGGACCGCCCGGCCCTGAACATGATCCTCAAGGCGGAAGAGCGCGGTGAGATCAAACCCGGGGATACCCTGATCGAAGCCACCAGCGGCAATACCGGCATTGCCCTGGCTATGGCGGCGGCCATGCGGGGCTACCGCATGAAACTGATCATGCCCGCCAACCAGAGCCAGGAGCGCCGTGATGCCATGGCAGCCTACGGCGCCGAGCTGATTTCAGTGAGTCAGGAAGAGGGCATGGAAGGCGCCCGGGATCTGGCCCAGGCCATGCAGGCCCGCGGCGAAGGCCGGGTGCTGGATCAATTCGCCAACCCGGACAATCCGCTGGCCCACTATGTGAGCACCGGCCCGGAAATCTGGCGCGATACCGACGGCAAGATCACCCACTTCGTCAGCTCCATGGGCACCACCGGTACCATCATGGGGTGCAGCATGTATTTGAAAGAGCAGAACCCGGCGATCCAGATTGTTGGCCTGCAGCCCACCGAGGGCTCAGCCATTCCCGGCATTCGCCGTTGGCCCAAAGAGTACCTGCCGTCCATCTACGATGACCGGCGGGTAGATCAGGTCATGGATATGGATCAGGCGCTGGCGGAGCAGACCATGCGCCGTCTGGCCAGGGAAGAGGGCATCAGCTGTGGGGTGTCGTCCGGCGGTGCGGTGGCCGGTGCCCTGCGCCTGAGCGAGCAACTGGAAAACGCAGTGATTGTGGCGATCATTTGTGATCGCGGCGACCGTTACCTTTCCACCGGGGTCTTTCAGGACAAGGGAGTGCAGGGATGAACGTACTGGTCTTTGATATCGAAACCATTCCGGATCTGGACGGTGGCCGCAAGATCTACGATCTGGATGGCCTCAACGACAAGGACACCGCCAGCGCCTTGTTCAACCTGCGCCGCCAGGAAAACGGCACCGAATTCCTGCGCCTGCACCTGCACCGCATTGTGGCCATTTCGGTCGTGCTGCGCTCGACCCAGGGCATCAAGGTCTGGTCATTGGGCGACGAGGACAGCACCGAGAAAGAGCTGATCGAGCGTTTCTACGATGGCATCGAGCGCTTCACGCCTAACCTGGTGAGCTGGAATGGCGGGGGGTTTGACCTGCCGGTGCTGCATTACCGTGCCCTCAAGCATGGCGTGCAAGCCCGCCGTTACTGGGATACCGGTAACGAGGATTCCAGCTTCAAGTGGAACAACTACCTGAGCCGTTACCACCAGCGTCATCTGGACCTGATGGATGTGCTGGCCATGTACAATGGCCGCGCCAATGCACCGCTGGACCAGATCGCCACTCTGCTGGGTTTTCCCGGCAAGATGGGCATGAGTGGCGCCAAGGTGTTTGATGCCTTCCAGGACGGTGACATCAAGGGCATTCGCGATTACTGCGAAACCGATGTACTCAACACCTGGCTGGTGTACCTGCGTTTCCAGCTGATGCGCGGGGATCTGGACCCCACCGGCTACGAGCAGGAACTGAGCCTGCTGCTGGACTACCTGAAAGAGGAAGGGCAGCCGCACTTCCTGTCTTTCCTGGAGGCCTGGCAAAAAGGCAGTTAACCGCGAAACCCATCCGACATTCTGCAGGGCGTCGTCGATGACGTCCTGGAATTCTTGAATACCACTGATTGAGAAACCATGGCCCGTAAACGCAAGCCGCTTCCGGAAACCCCGGAACCCGCCAGCATTGAATCCCTCAGCCACGATGGCCGGGGTATCGCCCGCCGTGAAGGCAAGACCACCTTTATCGATAATGCCCTGCCCGGCGAAGAGGTGATGTTCAAGTTCACCTACATGCGCAGTAAATTCGACGAGGGCAAGGCCGTCGAGATTGTCACGCCCTCGGCGGACCGGGTTACCCCGCCCTGTGAGCACAGCACTCTGTGCGGCGGTTGTAGCCTGCAGCACATGAATCCCGAGGTACAGATCGCGCGAAAGGAAGCCGTGCTGCGCGAACAACTGGAACATTTTGGCGGGTTAGCCCCAAAAGAATGGCTGGCGCCCCTGGCCGGGCCGATCACCGGCTACCGCAGCAAAGCCCGCATGGGCGTGAAGTATGTGGAAGCCAAGGATGAAACCCTGGTGGGCTTCCGCGAAAAGCGCAACAGCTTCATTGCCCAGCTGCGCACCTGCGAAGTGCTGGTGCCCCAGGTGGGCCACCGGTTGAATGATCTGCGGGGTCTCATGCATGGCCTGCAAAGCCGCAGCCGTATCCCGCAAATCGAGCTGGCCGCCGGCGATGACATCGTTGCTTTGATTATTCGCCATCTGGACCCACTTCCTGAGGCAGACCAACAGGCGCTGCTGGATTTTTGTCAGCCACTGGGCTGGCATCTGTACCTGCAGCCGGGCAACGAGAGCACCGTGCACCGCATCTGGCCTGCACTGACCGGGGCCGAAAACGAAGAGCGGCTGTACTACCGGCACCCCTCCGCGGACGTGGAATTGGCCTTCCACCCCACGGATTTCACCCAGGTGAATGCGGAAATCAATCGCAAGATGGTGCCTCTGGCACTGGATTTGCTGGATATCGAGCCGCATCACACCGTGCTGGACCTGTTCTGCGGGCTGGGGAACTTCACTATCCCCGCAGCCAAGCGCGCGGCGAAGGTGGTCGGGGTCGAGGTCAGCCAGGCCATGGTCAAGCGCGGCTATGAGAATGCCGCCCGTAACGGCCTGGAAAACCTGGAGTTTCATGCCTGGGACCTGAGTCAGGATGTCTACGGGCAAGCGTGGGCCGCAAAGGAGTATGATCGTATCCTGATCGACCCACCCCGCACCGGGGCCCTGGAAATGGTGAAACTGATGCCCCGGTTTGGTGCAAAGAAGATCGTTTATGTCTCCTGCAACCCGGCCACGCTGGCCCGGGATGCCGGGGAACTCACGGCGTTGGGTTACCGTCTCAAGTCGGCTGGGGTGATGGATATGTTCCCGCACACCACCCATGTGGAATCTATCGCGGTGTTTGAAAAGAAATAAGATGGCTGGCGCATGCCGGTGTCTTGTCTGAAAGGCAGGGCGGCTGCAGCGGCAGGCTGACAATGAAGGAAAGCCCATGGTAACGGTTCGTCGACAGCCAACAGAAGGGGAGCTCGGTCACTGGCGTGACTGGGTCGCCCAGCTCGAATCCCGCGTGCCGCTGCGCAATCGCGAGATGCTGGAGCAGGCCTGTGAGCGGGCAGAGCAGTGCCAGCTGGCCGGCGAGGCGGCCGGGCGCAAATGGCCTTATGGCAAGGGCTGCCTGATCATCGGTCTGGAGATGGCCGAGGTACTGGTGGATCTCGGCGCAGATACCGATGTGCTGCCTGCGGCGGTGCTGTATCGCTCGGTCAGGGAAGGGCAGATTTCCCTGGTCGAAGTGGAAAAAGAATTCGGCTCCGAACTGGCGCGTCTGATTGAGGGGGTGCTGCGCATGGCGGCAATCAGCACCAACCTGAACCCCACCCGCAAGGCGGTGCTGGGCCAGCAGGACGGCCAGCTGGACAACATGCGCAAGATGCTGGTGGCCATGGTCGACGACGTCCGGGTTGCTCTGGTGAAGCTGGCCGAACGGACGGTCATCATTCGCGCGGTCAAGGAAGCCGAGCCGGACCGCCAGCGCAAGGTGGCCCAGGAAATCTTTGATATCTACGCCCCACTGGCGCATCGCCTCGGGGTCGGCCAGCTCAAGTGGGAGCTGGAAGATCTGTCGTTCCGCTACCTGCAGCCTGGTGCCTACAAGAAGATTGCCAAACTGCTGGACGAGAAGCGCCTGGCCCGTGAAGAGTACATCCGGGATGTGCTGGAACAGCTGCGCGGTTACCTGGACAAGAACGGTATCACCGGTGCCGAGGTGCACGGCCGGGCCAAGCACATCTACAGCATCTGGCGGAAAATGCAGAAGAAACATCTGGATTTCGGCGAAGTCTATGATGTGCGCGCGGTTCGTATCCTGGTGCCAGAAGTGCGTGACTGTTACGCCGCGCTCGGGATCGTCCACTCCCTGTGGAAGCATGTCCCCAAGGAATTCGACGACTACATCGCCAGCCCCAAGAGCAACGGCTACCAGAGCCTGCATACCGCGGTGGTGGGCCCCGAGCGCAAAATGCTGGAGGTGCAGATTCGTACCTTCGACATGCACGAGGAAGCTGAGCTGGGGGTGTGCGCCCACTGGCGGTACAAGGAAGGGGCCAAGAAGGGCAAAGGCGGTGTCAGCGATTACGAACAGCGCATTGCCTGGTTGCGGCAGGTGCTGGAATGGCACGAAGAACTGGGCGAGGACAGCCCGGACACCATGGTGGACGAGCTGCGCCATGGGCTGGTGAGCGAGCGGGTGTATGTATTCACCCCGGATGGCCATGTGGTGGATCTGGAATCCGGCGCCACGCCAGTGGATTTTGCTTACCACATTCATACCGAAGTTGGGCACCGCTGCCGGGGTGCCAAGGTGAACGGCCAGATTGTGCCGCTCAACTACACCCTCAATACCGGTGAGCAGGTCTCGATCCTGACCACCAAGGAAGGCGGCCCCAGCCGCGACTGGCTGACCCCGTCACTGGGGTATGTGGCCACGTCTTCCGCGCGGGCCCGTATCCAGCAGTGGTTCAAGCGTCAGGACCGCGATGTGCATATCGCCCAGGGCCGCGCCATGCTCGAGAAAGAGATGTCACGGTTGGCCCTCGACAAGGTCGACCTTGATACCCTGGCGCCACATCTGAACCTGAAAAGCGGCGACGATGTGCTGGCCGCATTGGGGGCAGGGGATCTGCGTCCGGGGCATGTGGTCAATCAGGTGCAGTCTCTGCAGCCGGACAGCAACCAGCAGGAACTGGACTTTGTGCCCGCCAAGCCCAAGGCGTCCCTGACTGGTGATGTCACCATTCAGGGCGTGGGGAATCTGATGACTCACATGGCCGGCTGTTGTCAGCCGGTGCCCGGTGAGCCGGTGATGGGCTTCATCACCCTGGGCCGTGGGGTCACCGTGCACCGGGCCGACTGCGAGAAGCTGCTGGCCATGCAGAGCGATGATCCCAACCGGGTCATCGAAGTAACCTGGGGCGAGGCAGACCGCATCACCTACCCGGTGGACATCTTCCTGCGCGCCTGGGACCGTCAAGGCTTGCTGCGCGACGTGATTGCCGTGTTGTCCAATGAAAAGGTCAACGTCACCGCCGTGCACACCCAGTCCCACCAGGACGACAACACCGCCACCATGCTCCTCACCCTGGAAATCGCCACCCTCGGCAACCTGGGCAAGGTACTGGCCAAGATGGACCAGCTGAAAGGGGTGTTGGAGGTTCGGCGCTACAAAAAGTAGTGAACAGTTAACAGTGAATAGTTAACCGTTCGCGAGCTGGCGTTACCGGTATTTGAAGCACGGGGGCCGCGCTCAGGCCATGGGCGCGGCGTAAAGCCATGAAGAATGAACGGCGTGTGATCGCGCCGCTGTTCACTATTCACTGTTAACTGTTCACTGTTATGTCTGACTCCCCAATCACCCAGCTTCTCTCCATCATGTCCCGCCTGCGCGACCCGAAAACCGGCTGCCCGTGGGACATCAAGCAGGACTTTGATTCCATCGCCCCGTACACCATCGAAGAGGCCTTCGAAGTGGCCGAGGCCATTGCCCAGCGCGATTACCCGGAGTTGAAGGAAGAGTTGGGGGATCTGTTGCTGCAGGTGGTGTTCCACTCCCAGATAGCACGGGAGCAGGGGCTGTTTGACTTCAATGAGGTGGTGCAGGTGCTGTGTGACAAGATGGTTCGCCGGCATCCCCATGTGTTTGGCGAGTCAGACGCCGCCGACGAGCAGGCGGTCAAGGTCAACTGGGAACAGATCAAGCAGCAGGAGAGGGCGCGCAAGGGGAAAACCCACCAGAGTGCCCTCGACGGGGTCCCGGCAGGTTTGCCGGCCTTGCAGCGGGCCTCGAAAGTACAGAAGAAGGCCGCCAGAGTCGGGTTCGACTGGCCGGAGACCGGCCCCGTGCGTGAGCAGGTGAACCTGGAGCTGGCGGAGTTGGATGAGGCGTTGCACAACGGTCATCAGGCGGACATCGAGGATGAACTGGGCGATGTCATCTTTACCCTCGTCAATCTGTCACGGCACCTGAAAATCGACCCGGAGCAGGCCCTTCGCAAGGCCACCGCCAAATTCGAGACGCGCTTTCGGCAAATGGAACAGGACCAGCCCGCCCCCCTGAACACCCTCGACCCGGCGGCACTGGAAGCCGCCTGGCAACACGCTAAACGCCGCACTTGACGCCAGCCGGGTTGGACGAAGGCCCGTCGACTCCCCCCCTACCTCTCTGTAGGAGCTATGCTCGCATAGCGATAACGAGTCTCAGCGAGGAGGCTAAAACCCCGCGGCCTATCCAACCCATTCCGCCCGCGCTGTGTTGTAGGGCGATGCCTCTGGTCATTCGCATGACGAATGATCGCCTTGCGAGCAAGGCTCCTACAGCAGCTCTGCCTCCCTCTGTAGAGGGAGGGCGATTCTGTCGTTAATGGGGGGCATCGCGAGATCAAGACCGCACCCCAATAGCCAATCACCCTGTATTGGAATGGTGGTCGGCTTACATCAAGGGGCTGTCTGCACCCACAGCATTTCCATCTAACCGCTGATACCCCGGTCTGGCCTGTCACACCATTCTTGGCGGATGAAAATTACACACCACGGATCACGGCTTCGTAGCGGGCGCCACTCCCTTGTTGGCCAGCCGTATTTGATCACGATTTCAGCCCGTAAACGTCATGCCTTTTTCAAGGATCATGACATTGCCAAACGGACCTGCAGGGTCATTCACGAGATCGATTCGTTAGGGGCAAGCCACACCTGGTGCTTTGTGATCATGCCCGATCACTGCCACTGGATGTTGACGCTGGAGGGCAATTATTCGTTGTCGCAAACCGTGCGGATGTTTAAAGGCCAGAGCTCGCGCCTGGCGGGCGTATCGCTGTGGCAGAGAGGTTTCCACGATCGGGCCTTGCGCCGTGAGTCAGACCTGCTGCCCACGGCGCGGTATGTCATTGCCAATCCGCTGCGGGCGGGGTTGGTGACCCGGTTGGGGGATTATCCGTATTGGGATGCGGTCTGGTTGTAGGTTCGAGAATCGCCATGCAAGCATAGCTCCTACACGGGGCGGGGGTGATGCCATCGCCGCACCCGCCCTCGGCGGCGCCCCACACAATCTGTAGGAGCCATGCTCGCATGGCGATAAAGCGCGGGATAAGATCGCCATGCAAGCATAGCTCCTACACGGGGCGGGGGTGATGCCATCGCCGCACCTGCCCTCGGTGGCGCCCCACACAACCTGTAGGAGCCATGCTCGCATGGCGATAAAGCGCGGGATAATATCGCCATGCAAGCATAGCTCCTACACGGGGCGGGGGTG
>Ga0310345_10002228_pt1 | contig 20006 bp, 23 predicted proteins | sample HC15DNA20500_MG_FD_204667 | JGI IMG/M metagenome (GOLD analysis project Ga0310345, IMG submission 204667) | Marine microbial communities from station ALOHA, North Pacific Subtropical Gyre - HC15-DNA-20-500_MG | ecosystem: Environmental > Aquatic > Marine > Oceanic | place: Pacific Ocean: North...
GCCCCACAAACGATCTTGCCTCGCCCTGCCAGACTGCCTTACGCTACGCTTCAGGCCGCCCAGCAGGGCGACCATAACCGCCGGAACTCTAACTTAACCGGTGGACCACCCTGATGGGGCAGGCCAGACGCGCGCGCCGCTGCCGAACAATTCGCCAAGGACAGCGGTGCCGATGTCGGCAGTATCCGCAAGGCCACGCAGGGCTATTTCTCCATCGATGCGCGCGATGGCGAAGCGGGCGGCTGGGGTGTGGGAGATACACCCTTCAAGAAAGTCCGGGTTGTCACCACGGTGGATTTTGCACTGGATTGATCGAAAAAGGGGGCGCGCCACTGCGGCGCACCCCCATACATTTCCCGCCAGTGAATTCTCAGAAACTGGCGGAAATCGTTCCGACAATGGCGTCATCGGTGAAGCCGTCCACCGACGGACCTTCGACGCCGATATAGGCCACGCCGATTTCGAAGTTCCCCTGCGCAACGCTGGCGCCGATCGACCAGTCTAGGCCGGTGTCGTCTGCCGCGCCTGCAAGGAGCGGCGGAGCGAGCGCGCCGTCGGTGTATCCAAGGTGGCCGCTCAGGGAGAACGGCGAATCCGGGATGCCGAAACCGAGATCGGTGTAGACATAGAGATTGTCGTCACCGCCGAGCGAATCCTGCTTGGGTGCATAAGCCACACCAAGGGTTGCCTCTGCCGGGCCGAGGGTCGTGCTGATCGATGCGTAAGGTTCGATATAGTCCGTATCGAGACCAAGATCCTCGGTGGGATAGATATAGTAGAGCACACCGATATCGACGCTGACCGCATCGGTCAGGCTACCGCTCCAGCCACCATAGATATCGAGTTCAAGATCGCCGTATGAAGCGCCGCCCTTGATGGAGGATGCCCAAGTGCCGATGTAGAACCCGCTATCGTGTGCGACATCGAAGCCGCCCTGCACCGCGGGGTCGCCGCCCGAAAGCGATACACCGCGAAAACGGTAATCGGTTGTCAGAGCCACATTGGCGGAGGTGGAGAACCCACTGCTGGCTTCTTCGTCCTCGGACTGAGCCATGGCCGGGGTTGCGAGAGAGAGGCTCGCCGCAGCGAGCGAAACGGCCATCAGGCCGCGAAAGGACGTTAGCATTACAGACTCCTGTACGAGTGTCGCTTCGTCCCACCTGCGAATCCGCCGGGGCCATTTTGTTAGGCTCCTCGTACGGATACGGTCATAAACCTGCACAAAGCTGCGCCTTTACGCAAGATAGAGCCAAGAGTTTTTCGCATATGCAACAATAGATGTGCTTTTTCCGCAACTGCGACATTGCCGTCGCGCGGGCGTTTGTTGCCCCTCTTGTTGCGAGCGCCTATCTCGGCGCGAAGGATACGCTTTCAGACGCAGGCTCTCACAGATTCCCCATGATCAAACTCGCAAAACTCTTCAGGAAAAAAGGTAAGGCCAAGCGCCGAGCGAGCGTGCCGGAAGGCGAACGATTCTATGTCATCGGCGATATCCACGGGCGATGCGATCTGTTCGACGTGCTCATCGAAGCTATCGAGCAGGACGACCGCAAGGCAGGCGAAGCCGAAAGTACCGTAGTGCTTCTGGGCGACCTGGTCGATCGTGGGCCAGAAAGTGCCCGGGTGATCGAGACCGCGCGTAAATGGGGTAAGCGTCGGCGGGTCCGCTACATCGCCGGGAACCATGAGGAAATGTTTCTCGAGAGCTTCGAGGACAAGGAGATGCTGCGTCATTTCCTCAAGCATGGCGGTCGGGAAACCGTGCTTAGCTACGGCATCAAGCGCAAGCGCTATAGCGAGTTGACGATGAAAGAACTTCAGGTCGAACTCAACGATCTCGTTCCCAAGAAGCACCGCAAGTTTCTCGAGAGCATGGAGGATATGGTGATCGCCGGTGACTATGCCTTCGTCCATGCGGGCATCAATCCCAAGCGCAGCCTCGACGACCAGAAGCAGTCCGATTTGCGCTGGATTCGCGAGCGGTTCCTCAAGCATCGCGAACCATTAAGCCACGTTGTGGTCCATGGGCACACCATCTTCGAGGACGTGGAATGTACGGAACACCGTATCGGCATCGATACCGGTGCCTTCCGCACCGGCAATCTGACCGCTCTGGTGCTCGAAGGCGACCAGCGGCGTATCATCCAGGCTCAGGAGCAAGCCGAAACGATTGCGATCGCGCACTTGGACTTTCCCTGATGGTGGCGCCCGCCCATCTCGTCCGGCTCGGGAACCGACCGACTACCACCGGGCGTTTCCGGTTCTTATAGTATCGAAGGAGTTCACTCGTTGTCGCTCGATCATTCCGAAGGGCTGGAGAATCCGGCTGCAAAGTGGACTGTAATCGTCACCATGGTGGCGCTCGTCCTCCTGATCGGCATCTCGATCTGGGCTGCGTTCTCGATCAGGCTGGATACCTTTGCCCGTCTCGACAAGGGCTCCGACCGGATTCACATACGTGGCACGGAAACCAAGTTCATCGGTCACGCCACAGGTAACTATTCCGGACACGAGGTGCTGATCGAAGGTCTTCCCACGGTTGAGCAGCTCCAGGAACTACCCATCGCCTGGCGTGCACTGTGCGTGGTGCGCGACGATCCGCGTACGGATTGGGATAAGGCCGATCCGATGATGAAGGTTCACCTCCATTCGGAGGAAATGAACGAAGCCTGCCGCCCGTTCGAAGGGCTCGAAGTCGATGGCCAGCTCGTCCCGGAGAAAGCGCCCGCCCCTTCAATATTGCCGAAAGCGAAGGATATGCCAGGGGGCCTGTAAGCCGGGTTCTGTCCCGCGCGCGGTATGCTTGCACACCAGCCGCTCGGGGGCAGCCATTCGTCTAGGCCACGGATCACTCCGTGGCTCAAGCAGCCAACCCGGGCGGTCGATGCGAAACGCACCTGCCATTGCCCCGAAGGACTCCGGCGCGCCGCCCCTATTCGGCCTTGCTCCGGGTGGGGTTTGCCATGCGGGCCGCGTTACCGAAGCCCCGGTGCGCTCTTACCGCACCCTTTCACCCTTGCCTGAGCCTGCATGCAGGCCATCGGCGGTATGCTCTCTGTGGCACTTTCCCTCGGCTTGCGCCGGGCGGGCGTTACCCGCCACCCTCGTTTCGTAGAGCCCGGACTTTCCTCGTACCTCACGGCACGCAGCTGCCCAGCCCCCTGGCGCTGCGCTCGATATGCAAGATGACAGGGCTTGCCAAGCAAACAATGCAATCCACCGATTCTATCGGAATGGTCGGATCGCGGTCGGCGGTGTGCTGTAGTCCGCAACGCAAATCAGCGCGCATCTTTATAAGTTCATTTTGCGATAAAAGTTCATTTTGGGTATTACTGGGCAGAAACCGGTTTCTTTCAGCGACAAATTTGATGATGTCTGCGCTTGACATCAAACCCATTCAATTCTCATTAGCGCGAAAGGAGATGGAGCTTGGACACCTCACCCCGCATCCCCTGGTACGAAGAATTGGAAGAATTTCTGTGCCGTTGTGAACAGTTACCGGTTTCGACCGGTGACGAATCGCGGGCTATGGTACAGCAATTATACGACCTGTTGCATCAGGCACCGGAGTCCATGAAGCAGCATTTCGAGCCGCCAGCAGGGGCCTTGGCCAATGCTTTGTTCGAAAACAATGCGCTGGAGCAGATCCTTTTTCTGACCACCGAACGTGCCGGAGTGATGACCTCGCGATCGCAATCGGGTTATGCGATAGCGACGGTTGCGCTTCCGGAGCATGGGATTGAAAAGACCTTTTCAAGCGGGAATTGTCTCGCCTTGGCAATGACCGGTGCGGTCGCCGCTGCGGCACTCGCCATCATCGCGGACGAACCCTATCAGCGGTTCGTCGGCAATTAACGAATCCAAGAAAAGCCCTATTCGCTTTTCGCCGCCATATTGGCGCGGTGCATTTCAACCGCTTTCAGACTGATATTCATTTCCCGGGCGATCCGCTCGTTGATGCGGTGATCGCCAATCGGCATGCAGGCTCCGGCAAACCTTTCTTCCGAGTCCGCGGCGAGAAACTTGCGTAATGCGTCTTCGACCATCTGGTGCCCGCTCGAGGAAAGGGTCAAGCTGGGGCTTTCGGCATCTTTTGGATTGCCTTGGGGAATGAGTATTTCTTCCTCGACCAGCATCTCCACGCACCCGAGGCACGATGAGCGCGAGGTGCCTGTGACACGGCAACAATCCGTCATGGTGGCAGTTCTGCCATTGGCATGCATCACGAACAGGTAAATCAGCATGTTCCACACCGGTTCACCAAACAGCCTGCCAGAAGTGAGCGGTTCCGATGCTTGGCTCTTCGTGGCTTTGCACGTACCGCCATCGCTAACCAATCGAAGGGACCTCTGCCAGTCGGCAGAGGAAATCAGCTTTTCCTCGATGCCGCGCTGAATGGCCCTCTCGAATAGCGTCATATGAGGCCCCTGCTTCGCATGCTGACAACCAGACGGCGGCCTACGACCAAGTGATCGACGAGCGAGATGCCAAGGCGCTCGGCCTGCAAGATAAGCTCCTTGGTCTGGTCGATGTCGGTCGCGCTGGGCTCCGCATTGCCCGACGGATGATTGTGGGCGATCAGCATGCGGCGAGCGTCGAGCGACAGGGCGCGACCAAATAGGGCCCTCGGAGAAACCTGAATATGGCCCTCTCCGCCGTCTGCGATAACCTCTTCGGAAATCACAAAGCCGGCTTCATCGGCCATGATCGCAATCATACGCTCGCGGTTCAAGCGGCCCATCGTCTCAAGCAGATAGCGTTGAAGAGCTCGAGGATCGCTTCCGAGCGGTGTCCGCACGATCTCTTCGCGAGCCCCGTCATGCAGAAGCTGCCGGATCGCCAGAAGAGCTTCCACCCATTGCTCCCCGTGAAGAGCGCACTGGCGCAGGTCAGCCTCGCTGGCGCAGGTTATTGCGTTTATGGACCCGAACCTGCTCAACAGCCGATCCGCAAGCTCGTTCGGTTCCGCCGACAGCGGCGCCAGCAGTCCGGTCAGGTGGTGATGATGCGGTCCGCCCGTCGATAATGCGCCAGCGTACCGAGACCGGTAATAACCAGAGCCAGCCATACCGGCCAGCGCTCCATAGTGGCATAGACGATCGGTTCGAGCGGCATATTTGCCGCGCGCAGCAGATGCGAAACCACCGCTATGATTTGCGCCGAGCCTACCCACAGGGTCCACCAGCGATCGAAGGCAATTGCCACGGCAATGACTGCAAACAGGGCAAGCAGATCGAGCAAAAACCGGAAGGTCTGCAGCGAGCCATAACCTTCCTGGCTCCAATGCCCGGTGACCAACCAGCGCGCGGTTGCCGTAAAGGCCATCGCGAAATAGATCGTTGCGACATAACGTTCAGGCTTTCCACCTTTGCTCCAAGCAAAAGCGAGAACCGCGAGTGTGAGCGCAACCTGGATCAAAAACCGGGTCATTGCTCATACCATTGGGCCCTCGCCCTTGCTTAGGCAAGTCAGGCAGCGACCGTCTTTACGTGTTCGGCGGTAGTAAAGGCGTTGTCAGGGCAGGTCGGTTCTTCGGTTGCGCCGGTTTCGACAGCAATCTTGCGAAGCTGACCATGCGCACGGCTGGCTTCGCCGCGCGCTTCGATCAGACCACCGACGATTTTCTGAAGACGGAGAAGGGTACGCTGGCTTTCGAGTTCGGGCGCACCGGCCACATCGCGGCTGGCAAGCGCAGCGCTATGAAGCAGCGCTGTCGTCTTCGCCAGTGCATCGGCGATGGCATTTTCGGAATCTCCCAGCTCGCGAGCGATCCGGGCGGTAGCGGTAGTGAGATCAAGCGACATTCAATATCTCCTCTGGCAAATCAGCCGAGGAGACACCGCCAACCTATACCATCGTGCCCAGCGCGTTAGCGAAGGCCATCGAAAGCACGGCGACGATCATGATCGCGACCGCTCCGGCAAGGATGAGCAGCAATTTGCCGCCAACACCCAGGTCCGCAGGTTTGATCCCCGGCTGCAACCAGTCCGACGTCCGGTCCCAAGGGGCTCTTGCATCGAATGCAAGAGAGTCCTCGAAAACGAAGGAGCGCTCTTGTGGCTGCGAGACTGTTGGTGCAGCGATAGGTGGAGAATTCGTTAGTATGGTCGGATCATCTATGATTGGATCATACCGTTCCGCCCAGGCCCGGTAATGCCGCAAAACCTCGACCCGCGGCATATGGCCGAGCTTGGCGCGCACCGCATCGATCCGTTTGTCGATCGTCACTGGGGCGACGCCGAGCTCTCTGGCGATCTGCTTGGAAGTCAGATGCTGGCAGGCGAGACGCAGAGCCTCGTCCTGCTTTGCGGTTAGCGCGCGGAAAATCGAATGGACATCGCACTGATCCATGCGAGCCGTTTACGCTATCGCGAGCACTTGAGCAATTCCCGGCGGCGATCAAGCATCACAAGTGCGATGCTTGCGGTTGTGGGGAGATGCAAATATTCGCGCCAAATGCCCGAAGGCGAAAAAGTGTTCCGGCAGCGGCGCTGAAACGGCACCACGGGAGAAGGATCTAGCGCGTTTGCCCCCGGTCTCGATCCAGGAGCAGTTGGAACAGGATCGCACGGACTTCGCCATCGATCTCGCCGTTGATCTTTTCCGGTCGCCAGCGCCGTTGGAAAGCCTCTACCGCCTTGTGTCCATCGGTGATGTCGTAACCAAAGCGTTCGAGCGCGAGGTAAAACGCCGCATCGTTATCGAACGGATCGCCGCGTTCGAGCTTTTCCGGGCGCGGCAGGCACAGGCCGTATTCGGCAAGGCGGTCCCATGGAAAAAGCTCGCCGGGATCGATCTTGCGCGCGGGCGCGACGTCGGAATGGCCTACCACATTGGCGCGCGGGATGTCGTATTCCTTCACGATCCGCGCAACCAGTGGCACGAGCGCCTCGAACTGCGCCTCGTTGAATTCACGATAACCGTATTTATGGCCGGGATGGTCGAGTTCGATACCGATGCTGGCCGAATTCACATCCTTGTGCCCGCGCCAGTAGGATACGCCTGCGTGCCAGGCGCGCTTTTCCTCGGGCACCAGTCGCACGACTTCGCCCTGCTCGCCAATCAGGTAATGTGCGGACACCTTGGCTTCCGGATCACACAGCCGTTCGATTGCGAAACCCTTGTCCTCCATCTCGGTGTAGTGAATCACCACCATGGAGATGGGCATGGTACGCTCGTCGTGATTGGGCGAGAGCACCTCGCGATCGACGAGCTCATCCTTGCTCGCGGGCAATCCCTCGCCGAGCTTGCCGAAATCAGAGTTCAACCGATCAGCCCTTCGCCCTGCGGCAGAATCGCGCCCAGAACCAGCGCGTCGGCGCTTTTGTGATACTGCAATCCGCCACCGCTTTCGGCCGCCAGCAGATGTATCATGTGAGCCGCTGCCGTGCGGCTGGTCAGTTCGGACCGGTCGAGCGAGCCGTCGAGCGCCTTGCCTATGGTTTCATCGAACGCGATCTTCGGTCCGGCCGCGCGCACCACTATTTCGCATGCCCCGTCACGCATTTCCGCGCCAATATCGAATGTGCCGCCGCGCACCAGCGCATCGATGGCAATCTGTGCGAAGTTGAGCAGGACCTTGACCGCCGGCTTGGCAAGCGTCCGCTCGGCCAGAGCCCAGTTGATCGTGATGTTCGGCTTGTCCGCAACAAGCGCGTCGATCAGCGCCTTCGGTTCGGTGACTTCGACCTGCTCTCCGAAACCGCCAGCCGCGCCGAATGCAAGGCGGAAAAACTTGAGTTTGTTGGTGCTGATCAGCGCGCTCTGTTCGAGCAGTTGCATGACATTGGCGCGCATTTCCTGATCGGTTTCCATCGCCAGCAACTCCAGCCCATTGGACAGCGCCCCCACGGGGCTGAGCATGTCATGACAGAGGCGCGAACAAAGCATCGCAGCGAGGTCGATCGATTGGCGGTCGTCCATTGGGATCCTGGTTAGTGAAGATTGGATAAGCGTCTTAGCGAGGGGCGACGTCATAGGGAAGCGCTTCGAACCCTGCATCCCCCGAACGCCAGAGAGTGATTCGCCCCGCCGCGATTATCGCCCAGATCGCCCCGTCGGCTGCTGCCATTGCCCGATCTGTGGCTGAGGGTCTGGAGAGGCCGTTGGGATGCGAGTGGTAGTAGCCCAGAACCTGCGGGCCGCCTGAGCGCGCTTCACGATGGGTGTCGACGAGTGCCTGCGGGTCGATTTCGAAATGCCGGGCAGGTTCGGGATGCACATTCCGGGCAGGCACGATTGCGACGATTGCACCGCCCTCGCCCAGCAGGATGCCACAGCATTCCTCTGGGTGTGCCGCTTCGGCCTCGGCGTGGAGGCGTTCGACGACATCGCTTGAGACTTCGACCGGCATCGCGCATGGCCCTAGCATGGCCGATGACGAAATCATCACCGGAACGCTCGCGAGCGGCAATCGACTGGACAAGGCGCTTGCCGAGGCGACGGAACTGTCGCGCGAACGGATCAAGGGCCTTATTGCCGATGGCGCCGTCGAAATTGCCGGTAGTCCGGCCAAGAGCGGATCGGCAAAGGTCGGTCCAGGGACGGCGTTTGCCATCACCCTGCCTCCGCCCGAGCCTCTGGCCGCCAAGCCGCAGGACATACCGCTCGACGTGGTGTACGAAGACGAGCACCTGATCGTCATCGACAAACCGGCTGGAATGGTGGTGCACCCGGCCGTCGGCAATCCGGACGGAACGCTGGTCAACGCGCTGCTGCATCACTGCAAGGGGCAGCTATCGGGCATCAACGGCGTTGCGCGACCGGGCATCGTCCACCGCATCGACAAGGATACCAGCGGCCTGCTGGTCGTTGCGAAGTCCGATGCCGCACATGAGGGACTGGCAAAACAGTTCGCGGACCATTCGATCACCCGCCGCTATCTCGCCGTATGTTCCGGCCATCCGAACCCACCAGTAGGTACGATTTCAGGCCGCATCGGCCGCTCCGATCGCGACCGCAAGAAGATGGCCGTGCTTCCGGACGATATCACACGCGGGAAACATGCGGTGACGCATTTCGAAACCCTGCGCCGGTTGAACCATGCCTCGCTTATCGAATGTCGGCTCGAAACGGGCCGCACGCACCAGGTGCGTGTTCACTGTGCGTCAATCGGTCATGCGTTATTGGGAGACCCTGCCTATGGACGCACTCCCAAGGCCCTCAAGGCCCTTCTCGACGAGCTCGGTTTTCGCCGTCAGGCGCTCCACGCTGCACGGCTTGGATTCAGACATCCTATCAGCGCTGAAACCTTGGATTTCTGCGCCGAATTGCCAGCCGATATGCGGGAACTCATCGACCAAACCGCTCGTTGAAATCGACGAAACGCGTGTGCAATTTCGCCAGCGTCCGCTATACGTAACCGAAGTGGCCCGAGAGTCGGATGCCCATCAGGGGTCCGGCGAATGTGGTCGACGCTAGAAAGGTCAGGGTACAAGTGAGCAATACCAAAACTTTGAGCGTTCCGGCGCTCGGCGGCGAGCAGAGCCTCAACCGCTATCTTTCCGAAATCAAGAAGTTTCCCGTGCTGACGCAAGAGCAGGAATACATGCTCGCAAAGCGCTACGAGGAACATGACGACACCGAAGCTGCGGCGCAGCTCGTAACGTCGCACCTGCGCCTGGTGGCCAAGATCGCCATGGGTTACCGCGGCTATGGCCTGCCGGTGTCCGATCTCATTTCCGAAGGTAATGTCGGCCTCATGCAGGGCGTGAAGAAATTCGAAGCCGACCGCGGCTTCCGCCTCGCGACCTATGCCATGTGGTGGATCAAGGCGAGCATCCAGGAGTATATCCTGCGCTCGTGGAGCCTCGTAAAGATGGGCACAACCGCTGCGCAGAAGAAGCTGTTCTTCAACCTGCGCCGGATGAAGAAGAACCTCGATGCCTACGAGGACACCGATCTCCATCCCGACGACGTGAAGAAGATCGCGACCGATCTCGGCGTTCCCGAACAGGAAGTGATCAACATGAACCGCCGCATGCTGATGGGCGGCGACGGTTCGCTGAACACGCCGATGCGCAATGGCGAAGACGGCTCCGGCGAATGGCAGGACTGGCTGAGCGATGACGGTCCGCTGCAGGACGAGCTGGTTGCCGACGCGCAGGAATCGGAAGTACGGCACGAAATGCTGGTCGAAGCGATGGACAGTCTCAACGACCGCGAAAAGCATATCCTCACCGAACGGCGCCTGACGGAAAATCCGCAGACGCTCGAAGAGCTTTCGCAGGTTTACGATGTCAGCCGCGAGCGCATTCGCCAGATCGAAGTGCGTGCATTCGAAAAGCTGCAGAAGGCGATGAAAGCCATTGCTGGCGAGAAACTGCTTCCGGGCGTCGCCTGAGTTAGGCTGCGACAGACAAGAAAAAGGGGCGCATTTCTCCGAAAATGCGCCCCTTTTCTTGTTTATGCGCGGTGGTGATCAGAACTGACTGGTCATCGCAAGCGCGTCTTCAAAGCACCCCTCTGCTTCTGCGTTACGCAGGAACAGAACCTTGTCGGTCAGCACCTCAGCGGGCGTTTCGCTGGCAGTGAACCCTTCCATCGTTTCCTCGATAAATTCGTCGAGCGGCATATAGCCCTCCCTGGTTGACTGGCCCGGGGTCAGCTCGGTCTGGACGGCTGGCGGCGCGAGTTCGATGACCTCCACTGAGCCCGCCAGCTTGACGCGCAGCGAAACGGTGTAGCTATGCACCGCCGCCTTGGTAGCGGAATAGGTCGCCGCGCTTGGCATCGGCACGAAGCCGAGCCCCGAAGTGACATTGACGATCACACCGTTCCCCTGTGCCTTCAGGTGATCGACCAGCCCATCGATCAGGCGGATCGGCCCGAGCAGGTTGGTGACGACGATTGCCTCGGCATCACCAAGATCGCGGGGATCGGCGATGCTTTCATATCGCATGACCCCGGCGTTGTTGACCAGAACATTGAGTTCGGGATGCTTCTCGACAACCTCCTTGGCGAAGCGGCCAATGTCTCTAGCGTCGCTCACATCGAGCAACATCGTGTAGATATTTTTACGGCCTGACGCCGTCTCGTCGAGCGAGCTTTGCGTGCGACCGGCGACGATCACCGTGTTCCCGAGATCGTGCCACCGGTGCGCAAGCTCCCGCCCGATCCCGCTCCCGCCGCCGGTGATAAGGATAGTGTTTCCGCTCTTTTCCATAACATTCTCCATTTCGATGCTGGACACGGGAGCAAAATAGTGCGCCACTCTCCAAACGAAAGTAGGCACCTGAAAGTGCGGTACTTACTCTGAGGTAAGAAATGGAAAATCCGCCAGTTACAAGTTATCATGACGATCCGAAAGTCGACGAACTGGTCAACGACACCATCGGGAGAGTCGCCGACAAGTGGACCTTCCTGCTGATCGAGGCGCTCGAGGATCGCGCAGCAAAACGCTTCAGCCAGCTCGCGCGCGAGGTGCCGGGCATCAGCCAGAAGATGCTGACGCAGACCCTGCGCCAAATGGAACGCGAGGGACTGGTGTCCCGAACCGTCTTTCCTGAAGTGCCTCCGCGGGTCGAATATGCGCTGACCGATCTGGGCTTCGAACTAGGCGAAGCATTCTGCGGCGTGTGGCACTGGGCCGAAGCGAATATCGAAAGGATAGAGCAGGCACGCGCCGAATACGACGCGCGATGATAACCGGATGATTGCGGTTGCATTGTTCCGCCCCTAAAGAGCAGCGATGCGCCGCATCACGATGTTTTTGTTCAAGGTCCTGATCGGCTTTGTCGGCCTCAGCCTCGCGCTTGTACTGCTCTTCAAATTCGTGCCTGTACCCGTCACCGCGACCATGGTGATGGACGGAAACGGCATCACCAAGGACTGGACTTCGCTTTCCAATATCGACCGCAACATGGTGCGCGCAGTCATCGCAGCGGAAGATGGGAAGTTCTGCACACACGACGGTTTCGATCGCGAGGCGATCGAAAAGGCGATTGAAAGCAATTCTCGCGGAGGGCGCATTCGCGGCGGTTCGACCATCAGCCAGCAGACCGCGAAAAACGTCTTCCTGTGGCAAGGCGGCGGTTACGTCCGCAAGGGATTCGAAGCCTGGTTCACCGTGCTGATCGAGAAGATCTGGGGCAAGCGGCGTATCATGGAGGTCTATCTCAACGTCGCGGAGACGGGCATAGGCACTTATGGCGTCGAGGCAGGAGCCTATCGCTATTTCGGCAAGTCCGCTGCATCGCTCACTCCCCTTGAGGCCGCCCGAATGGCAGCGGCCCTCCCGCTCCCCAAGGAAAGATCCGTGAAAAATCCGCGCGGCTGGCTGGCGCGGCACGGGAATACCATCTCGGCCCGCATCGGGTCGGTCCGGCGCGATGGGCTCGATAGCTGTATCTGATTACCAATCACGTGGAAGGCATGAATAAACAGCGACTTGCCTATCTGCCAATATTTTATATGTTATAACATCTACAAACGTTGGCATATAGGCGATGATATTCCATATCTAGCTGTTTTAAATAGTTTTTTCTTGTCGCCTGCCGATCCTGTGCGTTAGGTGGCTGGCTCTAGGGACGCCGTGGGAACGATCGAACAGCGCATGGGTGCAAATCACAGCCATTCGGATGATCACCGGCACAGCCACGCGCCAGCCGACTTCGGCAATGCTTTCCTGATCGGCATCGTCCTCAACACCGGTTTCGTAGTCGTCGAGGCGGTGTATGGCTGGATCTCCGGTTCAATGGCATTGATAGCGGACGCCGGGCACAATTTGTCCGACGTCCTGGCACTTTTGCTCGCATGGGGGGCAAGCGTTGCCGCCAGGCGTCCTGCTTCCGAACGATTCACCTATGGCTACAAGAGTTCGACAATTCTTGCGGCTTTGTTCAATGCCGGACTGCTGCTTGTCGCCATCGGCGCAATCCTTTTCGAGACGCTGGGCCGCATTGCGGAGCCACCGGCAGTTCAGGGCGAGACCATGGCCATCGTCGCGGGGATCGGAATCGTCATCAATGCCGGTACGGCGGCGCTGTTCATGCGTGGCCAGCATGACATCAACATCCGCGGCGCCTTCCTGCATATGGCGGCAGATACGCTGGTGAGCGTCGGCGTAGTCGTCGCAGGACTGGTGATCATGTGGACCGGGGAGCGCTGGATCGACCCCGTGGTTAGTCTCGCCATCGTGCTGGTGATCGCATGGGGAACCTGGGGCCTGTTGAAGGACAGCGTGGCGATGAGCATGCTGGCTGTGCCCAAGGGCATCTCGGAAAGCGGAGTTCGCGCTTATCTCACGGGCCTGCCCGGCGTGGAAGCGGTGCATGACCTCCATATCTGGCCGATGAGCACGACCGAAACGGCCCTGACCGCACATCTCGTGATACCTTCAGGCCATCCGGGCGATGGCTTCCTACGCGAAGTTGCCCACGAACTGGAACACCGCCATCGCATCGGGCACGCGACCGTGCAGATCGAAGTCAGCCGCGTGGAGTGCGATACCGGCTGCTGATCGCGCAAAGAAAAAGCCCGCCGGTCACGGCGGGCTTTGTCGATTGTCGGGACAAGTAGAGAGGCCGTGTCAGGCCGCCTCTTCCTTGTCCTCCGCTTTCTTGCCGCCATGGACCTGGATCGGCTCCTTCTTGCCCTCAACCACGTCCTTATCGATCACGATTTCCGTAACGCCGTCCATGTCGGGCAGATCGAACATCGTGTCGAGCAGGATCGCTTCGACGATCGACCGCAGGCCGCGCGCGCCGGTCTTGCGCTTGATCGCCCGTTCGGCAATCGCGCGCAGCGCTTCGTCGGTGAAGGTCAACTCGACATCTTCGAGCTCGAACAGCTTGTGATACTGCTTGGCGATGGCGTTCTTCGGCTCCTGCAGGATCGTCACCAACGCATCGACATCGAGATCGTGCAACGTGGCGATGACCGGGAGACGACCCACGAATTCTGGGATCAGACCGAACTTCAGCAGATCTTCCGGCTCGCTCTTTTCGAGCAGTTCGCCCACGCGGCGCTTGTCCGGATCGGCGACGTGCGCGCCGAAACCGATCGAACGCTTCTGCAGTCGGTCTGCGATGATCTTGTCCAGGCCGGCAAAGGCGCCGCCGCAGATGAACAGGATATTGGTCGTGTCGACCTGGAGAAATTCCTGCTGCGGATGCTTGCGACCGCCCTGTGGCGGAACGCTGGCAGTCGTGCCTTCCATCAGCTTGAGCAGCGCCTGCTGCACGCCCTCACCCGAAACGTCGCGGGTAATAGAGGGGTTCTCGGCCTTGCGGGTGATCTTGTCGATCTCGTCGATATAGACGATGCCGTGCTGCGCCTTCTCGACATTATAGTCGGAAGCCTGGAGCAGCTTGAGGATGATGTTCTCAACGTCCTCGCCCACGTAACCGGCTTCGGTCAGCGTGGTTGCGTCCGCCATGGTGAACGGTACGTCGAAGGTTCGCGCCAGCGTCTGCGCCAGCAGCGTCTTGCCCGAACCGGTCGGACCGACCAGCAGGATGTTGGACTTGGCCAGTTCAACGTCGCCAGCCTTGGCGCCGTGCTTGAGGCGCTTGTAGTGATTGTGCACTGCGACCGAGAGGACCCGCTTGGCCCGATCCTGGCCGATAACGTAATCGGCCAGTGTGGCGCAGATTTCGGCGGGCGTCGGAACGTCGCCTTCCTTCTTGCCGGTCAGGCCAGCCTTGGTTTCCTCGCGAATGATGTCGTTACAAAGCTCGACACATTCGTCACAGATGAACACCGTCGGGCCCGCGATGAGCTTCCTCACCTCGTGCTGCGATTTGCCGCAGAAGCTGCAATAAAGGGTCGATTTGCTGTCGGTACCGCTCAACTTTGTCATATCCTAAACGTCTTCCCCGCGCACCTCTCGGAAGATTCCCGAGTGTAGGGGCCACGGGATATGGGTCAATATCCTAGGTAACACACACCCCTTGCCGCAAGCTGAAGCAGCTAGGTTGCCGATTTCCTACGACATTCTTGCAACAGTCTCGCTCGGGAACACTTCCCGAGCGGGATTGCCACTGCCAGATTACTCTGGCGCTCCGCCCGAACCATCGGCGTCGCCACCCTCGTTTTCAGGGCGGGTTTCGAACACCTTGTCGACGATTCCGAACTTCATGGCTTCATCGGCTTCGAGGAAGGTATCGCGATCCATTGCCTTTTCGATCTCGTCGAGACTCTGGCCGGTGTACTTCACATAAAGGTCGTTCATACGCTTCTTGATGCGCAGGATTTCCCTCGCCTGAATTTCGATATCGCTGGCCATGCCGCGCGCGCCGCCCGAGGGCTGGTGGACCATGATGCGTGCATTCGGCAGCGCGATTCGCATGCCGGGCTCGCCCGCGGCGAGCAGGAACGAGCCCATGCTGGCGGCCTGCCCCATGCATACGGTCGAAACGCGCGGTTTGATATATTGCATGGTGTCGTGGATCGCCATGCCGGCCGTCACCACGCCGCCCGGCGAATTGATGTACATGCTGATCGGCTTGCTGGGATTCTCGCTTTCGAGGAATAGTAGCTGTGCGGTGATCAGCGAAGCCATGCCATCTTCGACCTGGCCGGTTACGAAGACGATACGTTCGCGCAGCAGGCGGCTGAAGATATCGAAGCTGCGTTCGCCGCGGCTGGTCTGCTCAACGACTACGGGAACGAGCGCACCCGTTTCCGGATCACGGGTAAACTGGCCCTGGGTACCGTGGGCGTCGCTGCCGAACAGGTCGATCATGTAAAGTCCTCTCGTCGGATCGGTTGGCCGCCTATGTCGCCATGCATTCCGCGATGTTCAAGGGGCTTGCAACGCTATTGCGGGGGATACTTGTCGCACTTGCCGCTCGTCCGACCGAGTTGTCGGTCGAATCCGTTGGTCGGGAGTGAAGCGTCGCCCGTCGAACCCGGGTTGGTCCAATCGCCTACAAGCGTAAACGCAGCGCCCATAACTTGTGGGGAAGGGAAGATTTTCATGCGTTTACGCGGAGGCCTGCTGGCCACGGTGTCTTTCGCCATTGCCGGAGGCATCGCCTCGCCCGCGCTCGGACAGGATACCGACCGAGGGGATGACGAAGCGGTTGTCGTCGAATCGGCACCCGGCTCCGCGCGCACCTTCGAACCAGCCTATTTCTCCCAATTTGCGCCACGCAATGCGCTCGACATGGTGACCCGCATCCCCGGCTTCACGATTTCGGGCGGTAACAATCAAGGTCAGCGCGGCCTTGGCCAGGCGACGCAGAATGTAATCGTCAATGGCGAGCGCCTTTCAAGCAAATCGGATAGTGTCGAAGACCAGTTGCGCCGCATTCCCGCGGTCGACATCATTCGTATCGAAATGGTCGACGGCAACACGCTCGACATTCCTGGCCTTACCGGGCTGGTTGCCAATGTGATCTACAAAAGCAACGGGGCATCGGGGCAGTTCCGCTGGACGACCGGCTTTCGGCCCCACAACACCGAGGCGCAGTTGTACGGCGGCGAGATCTCGCTGACGGGCAGCAGCGGAAAACTCGACTACACGGTCGCTCTGTCCAATCCCAATGAGCGCTTCGGCGCAGATGGCCCGATCACCATCACGGATGCCGATGGGCAACTGATCGAGAGGCAATATTCGGTATTCTCCGGCAAATCCGACGAACCGAAGCTCGCCACTACCTTCGCCTATGATTTCGGTGGGGGCGTACAAGCCAATCTCAATCTCAACTACGCCGAAGATTTCTACTATCGCAACGAGCCCGAAATCGGCACGCCGGTCGTCGGGCCGGTCCGCACCCGCGAAGTGCGCACACACGAGGATGGGCCGCAATACGAGATCGGCGGCGACATCCAGTTCCCGTTCGGCCCCGGCACCTTGAAACTGATCGGGCTGGAGCGTTATGAACGCGATAATTTCACGCAGACTCTGGTCGACAGCTTCGACGATGGCAGTGCGGCCACCGGCTTCCGCTTCGACCAGACGAATGGTGAAGGCGAGCGAATCGGGCGCGCCGAATATAGTTGGAAACTGTGGCAGGCCGACTGGCAGCTTTCCGGGGAAGCTGCCTTCAACCGGCTCGATCGCCGCTCGGCCCTGTTCGAACTCGCTCCCGATGGCGACTTCGTTGAACTGTCCTTTCCGGCTGGTACGGGCGGGGTTCGCGAAGACCGTTACGAAACCAGTTTGAGCTTTTCGCGGGCCTTGTCCTCTACCTTGTCGATCCAGGCCATCGGCGCGATGGAATTCTCGAAAATCGAGCAGACCGGCGCCACGCCGAATTCGCGCAGCTTCAAGCGGCCGAAGGGGTCTTTCGCCGCGACATGGAAGCCATCCAGCGATTTCGATATTTCCCTGACCCTGGCCAAGCGTGTCAGCCAATTGTCGTTCGGCGATTTTCTCGCCAGCGTGTCGCTCAACAACGACAACGAGAACGGCGGTAATAACGAGCTCGTGCCGTACCAGAGCTGGAACGTCGAACTGGAGGCGAACAAGACTTTAGGGCCTTGGGGTTCAATCAAGCTGGAAGCCCGGCAGGCATGGTTCGAGGATTTCATCGACTTCTTCCCGTTGCCCAACGGTCGGGAGGCACGCGGCAATATCGGTGATGCACGACGCCTGCATCTCGAGGCCAACGCGACGATCAAGATGGATCCGATCGGCTGGAAAGGGGCCCGCTTCGACATCGTTGCGGTTAAGCGCTTCATGTATGTCGACGACCCCTTCACCGGGATCGAGCGCGGCTTTTCCTATGACCAGGAAGGCGCTCTGGAGATCGACTTTCGCCACGATATTCCGTCCACCGACTGGGCATGGGGTGCGAGCGTCGAGCATTTCGACAACGCGCCATATGCACGGCGTTACGAAGAAGGGCGCGAATGGGAGGGGCCGTTCTTCGATGCCCTGTTCGTCGAACACAAGGACGTATTCGGCCTCACCGTCAAGGCGCAGGCAGTCAACATGCTGCTGGGCGCGCGGAACTACACGCGCCGGACGGTATATGACGGCTCGCGTGTCGACGGAGACGTCCTGTTCAACGAGTTCGTGGATCGCCGGATCGGGCCGATTTTCCGCCTGACCGTAAGCGGAGATTTCTGACCGCTCCGGACCTCCCTTATTCTTTCGTGCGTTGTGCAGGGAACAGGGAGAATGCTGCTTGGAATTCGAATCACGGATCCTGATGTTCGTTGTGTTCGGGATGGGGCTGATGCTGGCGGTATCGCTCGAACGCTGGCTGGCGCGCTACTGGCTATCCCTGCCGATAATCTATGTCGGTGCCGGTTTTGCGATCTGGTCGCTGCCGCTTGGGTTACCGCACTTCAACCCGACGGTGGATGGCTTCGATGCGATCACGCTCGAATATGCCACCGAATTCATCGTTATCGCCTCGCTGATGGCAGCTGGCATAGCGATCGACCGGCCGGTTAGCTGGATCAACTGGCGTCAGATCTGGCCGTTGCTGATCATAACCATGCCGCTGACCGTTGCTGCCGTAGCCTTGCTTGGCTGGTGGGCGCTCGGGCTTGCACCAGCAAGCGCGATATTGCTGGGCGCGGCACTGGCCCCGACCGATCCGGTACTCGCCCGCAGCGTACAGGTCGGACCACCGGGCGAAAACAAACGTCACGATCTTCGTTTCAGCCTGACGGTCGAGGCTGGCCTCAATGACGGACTCGCCTTTCCTTTTACCTACCTCGCCATTACGGCAGTCGGGATGACTGCGCTCGGGTCCTGGACGCTGGAATGGTTAGCGCTCGACCTTTTCTGGCGTATTATTGCAGGCTGTGCAGTCGGTTGGGCCGTGGGGCGTGTAGGCGCCTGGTATGTCTTCGAGCGTGAAGCAGACGCGCCCATGAAAGAGATAGACGAGGACAGCGAAAGCGCAGACGCCCCCAAATATTCGACCAGCGAAGGGCTTATCGTGCTCGGCACGCTTCTGTTGGCCTATGGCCTCGCAGAGCTTGTCGAGGGCTATGGCTTTCTCGCGGTCTTCGTCGGTGCTGTGACAGCGAGGCAGCGCGAGAACCGCAGCCGTTATCACAAGATCAGCCACCACTTCATCGACCAGATCGAACAGATCGTGCTTGTCGCCGTATTGTTCGGGTTCGGGGCGATGCTCGCCAGTGGGGTACTGGTGCCGCTAACATGGTCGGGGGCGCTTATCGGTCTCGCCTTGATCCTCGTTGTCCGCCCCATCACAGGCTTCATCGCAGAAGCAGGGTCAGACCTGCCGCTTGTCGGGACGATGGCGGTCGCTTTCCTTGGAGTCCGCGGCATGGGATCGATCTATTATCTTGCCTACGGCCAGAACCATGGCGAATTCGGACAGCTCGACCAGCTCTGGGCTGTCGCAAGCTTCACGATCCTGGTGTCGATCGTGATTCATGGCGTCGTATCGGGGCCCTTGATCCTCGCCGCCGAGAAACGCCGCGCGCATATCCATACCGGGCAGGAAGAAACGATGCTGGCACATACACCATCCCGGCGGCCAGTGCGGGTCGAAGCGTCAGCCGAGGCCGACTGACGGAGAATAAAAAGGGGCGGCAGGATTTCTCCTGGCGCCCCTCGTGTCTCGTAATCGGCAAAGATTATTTCTTGGCTGCTGCCTTCTTGGCCGGAGCTTTCTTGGGAGCGGCCTTCTTCGCCGGTGCTTTCTTCGCCGGCTCTTTTTCGTCGGCCTTCTTGGCGGCCGGCTTTTTCGCAGCCGGCTTCTTGGCCGGGGCCTTCTTCTCGGCGGGCTTGTCGTCTGCCTTCTTCGCGGCAGTCTTTTTCGCCGGTGCCTTCTTGGCTGCGGCCTTCTTTGCGGGAGCCTTCTTCTTCGGCTTCTCTTCCGTGGCTTCGTCGGCCTCGATCGCAGCTTCGAGTTCCTCGCGCGTCACTTCGCGGTCGGTGATCTCGGCCTTGTCGAACAGGAAGTCGACGACCTTGTCCTCATAGAGCGGAGCGCGCAGCTGGGCAGCGGCCATCGGCTCGGACTGGACATATTGCACGAAGCGCTCGCGGTCTTCCGCGCGATACTGCTGGGCCGCCTGCTGGATGAGCATATTCATCTCGTTGGCATTGACCTCGACGCCGTTCTTCTGGC
>Ga0310345_10002230_pt1 | contig 19973 bp, 13 predicted proteins | sample HC15DNA20500_MG_FD_204667 | JGI IMG/M metagenome (GOLD analysis project Ga0310345, IMG submission 204667) | Marine microbial communities from station ALOHA, North Pacific Subtropical Gyre - HC15-DNA-20-500_MG | ecosystem: Environmental > Aquatic > Marine > Oceanic | place: Pacific Ocean: North...
CTCAACCGAGTGGCCACCTCTGCTTCCCGTTTTCGGAGGATTGCGCTATGCTTTTTCTTCACCTGAAATGCCTCCTTTCGGGCCTCTCTGAAGATTCTTTGTCGAACTCCAGAATACCCGTCAGGTCGGGAACTTCAGGTGTTTACAGGTGGTTTAATCCACTTCCATCTACTTGTTTTGGGTCTAGCCGACAGTCAAGGTGTCACCGTGATAACCGGACTGGTCTCTCCGCTGGAGAAGATGAGTCTGATCTCGACGCGGCTGACTGCTTCGGCAGCGGCCAATTCAGGCAGAGGCAATAGTTCCTGAATGGAGCCGGTCCCTTCAACACTTCGAACAAACTTGCCCAGCTCGGTACTTCCGGAGTAGACCCGATAAATGGCACCGACCACCGTCTTGCTGGCAGGGGGCTGGACATCAACCAGAAGCTGTCCCTCGGCCACCACCGAGAAGCTGGCAAGCTGCTCCACTGCATCTGCAGAGCCGGGTACTACGGGAAATGTAGTCAGGGTAGAAACTTCATCGGGAACAATTCTTTGACGCAAGGTCACGGCGGCCACCGATCGGCCACCACCTACGTTGACCGTCAGGCTACCCTGCATCTCTTGAGCGCGAGCCACCACCTCGGGATTGGCGTTAAAGAACTGAAACACAGAACGCGGTAAATGATGTCCGTCATCCAGGACAATGTTGGTCGTAGCAATCATGTCCCCGAACACCGGGTCAAACGAAGTATCGTACAGAGCCAGCACCAGCTCCGGCTCTCTTTCGGCTTGTGTACTCGGAATCACACCATTGCCTGCAGGTGGAGGAACTTGCACCATTGCGAGTCCAGTATCTGTGCTTCCCAGCGTGTCGACGAACAGCGTGAAACTGCTGAGGGGCTTGGTGGCAGGAACACCCGCTTCCGATTGGACAATGCCGGAATTTGCGTCGATCGTGGTGAAGACTGCCGTACCCCCGACTCCCGCACCGGCCATAACCCGGGCATAGCCCACCACGATTGTTCCCTGTGCATCGCCGGTACCGGGCGTCTCCTGGGACGTCGATTGTCCTCTTCCGAGCTGGAGTTGAAAGCTGGAGGCCCGGCCGAGCTCTCCCAACTCGAGCTCAAGCGGATTGCCCGAACCATCCAAGAACTCCAGGGTAACGAGCGTGTCTTCGCCGGTATTGACGAAAATGAACTCGGTCTTCAAAGTGAGCCCGGAGATAGTCCCGTCGGCTATCTGAGGGAAGAAAAACACTTCCTGGGCGCTGACGAGCCCTGAGAAGAAAGACAATACCGTTAGAATGAGGGCATTGCGAAACATTTAAGAGTGAGGTTAGACGAACCCGATATCCTAGTGCAACTGTACAGTGAAGAATAGAGACACTGCCCTCAATAGGAAACTCACGCGAGTAGCGATCTGCCACGACTCGCTCCTGAACCAGAGAGGTGCCGAGCGCGTCCTGGCGGAGCTCTGCAGAAACTCCGCGAGTCTCTCCATCTATACTCTGTTGTTTGACTCCACTCTCTTGGGATCGGCCTTGGATCGGCACCTGGTCTATGTGTCCCCTCTCCGACGGCTGCCCGTACCCCGAAACTACTACCGCTACTTGCTGCCTCTTTTCCCTTACGCTATTCGGCAGTTTCAGGTGCGGAACGTGGAGCTTCTTATCAGCATCAGCCACTCGGTGGCAAAAGGCATCCCTCATGACCCTGAAGTGCCGCATATCTGCTATTGCCTGACACCGATGCGCTACCTGTGGGAGCCGAGCCTCTATCAACCGGATTTAAAGGGTCCCCTGAGAAGAATCCTACTCAGGCTGCTCTCCAGCCACCTCAGGAGCTGGGACACCCAGACCAACCAGTCAGTCGACTCCTTCGTGGCTGTTTCCAGGACGGTCCAGCAGCGGATTCTCAGAACCTACAGTCAGGAGTCGCGTGTCATCTACCCCTTTGTAGACCTGGACTTCTTTCGCCCCACAGCCTCCAGCCGTGAGGACTTCTACCTCATCGTCTCTGGGCTGGTACCCAACAAGCGGATCTCTCTGGCGGTTGAAGCCTTCAACCGCAGCGGAAAGGCTCTGCGAATCGTGGGTTCGGGTCCACTGCTTCGCCGCCTGAGACGGATGGCCCGCCCCAACGTCCAGTTTCTGGGCTGGCAGCCCGACGACGAGGTCCGTAGGCTTTACCAGACTGCGCGGGGCCTGGTCTTCCCAGGACACGAGGACTTCGGCCTGGTGCCGGTCGAAGCCCAGGCCTGCGGTTGCCCTGTCATCGCCTATGGAGAGGGCGGCGTAACCGAAAGCGTAGTGGCTGGAGAAACAGGGGTATTCTTCCAGGATCGTACCCCCGATGCCCTCAGGGAGGCCGTCGAAGTACTCGAGAAAAGCCCGCTTGAAGAAGGAAAAATGATCCAGAACGCCAAACACTTTTCCCGGGACCGATTCTGGTCTGAGTGGCGCCAGTGCCTGGGGGAGCTCGGATTGGACCCAGATCTGCTCCGGCAATCTAGTACTTGACGTGTCTCCCGCCCTTATCTCCTTCGATAGATATTGAATCCCAGCCTGAAACCTCCTGTCGAATCCATACCGTAGCGCCCCGGCGTGAAGTCTTGAGAGGTCGTCAGCAGGATTGTAAAAACGTGACCGAAAGTTCTGATCCTGACACCTCCTGATACGGCGGGATCGTTGTCCTTGGATCCTCCGAAACCGGCGAGCCTGGGAACGTACTCTCCGATAACGGAAAAGCGTGGATGGATGGCGAAATCGCCCCCTAGGCCCAGTGTCAAGGTATGGTTGCTGTCCAGATTGATCCCACTTCGAGAAGCGGCCAGCGCATCCTCCCGACTGTTGAAGATCATGGTCGGGACCACATGGGTTCGCAGCCTCCCATAGTCGAAGGAGGTTGCGAGCTGAAGAACAGGCGAATAATGCTTTTGGAAATTATCTCGACCCTCCAGGCCGACGACGAGTGACATATTCCAGAAAGACCTCTCCTTGTTGTGGAGCTCGTAGATTCCGTTGAAGGCAATCACCGGGGAAAAGGCATCGTACTCGAGACGGGCACGGAAAGCCGATACCGCAATCCGATCGGTGAGGGCGCAGGTCATTCCATGATTGATGTTGGCCCCGCGGTCGACTCCGAAGAGGTTGCCTATCCTGCTATCCTTCAGAGCACCCTGGAAGCGATGTTCTATGTGGATTTCCAGATTCCCCTTGTCGAGGTCAATGGGAACCGGAAGGTGCGCGAAGCGAGAGCTGGTATTCAAGCGTCGGCTAGGCTGGGCCTTTTCTTGAGAGGCAACAAGAGGCACCTCACCCGCGGCCGCCCCGGAGAAGGCTCCGGCGGCGGCGTTTCCCGAAGCGTTGAATATGACCGGACCAGCCGACTGTTCCGGAGCGGTCCAGTTGAAGTGGAACTCGAAGGGTCCATCTGACGCTCCGGCTCCGGTCCCCTCCGCCGTGTGTGCAACATATGGGACTCCATTCGACTCTTTGAGCTGGGTGCTCGCGTCCACTGGGACGAGCTCTCCGGCCTGCTGACCAGAGGCTGAGAATCGAGTCGATAGCTCGAAGCTCCAACGCGACTGACTTGGCTGACCAATGATCACAGAAATGGGATAGGTCATCCCCGGGCTGTAGATCTTCGGGACCCCACTCAGGTGGAAGACACCTCCCATGGTGCGTCCCTGGTTAAGCTCAAAACTACTGTGACAGGAGTTGCAGCTCTGCTCTTGGAAGCCCCCCGTCAAACTGGGCAGGGGACCGCTGGAAAAAGACCAGAGAAGAGCCGAAAACGAAACGAAAAGAACTGAAAAGAAAGTAAGACCTAGGTATATCCGCTTCATGCAGCACCCCCTTTCCCAATGGTGCGGGCGTATACGAGCCTGGGGGATGCAAAGTTAGTGTACCTGGGTCGAGCGTCACCGTGCTAGAACTCATCGCCCAGCTTCACCCTTGCAAGCTATGACCCGTAGCTTGTAAGTTGGCTAAGCTGGAACTTCATTTGGTTGGAGGGCAGCACAATGGGGGGACGAAGGGGCCTGAGGCGCGGCAAGCAGCCAAGCCGGGGAGATTCGGGGTGTTCCCCAACCCCTCGCTTGCGCTTCAGGCTTCCATGGCTCGGGAAGTTTTGCAGCCTTCGCCAGTTGACAGAGCCGTGACTGTCAGGGAGCGGGGCCCGACAGGGACCATACCCCCAGGCGCTTCGTTGAAGCACAGGATCCCACTCCCTCACGGTCATGGCTCTGTCAGCGCTGCTAGCGATGATCATGGCAGAGGCAATCCAAGTTTCTTCCTCGAATGAGGCCAGGGCTTCCTGGGGGCAGGACTAACCTGAAACTTCATTTGGTTCCAGGCCCAACCGTGGCACGGCCTTCCAGGCCGTGATTGTGAAGCCTCTGGCTCCACGGACCGGTCATCACGGGCAGGGATGCCCGTGCCACTTCAGGACACTGGGATTTCTTTCTCGAATGATCCAGCTCGCAGCAGTCGTTTGGTCTGGACATCTGACCGCTCTCGGAGCCTGCTTAAGCAGGCTCTGCCCCTCACGTCGCGCGGGGACCCGGACGCAAGGTTATCCTTAGGGTTTACGTTGAGACTTTCGCGATTGAGGAGCGGCCGAATCTGGTGTGAAGATGAGATGCTAAAATGCCAAGTTATTTTTGCGCAGACCCTTAGGTAAGAACAATGTCAGAGTTCTTGGATCACATCACAATCGTCCTGGTGGAGACCAGAAGCGGGGGCAACATCGGTTCTACGGCTCGAGCCATGCAGAACATGGGACTCAGCCGCCTGAAGCTGGTCAGACCCAGAGAGCATCTGACCCCAGACGCCTTCAAGATGGCGACCCGAGCGGTCCATCTGGTCGAGCAGGCCAAAGTCTACGAGACCTTTGACCAGGCCGTCGCCGAAGAGCAGCTATTGGTGGGTACTACGTCGGCCAGAGAGCGCAGCACGTATCAAAGTTTCTACTCTCCCAAACAGATCGCGCCCATTGTCCGAGAGTATGCAGAGACGCAGAAGGTCGCCCTCATCTTCGGCCCCGAAAACCGAGGCCTGAGCGATGCCCAGCTGGCTCGGTGTCAGCACCTCGTGGTGGTTCCCTCTCATGGTGAGAACCCGGTTCTGAACGTGGCCCAGACAGTCCTTTTGATGGCCTACGAAGTCTATGCGCAGAACCCGGTCGAGCGGACTTCCCCACCGGTCTTGGTGAGCCAGGACCAGCGCGATGAGATGTTTAAGCACATCGAGCAGGTGCTGGTCCAGATAGGCTTCCTGAGTTTCTCAAGTCCAGGACCGATCATGAAGTCGATCAGACGTTTTCTGGGCAAGGCAGAGCTATCCGCGCGGGACGTTAAGATCGTCAGGGGCATCATGAGCCAAGTGGAGTGGTACTCGCAGCAGGGACACAAGCTGTCGCCAAAACGGATCCAGAAACCGTAGACCGGGCCTGTGAACCTTCCTCAACTGGCTTGATGGCCTCGGTCATTTGAGCTAAGGGTCTGTCAGGAAGTAACCGATACACTTTGCTGGGATCCCCAGGTACGCTGGCTAGGCGAGAGCGACGCACATACCCGCTGCGGTATGTAAGGAGCGAGTAACAACGCCAGCGTGCCTGGGGATCCCAGCCCACAGGGGCGCGCGGGCATCTGCTTTGTTGCCGCTCCTGGAAGATGCGCAGCGGCATCGCCTGCGTCGCGGCGCCTCCCATCTGCCTCCACGGCGCTCGCGTCAAAATGCATCGGTTATTTCCTGACAGACCCTTAGCTCCGCGAAAGTCGTTTCCCGTCGCTCACGGAACTCTCCCCGCGGAGCAGGAACCGGACACATCTGACGACGGTCCCAGGGAGAAGACACCGCGCCAAAAGAGTTAGTGGTCTTGCGAGGGAGCTGAGCCGGACACCAATCCGCCGCATGATACGGAATTGAATCCTGAGATCGGTCATAGCGAGCCGAAATCTCGATCGGCGAGGGCCATCGGGGCCAGCGAAAAACCGGCCTGGGGGGACTCTGACGTAGGAAGCCGGGGCCTGGATCACGACCCATTGTCGAAGACCAATAAATCGAATGGTCGGTCGGCAGTAGCTCTGATACTTGCCAGGCATAACTCTAGAACCTCCAGCGATTGCACATAGTATTCCTCTAACCAGGGAATGTGGTTCAATACTGCAACGGTCACGCTGGCTGGGGGCTCGACCTGTCTCCCCTTGTGTGGACTCCAACCTACCCGCATTCCACTTCCCCAGTCTCGGTTTACTGCTGCATACCGTCTCCGTTAAATCAAAACTCAAGTGCGGCGGATATTCCCAGACCCTCGGTCAATCCCTCATCCCAGGCGATGCTTCGTTCCTCTCAGACAAACAAAGATAGCGATAGCCAGAGCCCGAGTCCAGAAGGAGTGTTTGGGCGTCGAGGATGTATTCCGGGGTAGTTAGAAGGCGGGAGTTGCGAGGGGAATAGATTGAGCAGTACTGCCTTCCGCCCGGCCCCATCAGGGACTCGTTACCAAGAATGAGGGAGGATTGAAGGGCCACTCAATCTGATCCCGTTTCCGATTGTATCTTGGAGCTTGGCTCGAACTCCATCTTCATCAAGACCAGTCCGGTCAGCAGCTTGGGATAGAAATCGGTCGACTTCTGGGGCATTTTTTCACCTCTCTCGGAGAGCTCACGGACCTGGTCCAGCCGCGTCGGATTCAGGAGAAATCCCAGTTGATACTTTCCCTGGCGAACTCCCCCGATAAGCTCCTGGCGATCGCGAAAATAGTCGACATATCTCTGACTGGCTACCTCCTGGGGTCCGATTCCCAGATACGCATTGAAGATCCCCTCATGCAGGATATTGACGTCGAGACGCCGAGCAGGGCCTTTCAGATCAGGCATGAAAGATCTGCTTTCCTTCATGTCCTTTCTCAAGCGCAGCAGGTGGATACGCCCGGCAGCACCGCTCACCAGAGCCAGACAGTGGCCGCCTTTCGCCATCTCAGCGTCCAATCCACCCACATCTTCCATCGGCTGCACGTGAAAGTTCTGAGACAGGTCGCCAAGCAGTTTCTGAGCATCGAGGTCAGGTAGGTTCCTCAGGCCACGGTGCGTTGCCAGAATCCTGAGCGAAGGGCTTTCCATGTTGAAGAGAGCGATCATCCGCTTGTCGAAACTCTCCGGCGCGGTTTTTCTCAACCCCTGCTCCAGACATTCCTGCTGAAACAAGACCGACGTCTGGAAACGATGGTGTCCGTCGGCGATATAGAATCGACTCTCCGCGAGGCCATCACCGATCCGATCCTGAATGGATCGATCCACCAGGCACCAGAGGCGGTGCATGACGCCATACTCATCGACAACCTGGATCTCAGGTTCCTCTCCTTCGGTGGCCTGCGATAGGATCTCGTCTACTTGCATCGACGGCTGCGAGTGGAGCATGAAGATGAGGCCTTCGTTGGAGCGGGTATGCCGGATCAGATCGAGTCGATCCTGTAGGGGAGCTTGTAGAACTCTCTCGTGCCCTCTAACCGTGAAGTTGGAATCGCCGAGAGAGGTAAGGCAGATAAAGCCCAGTCGTGAAACGCGACTTCCGTCTAGATCGAAAACCTGTTCGTAGGGATAGAAACAGGACTCCCCATCCTGCTTCATCACGCCATCTCCAATCCAATTCAGAAGATGCTCTCCGGCCTCCCCGTAATTGGCATTCTTGATCACCCGGGCAATATTGTGAGGATGCCGTCTCAGATACTCCTCCAGCATTGACGGGGTAATCTTATCGTAGGGCTGGGTCACCACATCCTCCAGTCGTGAGATCCGCCCCGAGTCGTAACGATAACCTCTGAAAGGAAAGACTCGTCCCATGGAGCCGATTCTATATACTAGGCCGACGAGATGCTACGCGGCCCAGGGATGTCCTTGACCCCCTAGGAGCCTGCGCGGCAGAAATTGATCTACTGCTGAAGCGCAGGAGGATCGCTTGCGTAGTCCAGACACCTTGGCTCGAGCCTATCCACTCTCAGTCATCATCCCAGCCCACAATGCAATGCCCGAGGTGGTGCAGTGCCTGCAGGCGCTGGCGCAAAACAACCTTGCCGAGACACAGATAATTCTGGTTGACGATGGGTCTTCGGACGGGTCCTCCTCGGCACTTGAGATTTTTTCCACTCTCGATGTCCCTGCCCAGTGTATCCGGCTCGACCCTCAGAGCGGCCCGGGAGCTGCCCGCAACAGGGGCCTTGAGTCCGCACATCATCCCTACCTACTCTTCTTGGATGCTGACGTAGTGCTCCCTGAACAGAGCCTTGACTGGCTCCGGGACAGCCTGGATCTGTATTCCCACCGAGCAGAGGTAGGGGGAGTCTTGGGGACCTATGCCGAGATCCTTCCGGTTGCGGACTTCTGGACCAACTTCAAGAACCTGAACACCTGCTTCTTGTACCGAACCACCGAGACCCTTAGTCCCTTCGTTCATACCCCCATCTTCTGTGTGCGCAAGGATCTGATAGAAGAGGCAGGCGGATTCGCTTCGGGCCTGGCGACGGCCGAGGACTTTCACCTGGGCTTGAATCTGGGCACGGCGGGTCACCGTTTCGTGATCGACCGTCGCGTTCAGGGCTCGCATTTGAAGCGCTACTCCTTGAAGGGGATCTTGCTGGAGGATAGGCGGCGGATTCGGGATCTGCGAAGAGCACGCCCCAAGGAAGAGCAACGTCGATTTTACTATCGCGCACATCGATGGAGCAGGATCGCCTCAGTCGCACTACCTCTTCCTATCCTGGTCCTGGGTGGCCTGGGACCCTGGGCTCCGGCCGCAGCACCCGCGGCGCTGGTGCTACTGGTCCTATTCTACGGTTCCAATCACCGTTTCCTGAGGTACTGCCGAAAGCGGTTGGGGTGGCGTTTCTTTTTCAAGGCTTTTCTGTTCCATTTCACGGAAATGCTGTGGGCGTCGTTTTGTGTGGCATCCAGCTTGATACGGCGGGGCTGAGCTGCTTATCAAGGGGGAGACTGCGCTGCTGTCCAGCTCTGTCGGACTTGGTTTGGTAATACTGGCAGTCCACCAGGACAGGCATTGCCGATTCATGGAAGCCTGAAGCGCAAGCGAGGGGTTGGGGCTCTGGAAGAAACATTTCCTTTGCAACCGGGATGGTTTAGAATTTGACGCCTACTCACTCAAGAGGTGCTGCCATGAGTCGGCGACTAACCATAGGCTTTCTGACCTTTTCCGGGCTCCTTCTTTCCTTTCTCTCGTCTCAGCCCCTGGGCAGGTCTAGCGAGGAGAACCGGTCCAGCCTACCGACTCCGGCGGCCGGCGATATAGATTTCACCCGAGACATCCAGCCACTGCTGGCTGAGAAGTGTTTCCAATGCCACGGCGACGGCAAGGCGATGGGCGGACTTCGCCTTCACACCCGGGCGGATCTGTTGAGAGGAGGAGACAAGGGTCCGGTCGTGGAACTTGGGAACAGCGCTTCCAGCCGCCTGATTCACATGGTTGGCGGCCTGGACGAGATGAAGATGCCACTCCAGGGAGATCCTCTCACTGACTTCCAGGTGGGACTCCTCCGTTCCTGGATCGATCGAGGCATCGATTGGCCGGCGGGCGACGGCGGGAGCGCTGATCCCTCCCCCAAACCCCAATCGGGACACTGGTCCTTTCAGTCCATTCAGCGTCCCGGAGTTCCCCGGATGGAACGGTCGGACTGGGTCCGCAATCCCATTGACGCTTTCGTTCTCCGACGCCTGGAACGGGAAGGAATTGAGCCTTCCTCCGAGGCCGATCAGGCAACCTTGACCCGGCGTCTTTCCCTGGACCTGCTGGGATTGCCTCCCAGCCCAGGGTCCACGACCGAGGACGAGGTCGGCACTTACGCCTACGAGGGGCACGTGAATCGATTGCTCGCTTCGCCTCATTTCGGTGAGCGCTGGGGACGAAAATGGCTAGATTTAGCTCGCTACGCCGACAGTGATGGCTTCGAGAAGGACAGGATTCGGCTGCATGCCTGGCGTTATCGCGACTGGGTCATCAACACCTACAACCGGGATTTGCCCTACGACCAGTTTCTGGTGGAGCAGCTTGCCGGAGACCTGCTGCCTAACGCCAGCATCGAGCAGAGGGTCGCGACGGGCTTTCATCGCAATACCTTGACCAACACCGAGGGTGGGGTGGATCAGGAGGAATACCGGATCGAGCAGGTGATTGATCGGACCAATACGACGGGCCTGGTCTTCATGGGTCTCACGGTGGGCTGTGCGCAATGCCACTCTCACAAGTACGATCCCCTGTCCCACCGCGAGTATTACGAGTTATTTTCCTTCTTCAATTCGGCGGTGGAAGAGAATATCCCAGCAGCGCTCGAAAACGACGTGGCTGCCTACAACCGTGCCAAGGCCGTCTGGGAGGCCAAGCACGACGAACTAGAGTCAACCGCCGTCAAGTACAGGGAGCAGCTGACACAGACGCTGGCCCAGTCCGAGGCAGGGCAGTTAGCCGAGTGGGAGAAGCGACTCGATTACAAGCCAGTCGAGTGGAAGCTGCTGGACCCGGCAAGCTTTAGTTCGGCCGGAGGCGCCAGCTTGACCAAAGGACAGGATTCGTCCCTCCTGGTCGGCGGCAATAACCCCAAGAATGACATCTACACGGTCGTTGCCAACACGGAGTTGACAAACATCACGGCGGTCCGACTCGATTTGCTAACCCATCAGTCGCTGCCCAATCAGGGGCCTGGCCGCGCCGAAGATGGGAACTTCGTCCTGTCCGAGCTGAAGGTGCACGACACCGGTATAAGCGATCCGACCGCTAGCGTGCGGGAACTTCCCTTCAGCGGGGCTCTGGCCAGCCATTCCCAGGAAAGCTTCGATGTCTCCAATGCGATCGACGGGAATCCGGAAACGGGCTGGGGAGTGGGAGGTCCTCTAGGTCCCAATCGGGACCACCAGGTCGTCTTCATCCTGAAACAGAGCGCGGGACGTAGAAGTGGGGCAACGCTCACCCTGACCCTGGAACATCGACAAGGCCAGGGACAGAATATCGGTGCCTTCCAGATCTTTGTCACCACGGCGGACCGCAAATCCCTGGATCAGGTTCTGCCTCAGCAAGTGGAGCGGGCCCTGAGCACTCCACCTCCTCAGCGAACTGAAGAACAGCTTTCGGCGATTCTCTCCTACGCTGCCAGCCAGGATCCTGGTCTGCGAGAAATCCTGGCTCTAGTCGAAGGCCATAAGAGAGCCGAGCCCAAGCCGCCGGACACCCTGGGCCAGGTGCTTGCTGCGAATCCTGAGCCCCCCAAGTCCTACATCCACATCCGGGGGAACTTTCTGCGCAAGGGTGAAGAAGTGGTGCCCAACACCCCGGCGGTGCTGCCTGCCCTCTCCTCGTCTGGAAGCGAGGCGAATCGTCTTGATCTGGCCCGATGGATGACACATCCCAGCCACCCTCTCACGGCCCGAGTAGAAGTGAACCGGCTCTGGGAGCAGCTCTTCGGGAAGGGCCTGGTTGCGACCAGCGAGGATTTTGGTACCCGCGGCGAAAGGCCATCTCATCCGGAGCTGCTCGATTGGCTGGCTTCCGAGTTCATCCGGCGGGGTTGGAGCCGCAAGGAAATGATCAGGTTGATAGTCGGTTCCTCGACCTACCGTCAGGCATCGCGGGTACGGCTGGAACTTGCCGATCGTGATCCCAAGAACGTCCTATTGGCCCGTCAGGGACGATTTCGGGTGGAATCCGAGGTTACCCGCGATCTGCACCTTTCTGTCGGAGGACTCCTCAACCCGCGCGTCGGAGGCCCAAGCGTTCGACCTCCATTGCCTTCCGACATCGCCAATCTGGGTTATGCCAACTCGATCAAGTGGTCCGAGAGTCAGGGCCTTGAAAAGTATCGGCGCGGAATCTACATCTTCTTCCAACGCACCGTGCCCTACCCGATGCTGATGACTTTTGACAGTCCCGATTCGAATACCAGCTGCGTCAGGCGCACTCAGTCCAACACTCCCCTACAGGCCCTTACATTGCTGAACGATCCCACCTTCGTGGAGTGCGCTCGAGCCTTCGGTAAGCGAGTAGTCGAAAATGGGCCGGGAGACGAAATGGGAAGGATTCGTTACGCCTTTCGCTTGGCTCTGGGCCGAAGCCCCAGTGATCGAGAAGCGGTCTTGCTCTCCCAGATGTTAATCAAGCAGAAGGGACTCTTCGAGGAAGACACAGAAAGTGCTGAAAAACTCGTCGGTTCCTACCGGCCCTCGGTTGTGGATGCGCCCGCGGCTGCCGCTTGGGTAGTCGCTGCGCGAACCCTGATGAACCTGGACGAGTTCCTGACACGGGAGTAACTACCATGGACCCAGTTGAGGCACGAATCATCCAATCCCGCCGCGACTTCCTGACCAGCGCCGCCAGCGGTTTGGGGGGAATTGCCCTGATCGGCCTGCTGGCTCAGAAAGGCTTGTACGCGGGCCCGGGGACAAGCGGCGGAACAGGCATGAATCCGCTGGCCCCCAAACCTCCCCACTTCGCGCCCAAAGCCAAGTCCTGCATCTTCCTTTTCATGGCTGGGGCCCCTAGCCAGATCGACATCTTCGACCCCAAACCCAAGCTGAATGAAATGGACGGTCAGCCCATGCCCGAATCGATGTTGGAGAAGGTGCGTTTCGCCTTCATCGAGAAGGATTCGGCCGTCTTGAAGGGCAGCGGTGCCAAATTCAAAAAGCACGGCGAATGCGGTATGGAGCTCTCCAACTACCTTCCGCACGTTGCGACCTGCGCCGACGACATCGCGCTGATCCGATCGATGCATACCGAAACCTTCAACCATCATCCCGGACAGCTCATGATGAACACGGGCGTACCTACCTTCGGCCGCCCCTCTATGGGCTCCTGGCTCAATTACGGACTCGGCAGCGAATCGGATAATCTTCCCGGATACGTCGTCTTGACCGCTGGACGGGGAGCCAGCGGTGGAGCCTCTAACTGGTCGAGCGGATTCTTACCTTCTACCTACCAGGGAGTTCTCTTCCGGAATCAGGGTGATCCGGTCCTCAACCTGGCCAATCCTGAGGGCCTGCCTCACGAGTGTCAGCGGTATAGCCTCGACACGCTGCGCCAGCTCAATGAAGAACACCATCGTCTGGCCCGAGACCCCGAGATCCTTGCACGAATCGCATCCTACGAGCTGGCCTATCGGATGCAATCGGCGGCGCCCGAGCTGATCGATCTTTCGGGCGAGGACGAGAAGACGCTGGAGAGTTACGGAGTGAACCGTACCGAAAAAGAGGTGAAGACCCGTGGATACGAGAAGGGAGTCTTTTCGACCTTCTCCCGCAACTGCCTGCTGGCGCGCCGTCTGGTCGAGCGTGGAGTGCGCTTCGTCAACATCTACCATGCCTCCTGGGATCACCACAGTGAATTGGATAAGGGTCTCTCGTTCAACTGTAGGATGGCCGACCAACCGGTGGCTGCCCTACTTAAGGATCTGAAGCAGAGAGGCCTTCTAGATGAAACTCTGGTCATCTGGGGAGCGGAGTTTGGACGAACACCCCTGGGGGAGAATCGGGTAGGGCGAGATTCCAACACGGGCCGCGACCACCATCCCTACGCCTTCAGCATCTTCATGGCCGGAGGCGGAATCAAAGGGGGCCAGGTGATCGGGAAAACTGACGAAATCGGCTGGAACGTGGTAGAAGACCCCATTTCCGTCAACGATCTACACGCAACCGCTCTTCATCTTTTCGGTCTGGACCATCTAGGGCTCACCTACCGTTTCCAGGGTCGGGACTTTCGTCTGACCGATGTAGCCGGCAAGGTCGTAGACAAGCTGCTGGCTTAGTACACTGGAACGTAAGTACGACAACGTTTATGGCGAGCGCGACGGGTCGAGTTCGCGAAGCGACGACGAACTCGAGGCTTGGGAATCTTGCTAGTAGCAGCTTTCGGGACAACTCGGAGAAGAGTTCGTAACTGGTTCTGAAACGAGACTTTAGAGGGAACTGGGGTCGTCAGATGATCCCTGCTTTCGGGCATCGGCAGCAAAGAAGTCGTCGTGCACCCTCAACTTCAGCAGCCCGAACCACGGTGCTTGAGAGCCCCAGGTCGCAATTTGGAGCCGCAATGCAGCTCGGGCTAGGGCAGAGGCAAGAGGGCTAGTGGATTGAGTTGGCGGCGATGCGGAGAGCGCGGCGAGGCTGGAACAGGGTATTGACGCTCATGGCGCATTCGTAGGTGCATTGGCACCCCAGTTCCTTCTGGTACCGTCTCGCCTGCCGTGCCTGGGCTGCCTTCCAGAGTTCTCCAAAGTCACAGTCAAAGTCTCGAACGTTCCCCATGCGCTGATCCAGCGTCTCGCACAGGTAGACCTCTCCAGTTTCGCTCAGAACCCCGATCAGGTCACCTGCATAGCAAGGCGAGATGCGCTCGACGGCAGAGGCGGCCTCACCGATGAGCCGATAGGTTTCCTCCTCCTTGGCGATGACCACTCGATCCATCCAAGAATTATCCATCTGGTGGGCTCTTCGGTAGGCGACTACATCCCGGGAAAAGGCCCTGTAGGTTTCCAGATCGACAGCTTTCAAGGCAGGGTCTATAGGGTCACCCCGCACCAGGGTAATGGTAATCGCATCCGGCTGAAGACTTTCTTCCACGAATCGATAGAACTCAGAGAGTCTGTCCTGATTCGCAGCCGACACCGTCAGAGCAACTCCCACCGAGAGATTCGGGAAGGAAGGCTTCAGCTTCTTGAGTTCGGCAAGCGTTTCCAGGGCGCGTTCAAAACTCTTTGGATTCTGACGAATACGGTTGTGCACATCCTCTGGACCATCCAACGAAACCCCGGTGCAAACACGCGCCCGTCGCACCTTCTGCAGAAGACTCTCTACCGCAGTAACGGTCCGAGAGACCAACAGACCATTGGAAGGAATCTGAATGTTCCGAACCCGAGAATTGTTTTCAAAGAAAGAAGCAATATCGGGAAGGTCTGGTCTCAGGTAGGGCTCGCCTCCGGTAAGTGAAACCGACAGCAGATTGGGCAGGGAGCGTGTGATGCGTTCGATCTCATCCAGCTTGAGCTCGTTCTTCCGCTTGTTGAGCTCTTCCCAGTAGAAGCAGTGGGTGCACAGAAGATTGCAGCGAGAGGTCACGAAAAAGATCAGGTTGACGGGAAGACCGCGCTTGAAGAGAAGGCGACTGGCGATGGAAAGACTGGCCAGCGTTCGGCTACCCATGAGGCGCATGGTAGCATGAATCTAGGGGTCATAGGTCGCACGTCTTGGGAAAACCTCCTTGATGGGGAGTCAAGGAGATTTCCTGACCTTCATGGTCTCCATCCGAAGGGCTCTCCAGAAAGGGCCGAGCGAGAGACCTGCGGCCTGCGACCTCTTTTTCCAAGCTGAAACTTCAAGAATACGTCGGGCGTCTCTACCCTCCGAACAGCGTGGTGAACAGGACCTGTCCTCCGAAGGTGCCGCAACGGGTGAACTACCAGCGTTACGAAGCCAAGTCCGTCAGAGCCGCGAACGACTTGAGCCGTTAGCAACATGAGGCCAGGTTCCGAGGAGAGAGCTGGACAACTCTTCCCCACGCAGTGACGCACGATATCGCCTATCCTCGACCGAAGTTTCGTTCTCGAATGGGGCAGCACCGCTGGGGGGCCACTGACTTGCGACTTCTTTCTCACACAGCCGAGGCTTCAATCTTCTCGATCCCTGCTTTCCCCTGTTTAGCAGCATCGACGATGAGGGTGCGGCCCAGCAGCATATCTGGACTGTGAAGCACCTTCCGGATCTCCTTGTTCGCCTCCCGCTGTCTGGGATCCAACTCTTTGCGCATGGTTCGAATCGCGTAGGCACGCTGCAACGGGTAGAAGAGCATCAAGGGAAAACACGATCTTCGCCACAAGTCGGTAGTGGTTTTCTGGATCCTGAAGCCGCTGCTGTGAAGCACATAGCGCACCTGGTAGCTCGTCATCGGATTGATATGGTCGAACACAGGAGTATGCGCAAACTCGTTCAAAGGTCTAGGGCAGAGCGAGTAGAAACCGGACAGAAAATACTTCAAGCGCGAGGCCACGTTGAGGATGTTGGGGGTAGACAGGATGAGTCGGCCGTTCCACTTCAGAATTCGATGGCACTCCCGGATGAACTGGAAGGGGCGCTCCAGATGTTCAATCCCTTCCAGGCAGCCAATGTAGTCGAAGCTCTCGTCTTCCAGAGGGAAAGTCCGATCCATATCTATATGGAGACACTCGATTCCAGAAGCCTTGAAGAATTGGGGATCGATATCCGCCGCGACAACCTCAAAACCCATCTCTCTCAAGCAATGAGACAGTGCCCCCTCGCCTGAGGGGAGGTCTAGGATCCTGCCTCTGGGAAGTTTGTCGAAAAGATCGAGGATCTTGAAGAAGGTCTTCTCATGGGCAATGACCTGAAAGCCTTCAGGTTTCTTTCTGGACTTCTTCATCTTGCCAGACGGCCCCCCCCCAGAAAAGGCGCATGGCAGACAAAGTCTTCTCCACCGCGCTCACTCCTGGCCGCCAAGATTACTTAGCTGCCGAATCATAGCCATTGTCCAGGAAGAATACAACGGCCCTCAAATTGAACGATTGAAGGGTCAAGAGGTCTTCCTTCGAAGTTCGCTTGTTCGATATTCTGCGGTTCAACATTCTCATCGGTTGGTTTCTCCAGAGCCGGAAAGATAGGCTGAATGACAGACCGCACAACACCGAATATGCGAACACCGAAGTGTCTTGTTGGCAGCTTTTCCAATGCCAGGAGCCTGCGCGGTAACTTCCAGGGATGAGAGACGTGCGACATTCAGACGTTCAGACAAAATTTCTCAGGTTCTCACCGTCGAAAGCAGCAGCGTGCCACCTACGGCGAAGAGAAGGTTCGGGGCCCAAGCCGCCAGTAGAGGAGAAAGCAGACCGTGGGCGCCCAGGGCGCCGAACACTCCGAAGGTCCCCCAGTAGAAAATCCCGATCAGCACACCTGCCGCGATTCCATAGAGGGCACCCTTGCGCCCCATGGTTAACGAAAATGGGATGCCGAGAATAGCCATGATCAGACTAACCAGGGGAAGGGCAAGTTTCTTGTGCAGATCGGTTTTCAGATGATCCACCTCGAACCCACCCTGGTGCAGGTACTGGATATACTCCTCGAGTTCGAGATAGGTCATCTTGCTTGACTCCTTCACCTCGCCGGTAAAGTAGCTTGGCCTCTCGGGAAACGAGAATCTTTGGGAGTTAAAGCGTCCGAAGTCATTCGAAACCAGATCGTGCTTCCATCCATTCGCCAGGATCCACTCCTGCGATGCCCCATCCCATTGTGCTCTCTGAGCATAGACGTGCTCCATGAAGCGACCATTGCTGATATCGAGGGCGTAGATGGAGATCTCGGCGAAGACGCTGCGTTCGGTGTCGAAATGATTGTAACGATAGAGACGATTTTCCTCACCGAAGATCCAGCGCCGACCCGCCTGGTAGTAAGTCTGTATGGGTCTACCCTTGATAGTGTTGCGAAGGTTGTCCTGCCTTTGGTTGGCATAGGGTAGAAAGTATTCCTGCAGGACGAAGATGAAAACACTCAGGGCCAGTGTCATGACCAGGACGGAAGCCGCAGCCCGGTAGATACTCACGCCGCAGGCCTTGAGCGCCACGATCTGGCCGGTCTTGTCCAGTAGCCCAAAGGTGATCAGGGTTGCCATCAGAATACAGAGCGGCACCAGCAGCATCAGGATATGGGGGAGCAGGTAGAAGAAGTAGTCCAGGAAAAGGGAATAGGGAGTTTCGTTCTTGAAAACGTCGTCAATCAATTCGAAGAAGGTAAACAGATAGAATAGCGCCACACAGATGCCCAGGGTGAGCAGCAGGTGGAGCGTAAAAGTTTTCATCAGGTAGAGATCAATCACTCTGGTAGCACGAGGACGGAGTCGGGGGAGGCGAACTCGATCGGTCAGCTGGCGGGAGATCGCCTGCAACCGGGAACCGAGTCTCCAGACGAGCTTTCGCGAATCGGAAAGAAGCCGTCTCACGCTGCCACGGTCGTGTCGCGCGATACGGACAGGGGCGTCGAGAGTGGCATAGCGGAGGCTGAACAGGGCGAAGATCCCCAACGCGATATTGCTTCCCCAGACTCCGACCAAAATTGGAACGACCCCATTGCGGGATAGCTCAAAGCCGGTAGCAAACAACACGTAATAGATCAAAGCCACTAGAACGCTCACGATGAACCCGTAGCCGCGCCCTCCACGATGGCTTCTAGCACCCAGCGTGACCCCGAGGATGGCAAAAATGAGAGGAGAGAGAGGGACGGCCAGACGGCGGTTGAGTTCAAGATTAATCGCCCGCCTATCATCTGAATCTTCCAGGTCGAGGTCATCCAGCAGGCCCAGTAGATGCTTGTCTTCTGGTCCCTTGGGGCCAGCAGAGGCCTGTCCGGTAGAGGGGAATCTGATCGGCACGTCCAACGTGTGAAATTCACTGAGGCTGTTTCTTTCCGGAGTCTCCTGTCCCACTCTGTAGATGGTTCCATTCTGGAGGTGCAGCTGCGCCTGGCTCCCATCCGGCCTGATCAGGAGCTGTCCACGTTGGGCTAGCACGATCCGCCGTTGACCGTCGTCGGTGGTATCCGATAAAAACACGCCCTTCCAAGAGGAGCTCTTTAGCTCCCGGTCCGCAACATAGAGGACGGTTCCAGGAAGGTCTTCATTGAAGACTCTGGGCTTGATTTCGGATCGGACCGGTCGCAGTCCCGCGCCATGACGAAGCTGGCGCAGGCTCCAGTTTCCTGCCGGCAACAGGAAGAGAGTTATCGAGAAGGTAACGAGACTCACCAGTATCCCCACCTTGAACACGTGCTGCACCATCTGGTTGACGCTGACCCCAGAAGCACGCATCGCGACTATCTCACTGTCGCTGGAAAGGCGACTGAACCCGATCAGGGTGCCGACCAGAAAGGATAGGGGAATGCTGAAAGCCAGGATGCTGGGCAGGAGAGATACTACCGCCTGCAGCACACTCCAGCTGCTGGCATCTGAGCGAATCAGTATCTCGGCCAGGCGTCCGAACTCTCGGGTAAATACAATAAAGGTCATGAAGACCAACGCGATCAACGATGGTCCCGTGATCTCGCGATTGATAAGCCTGCGAATCTTCTTCATCAACCCCTCGAAGCGGCCCATATCTTAGCAGAACCACTCCCAGTGGGGACGGCGCCCCGAAAGGTTCCCTGCCACCGCAGGAAGACTTGTAGGATCTACCACAAGGGTGTCGAAGGGACAGGTTCTGCCTAGCTCGGGTGCAATTACTACCTAGTCTGCCCCGCTGGAGCTAAGGGCTCTGTCAAGAATAACTTCACATTCTGGCATCTCATCTTCACACCATCTTCGGCCGCTCCTCAATCGCAAAATCCTCAACGTAGGCCCGGCTACGACTGCGGTTTCTCCCAATCGTTCGCGGCCAAATCTGGCGCAAATCTGAGCGCCAACCCTACCAAGTTATTCTTGACAGAGCCCTTAGACCAAAACAAGTAGATGGAAGTGGATTAAACCACGTGTAAACACCTGAAATGCCCGCCCTGGCGGGTATTCTGGAGTTCGACAAAGAATCTTAAGAGAGGCCCAAAGGAGGCATTTCAGGTGAAGAAAACGCATAGCGCAATCCTCCGAAAACGGGAAGCAGAGGTGGCCACTCGGTTGAGCTCCAGCTGGAACGGTCAAGCTCGAAAAACGGTCCTTTCGTCCGACGGGATCAGCTACGAAGTCTCGGAGAAGATTCACGCCGTCAGTTACGGCGGTCTGTGGGGCTACGGGCCGCTGATCGTGACGCTGGCCCAGAGGGGCGAAGTGCTCTATGCCGTCAACCGCTCGGGCAACCGCCCCTCTCATGAGGGAGCCCCCGAATGGCTGGATCGGAGTATCGAGCGGGTCCGAGCGGCCGCTTTTCGCACGGTGCGCCTGCGCGGGGATTCAAGAGACTGACCTTGGAGCGGGAAGAGATCGCGGAGATGGACTACCGTCCGAGC
>Ga0310345_10002232_pt1 | contig 19968 bp, 35 predicted proteins | sample HC15DNA20500_MG_FD_204667 | JGI IMG/M metagenome (GOLD analysis project Ga0310345, IMG submission 204667) | Marine microbial communities from station ALOHA, North Pacific Subtropical Gyre - HC15-DNA-20-500_MG | ecosystem: Environmental > Aquatic > Marine > Oceanic | place: Pacific Ocean: North...
ACACACCATATGATTCCAGTCCTAGTGCTCTGAGTTTCTTCTGTATTGGTCCTGTATATCTTGCCATATCACCCTACTAAACTATTCGTATTATTTTGTCCCGGCGCTCTAACTCCCAATTCGGAGACCAATTTATCAAGAGTAAATCCCTCACTGCGAATCCTTAGATCAAAGTAAAGTAGTGTTACAGCTATCGCGGCCACAGTAACAGCTGCGGCGTTAGAAATTAGACCTACAATATATTGGATGGCGGTGGGAAGAATTTGAAGTCCCTCTGAGTCGCTTGGAACAAAGATTAAAGATGGAACTGCAAGCACCAGCGCGAGTCCCAGCATCAACATAGTAATGAGAAAAATGCCCCCTAGGACTCTTTTCCAGTTGCTTTTCACCAAACCAAAACTCCGTGATAAAGCTGTTAGGTACTTGCTCCCTTCATATATGGATACCGGTAGTGCCATGGAAGCAAACAAGAGAAACGCGAAAGATGCTAACGCGGGAATTAACAAAACAGCTCCACCTATACCAACCACCAAGACCATCGTAAGTATAAAAGAAACGAATAACAGTGAATAAATCCTCCAGGCAACTCTTAAGAAACACGCACCGATATCAATACGACCGAATGCGACCAGTTGTCCCACACCTGTTGAAGCAGCAGAAAACACTGTGGTAGTTGCCACCATAGTTACTATCGCCGCTATAACATAGAACATAACAGCCGAACCAGAAATACTCCCTGTGGTTAAATATTCTTGCAAACTTACCTTGGGGCCGATAAACGTTAGCACGTTTACGGGTCCAAAAATGATAAATGCTATCAGCAAAAATCCCCTCAGCCCTTTGCCATAGATAACAAAAGTTTCGTTAAGTATGTCTCCAAGACTTCTCTCTTTCATAACAGGCTTTCCAAGATAACCGTTATACCCTTCGACGCTTTGGAGGTCTACATCCGTTATGTGGAATTGGAGTAACGTCTCTGATAGTGCTTACGGAAATACCGGCGCTCTGTATAGCCCTGATAGCCGCCTCTCTACCTGCTCCAGGTCCTCTCACATAAACGTCAACCTGTCTCATCCCCTGATCCATAGCCTTCTTGGCCGCATCTTCTCCGGCCCTCTGAGCAGCAAACGCGGTCGATTTCCTAGATCCTCTAAAACCAGCAGTTCCTGAACTACCCCAAGCAATAGCATTTCCAGTTGGATCGGTCAAAGTCACTATCGTGTTATTAAACGTAGACTGTATGTAGGCTTTTCCGATGGGAACAGGCCCTCTGTCACGCCTTCGTGTCCTTGGTCGTCTTGCCATAATCTATATATACCTCTAATACTTTTTATCTACTCTGTGGTGTGCCTACGAGCAACTGCAATCCTTCGGCCTCTTTTAGATCTAGCATTTGTCTTGGTCCTCTGGCCCCGTGCAGGCAATGACCTTCTGTGCCGAGTACCTCGGTAGCTACCAATGTCGATAAGCCTTCGTATATTCTGGTTTACCTCTCGCCTAAGATCCCCTTCAACAAGATTCTCTCGATCTATAATCTCTCTTATACGATTCAAGTCAGAGTCTTCCATATCCCTAACTCTCGGGTTGTCGAAAATCCCTGTTTTTTCCAATATAGATTTGGCTTGAAATGATCCAATGCCATACACGCTTGTCAATGCAGTCTCGACTCTCTTGTTATCGGGTATATTAACCCCTGAAACTATCGCCATGTAGAAACTCCCTCGTCACCTAATTAACCCTGTCTTTGTTTGTGTTTTGGATTCTCACAGATAATCATTGCCCTACCTTTGCGACGAATGACTCTACATTTGGCACACCTAACCTTTATAGAAGCACTTACCTTCATGTCGCTTCTCCATATGTCACAATCAAATTAAAAATCATAAAGCTCACTAGCACCTTATCGAAATCGATAGGTTATCCTTCCTCTGGTCAGATCATAGGGCGACAAGTCAACTAAAACCCTGTCACCAGGTAAAACGCGAATGTAATTAACTCTCAACCTTCCTGAAATATATGCAAGCACCTCATGACCATTCGCCAACTCGACTTTAAAAGAGGCATTTGGAAGTGCCTCTTTAACCGTACCTTCCACCTCTATTGATTCGTCTTCCTTCGGCATAAGTCTCCTAGATATCACCTAGATTCATGTGAGAATCTCTGGCCCTTCTTCGGTGATAGCAATAGTATGTTCGAAGTGAGCGCTTAGCTTCCCATCCGACGTTACAACTGTCCAACCGTCTTTGAGTACCTTAGTCTCTTTTCTTCCCACGTTTAACATAGGTTCTATCGCTAACGCCATGCCAGATTTCAGAAGTGGGCCTCTTCCAGGACTCCCATAGTTGGGAATCTGGGGCTCTTCGTGAAGAGATCTACCAATACCATGACCTACGTATTCACGGACAACACTGAACTTACGGTCTTCAGCATATTCCTGAACCGCATGAGATATATCCGTCAGCCTCCCCCCCACAACCGCCTTTTTTATGCCTTCGCAAAGTGATTGACTTGTCACGTCTATAAGCCTTTGAGCCTCTTCACTTATCTCACCTACACCAACTGTAAATGCACTATCCCCATGAAATCCTTCCACAATTGCTCCAAAGTCCACGCTGATTATGTCCCCCTCCTCAATTTTCCTATTTCCTGGAATCCCATGAACAAGTTCCTCATTAAAGGAAAAGCATATGGTCGCGGGAAAGGGCATACTGGGTGTGGGCTTATATCCCTTAAAGGATGGAATAGCTCCGTTACTCCGTATTACTTCTTCCGCCAAAGCGTCCATTTCAGCGCTTGTGGCACCAGGTCTAATCGCTTCCTTAACAGCGGCTTTAGCCTTTGCGACAACCCTGCCAGCCTCCCTCATAAGATCCAACTCACGTGGCGACTTTATGGTTATTCCGTTGGCGCTTCCCATGACTTCACTCATAAACTACTCTCAAAAAGAAGAGCTATGCTCATAAACAGAACATACATTATACAATGAATAACAACTTCTCATCATCTCACTACATCTTCTAGTGATTCTCTAACCTCATTGATCCCCAACGAGGCGTCAATGCGACGTAAATTACCTGCCTTTTCAAAATAATCAACAACGGGTTCTGTTTCCCTTATATAGACATGAAGTCTATTCCTAACCACAGCGGGTTTGTCATCTTCTCTCTGATACAAAACTTCTCCGCAGGAATCGCAACTATTTTCTTCTCTTGGGGGAGAAAATATCTTATGAAATGGTGTCTGACACGAACTACATATCATCCTTCCTGAGAGACGCTGGACGAGATCATCCTCTGGCACATCAAAGAAAACAACCCTATCTACCCCACCAATATCCAATAATTTCTCGTCTAGGGCTTTAGCCTGCGGTAACGTGCGAGGAAATCCATCTAATACGAACCCAGCGGAATGCTTGGGTTCTTCTATCCAATTCATAACCATGTCAATGGTTACATCGTCAGGAACATATTCACCTTTTTCCATGAAAGTCTTTGCCAATCGGCCAAGTTCTGTATTTCTTGAAAGATTATCTCGAAACAAATCTCCCGATGAGACACTATGAACTCCCGCAAGGTCTGCAATATGCGAAGCTTGGGTCCCTTTACCAGAGCCTGGGGGACCCATGAGTATTATCTTCAAAGGATTTCGCCTCCTCTGCCTAAAAAACCCCCCATCTTTAACCTATAAACCCTTCATAATTTCTCATGAGTAATTGAGATTCCAATTGCCTCATAGTATCGAGAGCAACACCAACCATGATGAGAAGACTGGTACTACTAAGTGTCAAGGCTCGTATGCCTGTCAACTCCGTGACGAAAAAAGGTATCACCGCTATAGCACCCAAGAATAGGGCGCCTCCCCATGTAATTCTTATAATCACCCTGTTTAAGTATTCTTGGGTCGGTTCACCAGGTCTTATTCCAGGAATAAATCCCCCATTTTTCTGAAGATTGTCGGCCAAATTTTGCTGCTGGAATATGACTATGGTATAAAAAAATGTGAACATCACAACCAAAATAAATACAGCAATCCAGTAAGGAGGATTTGAAGGATCCAAAGTGTTCGTAAAAAACGTTGCAACGGTATTGACGAATCCCCCATCGAGAGGATTACGGAAATAGCTAGCTATGGTCCCCGGCAATATGATGATAGAAAAAGCGAAAATTAACGGGATCATCCCTGCCGTGTTGACTCTTATGGGGAGAAAACTTGACCCGCTTTGCCTCTCCATCCGTCCTCCCCTGAAAACACTCCGCCCGTACTGTACCGGTATACGTCTTTGAGCTTCGTTAAAAAAGACTATTATGAATATAATAGCGAAACCAATAATTCCTAATAGCATAAGTCCTGAAACATCTTGGCTTTGCAAAAAACCCCTACCAACCATCTGTGGAAAACTGGCGACTATACCTCCAAATATGATGAGTGAAATCCCATTACCCAAACCTCGTTCGGTGATGAGTTCCCCAAGCCATACGAGAAACATGGTGCCGGCAACCAAAGATCCCATCATCGCGAATGTGTGAAGGTTTAACCCAAATTCCACGTTAGGCAGAACTCCAGAAGACATAAGCAATGTCAGTTGACCCCAACCTTGAAGAAAGGCTATCGGTACTGTCAGATAATGAGTATATTGATTGATCTTTTGTCTACCGTAATCACCCTCTTGAGATAACTCTTTAAGGGATGGGATTACCGGTGTCAAAATCTGCATCACTATTGAGGAGGTTATGTAGGGATAAACCCCTAAAGCCGCAACACTAAGTTTTGCTAACGCTCCTCCGCTGAAAAGGTCCAAGAAACCAAGAAGGGCCTGTTGTCTGAAAGCCTGGGCAAGAGCCTGGGTATCTACACCCGGCACGGGAACATGTGCAACAAACCGAAAAATCAAAAGCATCGCAAAAGTAAAAAGTATCTTGTCGCGAAGTTCGGGGACGCGCATGGCGTCAATCATCGACTGAATTAACTGCGGTCTGGAGACCGGCTCACCTCTTGCCGGCGCGTTCTGTCGAACCATCTAGCTAATAACCTGGACAGTGCCGCCGCCGGCCTCAATCTTAGACCTAGCAGAAACAGAGCATTTGTGAGCCTTCACATTAAATTGCGCTGCCGTCTCCCCTCTACCTAACACCTTGAGAGGTTTATTTGTATTTTTTAAAGCCCCCACTTCAACCAATGTCTCAAGATTTACTTCTCCCCCATCGGGGAAAAACTCATTCAATGAGTCAATATTCACAATACTGTAATGCACTTTGAAAATATTATTGAAGCCTCTCATCGAAGGCAGTCGCTTTATAAGCGGAAGCTGTCCCCCTTCGAAGCCCAGACGAACTCCTCCGCCTGAGCGAGAATTTTGTCCTTTCATACCTCTCCCAGAAAAACTTCCTGATCCGCTCGCATCCCCTCGACCTATTCGTTTCCTCTTTGTTGAGTTATTTGGATTAAACGTATGTTGATTAAGCGCCATGTTACAAATGTTTCCTTGGCCAAAATTTATGGCTATCGCTGGTCAGTCCAGTTCTTTCACTTCTATGAGGTGGGAAACTTTATTGACCATCCCAATAATAGAAGGGGTGACGTCATGTTCCACAGTATGATGAAGACGTCTCAACCCGAGACTTTCGATGATTCTTCTTTGTCTCAGTGAGTACCCAATCGTACTCTTTTTCCAAGTAACCGATATTCTTGCCATACAATACTTCCCAGTGCCTAATTTTCCACAGAATCTTGAGATTCGGCCAGTTCCGCGCGTTGGGCGAATTCGCGCCTGCGCAGAAGCTCTCTTTCAGGGTCCTTCATAGACTGAAGTCCTTCCATAGTTGCCTTAACCACGTTTGTCGGGTTTGTACTCCTCCGAACTTTTGTGACGATATCTTTTATCCCTGCAAGCTCAATCACAGCTCGAACAGAGTCTCCGGCAATTACTCCAGTGCCAGGTGGCGCTGGCTTTAGCATTACAACGCTTCCTCCATATTTAACCGTCACCTCATGCGGAACAGTGTCCCCTTTGATAGGAACCTCAATCATGTTCTTCTGTGCATAAGTTGATCCTTTGCGTATGGCATCAGGAACTGCATCCGCCTTACCCATACCTATCCCGACCTTCCCTTCTCCATCCCCCACAACCACCATTGCACTAAAGCTGAGATGCCTTCCACCTTTCACGACCTTAGAAACCCTGTTGATGCGAACCGTCCGCTCAGTCAAGCCAGAGTCTTCTTCCTCCCCTCTATTCCTTCTTCTTCCTCGCTGTTCAACCATGTAATTGTCACCTAAACCACTAAGATTTTACTTACGTCTTACTACAAAAAATTGATTAGAATTCCAAGCCTGCTTTCCTAGCAGCATCGGCAACTGCCTTAACTCTTCCATGAAATTTATATCCCCCCCGATCAAACACCACCGTCTGAACACCTTTTTGCTTTGCCCTATTGGCTGCTGCTTCTCCAACCACCGTTGAAACACTTTTTTTGTCTGTTCCTTGTACTTTATTTCTAATTTCATCTTCTAGGCTCGACGCAGAAGCTATCGTATTCCCTGATTCATCATCAATAACCTGCACGTATATGTTATTGAGGCTTCTGTAAACAGAAAACCGTGGCCTTCCAGAAGTCCCACTGATTTTTTGCCGAACCCTCTGATGCCTTACAACACGTTTTGATTTACCACGGCTAGCCGCCATTTGCTAAGCCCTCCTAGCACTTTTACCAGGCTTGATACGCACATATTCACCAGCGTATCGAATTCCTTTGCCTGTATAAACGTTGGGTGGTCTGACTTTTCTTATCTCAGCCGCGAGTTGTCCCACCGCTTGTTTATCTATTCCAGACACCTTTATCTTATTGTTATCTTCTACTTCTAGAGTCACACCTTCTGGAGGTTCTATCGCAACCAAATGACTAAGCATAACACTAAGAGTTACCCCTTTTCCTGTCTGTTGCACTCTGTAACCCACCCCTACAAGTTCAAGGTCTTTCTCAAAACCTTCACTGACACCTGTGACCATGTTCGCTATGAGGCTTCGAGTTAATCCATGAAATGCCTTATGCTCAGATTCGTCACTTGGTCGAGATACCTTGATAACACCATCAGATTCTTCAATAGCTATAACACTATTGAAGGAGTTCGACAGCTGACCTCTAGGTCCTTTAACTGTAACCCCAGAACCCTCAATCTGAATATCGACGTCTTTTGGAAGTTCTATTGGTTGATTCCCTATTCTGGACATTTACCCGCCTCAAATATTTCTAACTGACTTAACACTTAGTTCTGTGACTACCAAATATAAAACAGAACTTCCCCACCGACACCCGAAGCACGGGCCTGAGATCCTGACATAACGCCTTGGTTTGTGGACAATACAGCTATCCCACTTCCTCCATGAATATGAGGAATATCATCCTTACTTACATAAACTCTAAGCCCAGGTTTGCTAACCCGCTTCAAACCAGTAATAGCCGAGTCGTTTTTCTGCCAATAATGCAACTTAATATCAACTGTAGGTGTTTTTTCATCTTCATCCTTGACATCAAAATCTGTTATGAAACCTTCTTCTCTCAAAATTCGAGCAATCTCAAGCTTCATTGTCGATGAAGGAACACTCACTATTTGGTGTCCTACCATGATCGCGTTACGTATTCTTGTAAGCATATCTGCTATAGGATCGGATACTGCCATTTTCGAATTCCTTTAACGTAGTTGTTGGTTAAATTACCAGCTGGCTTTTTTTACACCAGGGAGTTGCCCTAGATGGGCTAGTTGCCTAAAACAAATCCTGCATACCCCTACATACCTGATATATCCCCGTGGCCTGCCACAGCGGTTACATCTATTACGGATCCGGACGGGGAACTTAGGCCCTCTTTTCCAACTCTCTATCTTTGATTTCTTGGGCAATTTTTCACCTATACTTCAATCTTCAAGTTTGACAAAAGGCATACCCATAAGCTCCAAGAATCGCATCCCTTCTTGGTCGCTCTTAGCTGTCGTTACAAGTACAATCTGCAACCCTCTAATTCGGTCTATGCTGTTGTAATCAATTTCAGGGAATATTGTGTGCTCTCTTATACCTATTGAGCAATTTCCTCTCCCGTCGAAGCAATTCCGAGGGATACCTTGAAAATCTCTTATACGGGGGAGGGCAGCATTTAATAGCCTATCGGCGAATTCATACATCCTTCTTCCCCGCAGGGTGACTTTCGCCCCAATTGGCATTCCTTCACGGATCTTGAAGCCTGCAATGGATTTCTTTGCTCTGGTGGTTACAGGCCTCTGACCCGTAATAAGAGTTAGATCCGCTGTAGCACTTTCAATCGCTTTGTTATTCTGAAGCGCTTCACCCAAGCCCATATTGATAACAATTTTATCTAATTTAGGGATCTCCATAACACTGGAATATCCGAACTCTTTAACTAGCTCTGGCCCCACTTCCTCCCGAAGTCTTTCTAACAAGCGTGGGGGACTGTAACTGAGATTTTTCTCTTCGGTCGTCATTCGATCACTTCCTGGCATTTCTTACACACTCTCGCCCGACCGCCATCACCCAATACTTTCACCTGTACCCTCGTTGCAGCCTGGCAATGAATGCATATAAGCCTGACATTCTCTATCGACACCGACATTTCCTTTTCTATGATCTCCGCCCCTCGCATACCTTGAGCTTTCATATGGCGTTTGACCATTCCCACCCCTTCAACAACAACCTTTTTTTTTGATTTAATAGTTTGCTGAACCGTACCTTGCTTTCCTCTATCTTTACCTTTCGTGATCAAAACCAAGTCACTCTTTTTTATCCTCATTAGAGAACCTCTGGAGCCAAAGATACAATCCGCATAAAGTCTTTGTCCCTTAGTTCCCTTGCAACTGGGCCAAAAACTCGCGTTCCTCTTGGCATACGGTCATCATTCACAATAACCGCCGCATTTTCATCAAATTTAATATGTGAACCGTCCTTCCGCCTGTGCCCCTTTGCAGTCCTGACGACAACAGCCTTGACTACTTCACCTTTTTTCACCGTCCCGGACGGTGAAGCCTCCTTCACGGATGCAACTATAATGTCGCCAAGCCACGCGTATTTCCTACCCGAACCCCCCGGAACACCTATACAACTGATAACCCGAGCACCGGAATTATCTGCCACTTTAAGCCTTGTGTATATTTGGATCATAACTCTTACAATTTCTCTCTAATTAACGGAATAGGAACATTCCGTAGTACTAATCATTAACCTCAGAAACACCATTCTCAACTCGTTCATGCCCAGAGGAATCGAAGTCATCCATATTAATTTCAGACGGCTGCAACTCAGCTACATCACCCTTCTGCAAAACTTCCTCTACTTTCCAGCGTTTGGTTTTCGATGTAGGCCTTGTTTCAATGATACGAACTGTGTCACCAAGTCGGCATTCATTACTACTATCGTGCACTTTGAATCGACTCCACTTTCGCACGTTCTTTTTATAGACACGGTGCGGTTGCAACCATTCAACAGATACAACAATGGTTTTATCCATTTTATCGCTAACAACTTTACCTATCTTGATTTTTCTTCTTTCGTAACTCATTAAGAACTCTCTACAATTTCTCTTTCACGAATCACCGTCATTATTCTGGCAATCCTCTTTCTGGCCATTCTAATCTCATTCACATTGGTCAATTGCATCGTTGCAACCCGAAATCTAAGGTTCATCATATCCTTCTGGGTAGATTCCAATTCCTCAGCCAGATCCTCGCCATTTAGTGCTCTTATGTCATCTATTTCTGCCATTTTAAAATACGCCTTGATTAACTAGCAGCGGAGCCAATGCCAGGTCTCGAGACTATCCGTGTGCCCATGGGCATCTTAGAAGCCGCGAGAGTCAGTGCATGTTTCGCTATGTCCTCTGGTATTCCCGCCATCTCAAAAAGAACTCGCCCAGGTTTTATTACTGCAACCCAATGGTCTGGTGCTCCCTTTCCTTTACCCATCCTAGTCTCGGCCGCGCGGGCCGTTACACTCTTATCGGGAAACACCCGTATCCACATACGGCCACCTCTCCTAGCATATCGAGTCATAGCACGCCTAGCTGCCTCAATCTGTCTGGAAGTGATCCAGGCGTTCTCTGTGGCTTTCAAGCCATATTCGCCGAAGTTAAGGCTACTGCCAGAAGTGGCCATGCCTTTCCTTCGTCCTCTGTGATGGTTTCTGTATTTAACTCTTTTTGGCTGCAACATTTTGCAATTCCTATGTCTGCTTAATTATCCTGTTTACAGTGATCTGACATACATAAGTTTTCTTACTCAATTTATTATTGGTCGGACTCTTCATCTGCAGTCACCAAAACCTCTATAGCCGGAACATCCTCATCCTCGTTCGATCCCGCGATCGGCAACTCTGGTCTATCAACAGATTCTCCGATTATTGTCGGGTTCATAATCTCGCCCCGACATATCCAAACCTTCACACCGATAACCCCAAACTCAGTAGCAGCTTCTGCTAACCCATAGTCAATGTCAGCTCTGAGGGTGTGGAGCGGAACTCTCCCTTCATGGGCTTTCTCCTGCCTCGCGATATCAGCCCCAGCCAATCTACCGGAGGCTATAATTTTTATCCCCTCTGCCCCAGACTGCATGGTTCTGGTGAGTGACTGCCTAATAGCTCGCCTGAATGCAATGCGTCTCTCAAGTTGGTCTGCAATATTTCTCGCGACCAAATAGGCATCGAGTTCCGGTTGCCTAACCTCTTTAACATTCAGACGGGTTCTACGATTGCCAGTCATTAAGTCAAGTTCTTTCCTGAGCTCGTCAACACGTGTACCCCCTCTACCGATCACGATACCCGGTCTCGCGGTATGAATAGTGACAGCGACCTCGTTGGAATCCCGCTGAATATCCACCTTGGTTATCCCAGCATCCTCGTACATAGCGTTTATCTTGCCCCGAATGGTTATATCTTGATTTACAAGATTCGCATACTCAGAACCACGGGCAAACCAAGTGGCATTCCAATCCTTCGTTATACCGACCCTAAATCCGTTCGGATGAATTTTTTGACCCAAACTACAGTCCCTCCTCATCAACGACAACCGTTATGTGACTACTTCTCCTAATGATCCGCCCAACTCGGCCTCGCGCTCTAGCCCTAAACCGTTTAAGCCTAGGGGCTTCGTTTGCAAAAATCTCTGAAATTTTCAAATCTTCAGTCCGAGCCATCAATTCATTCTCCGCATTTGAGGCAGCAGACTTAACTGTCTTAGCCACCCTAGCGGCTGCAGGAGAGGGCATAAATCTTAATGTTGTGAGAGCTTCTTCCACATTCATGCCTCTCACAAGATTCACTATCGGTTTAAGTTTCTTTACCGATATCCCTGTGTTACTAGATTTCGCTCTTATACTCACTGTATTTACCTAATTAACCCTATTAAACTGTTAGCTATTAACCAGAAATCCGTTCAATCCTAGAAGAATGTCCTCGAAATGTTCTCGTGGGGGCAAACTCGCCCAACTTATGTCCAACCATATTTTCTGTAACAAAAACAGGCACATGTCGACGACCATCGTGGACAGCTATGGTTAAACTAAGCATATCCGGCATGATGACAGAGGCTCGTGACCATGTTCTAATTACCTCACGGCTGTTAGAGCGAATTGCATTCTCCACTTTCTTCGCCAGTTTCGGGTTTACGTATGGACCCTTTTTTGTTGATCTAGACATTTTGAAAAGCCCTAAACTCCTTACTTTTGGTATCGCTTTCTAACTATGAATTTGCTAGAAGGTTTCTTCTTTTTTCTGGTCCTATAGCCCAACGCCGGCTTACCCCAGGGGGTCTTAGGTCCAGGCATCCCAATAGGGGATCTACCTTCACCGCCGCCATGGGGATGAGCATTAGGAGCCATTGCAACACCACGAACTGTAGGTCTTATACCTAAATGGCGCTTCCTACCCGCTTTGCCGAGCTTCACATTCTTATTATCAACAGCACTAAGTTGACCTACAGTAGCCATACAAGCGCTAAGAATATTTCTCATTTCTCCAGAAGGTAGCCTCAACAGAGTGTACTTTCCATCCGTAGCTAGAACTTGGGCAGAACTACCTGCACTCCTGACTATCTGCCCTCCTCTCCCAACTTTAAGTTCCACATTATGAACAACTGTGCCCGAAGGTATATTCTCCAAAGAAAGAGCATTGCCAGGGCGTATATCTGCATTTTCACCAGATATTACTCTGTGCCCAACTCTCAGTTCGTTGGGAGCAAGAATATATCTCCAGTCACCATTTTCAAATTTAATCAGTGCGATCCTAGAGGACCTATTCGGGTCGTATTCAATGGTCTCAACAGTTCCTGGGATACCAAAATTATCCCTCTTAAAGTCGATAATTCTGTACCGTTTTTTGTGGCCCCCACCTCTGTGTCTAACGGTGATACGGCCAGAAGAATTTCTTCCTCCCGTTCTCTTAACGGGTTTAACAAGACTTTTTTTGGGTTTTCTTTGCGTTATATCATCGGTAGTTTGAAGAACAAGTCCTCTCTGTCCCGGCGTCAACGGTTTTCTTACTTTAAGAGGCATTAAACACCCTCGAACAGTGTTATGGAATCACCAGGTGAAACCGTAACGATGGCTTTCTTCCAAGACCTCAATTGCGAGTACCTTGGACCAAATCTTTTCTTTTTCCCTCTAACGTTCATCGTGCGAACTTTTCTTACAGATACCCCAAAAGCTGACTCCACGGCATCTTTTATCTCATGCTTGGTGGCAGATGGCGCCACTTCAAACACATATCTATTGTCTTCTTGTAAAAGAGTAGACTTTTCCGTAACAACCGGCTTGCGAAGAATCGAGAACTTGTGAAGTTTGCTCATTACTTAACCTCAGGTCCAGCTTCTTCAGTATCAATCTCTTCAACCAGCTCTTTTAAAAGCTCCCTATCTGACAAAACCTTAGTTGGCCGCTCAACTTCCTCTACATCTTCCCCAGATAAGCCTATGCTGGAATCATCTGGTGAGTCATCAGCAGCGACGGGGACTTTTTCCACAAGGTCGGAGACCCTCTCACCTTTGTAGACACCTCCCCAAGTTTCTTCAATCTTCCTAACTGCATCAACTGTCATAACAATCGATGATTTATTGATAAGATCCAATGTGTTTAGAACATTGGCGGGAAGAGTTTTCACCCTCTGCAAATTACCTGAGGCTCTGACTACATTGTCGTTTCTCCCGTTTGTGACTACTAATGCGGATCCCGTAGTCTGAAGGGCTTCTAAAACAATCTTCATCGACTTAGTTTTGGAGTCTTCTATGTCCAAATTATCGACCACAACCAAGGTGCCCTGCCGAACCTTATCGGACAACACAGAAAGGATAGCTAGTCGTCTCATTTTCTTGGGTGTACGCTTGCGGTAACTTCTGGGATTAGGGCCAAAAGCACGCCCACCACCAACCCATATAGGGGACCTTATAGACCCCTGGCGAGATCGCCCTGAATGCTTCTGTGGCCTTGGCTTGGCACCCCCACCAGAGACTTCAGATCGGGTTTTAGTCTTGACGGTTCCCTGCCTTCTATTAGCCAAATGTCCAACAACTACTTGATGGACCAAAGCAGCTTTCTCAGGGACACCGAAAACGTCGTCCCTGACGTCAATTTCTCCGGATGATCCACCTTTTATATTTTTAACTTGTAATTTCACGCCAATTAACTCTTTAGCTCAGACTTTTTAATAATTACCAAGGCATCCTTGTGACCGGGGACCCCTCCCTTTACAAGGAGCAGGTTCCTGTCGGAATCAACCATAACAACTTCCAGATGTTTGACTGTCACTTTGTCTCCGCCCATACGGCCAGCCATCCTCATGCCTTTGATTACACGACCTGGTGTCGTCCCAGCACCAATGGAACCCGGAGCCCGGTGCCTATCAGACTGCCCGTGCGTCTTAGGGCCACCTCGAAAGTTATATCTTTTGACTCCCCCTTGGAATCCTTTCCCTTTGGAGGTGCCAGTTACATTAACTTTCTCACCAACCTCAAATATACCAACACCAATCTCTTCACCAACATCTACAGAAGATACATCATCTGCTGAAACTTCTCTAAGATGCCGAAAGTTTCGGCCACCAGATTTAGATACATGACCTTTCCTGGGGGAATTAACCTTCGTGACAGGATCAAATCCCAACTGAATACTCTCGTACCCATCAGTTTCATCCGTCTTAATCTGTATGACAGTGCAGGGTCCCGCCTGAATAGCTGTCACACTATCGGCAGTCCCATCCTCGTGAAAGAACTGGGTTCCTCCAATTACTTTCCCTAATATTCCATGTAGCGTCATATAAACTTCTAGCCTATCTTTAGTTTAGTTTCTTTATTGCGGGTCAATTTTAGAGTTTAAGAGATATATCCACACCGGCTGGCATATCAAGATTCGTTAATGAATCGATAGTTTTAGATGTAGGGCTATGGATATCTATTAATCGGTTGTGTGTTCTTATCTCAAAATGCTCCCTTGAGTCCTTATCAATATGAGGGGCTCGAAGAACGCAAAAACGCTTTATGGCCGTTGGAAGAGGAATAGGGCCAGACACCCGGGCGCCAGTTCTCTCCGCTGTCTCTACTATCTGACCAGCAGATTGATCCAAAATTCTATGATCAAAAGCTTTAAGGATAACCCTAATCTTTTGCGCAGCCTGTGTCATAATGATTTCCTATAAATTTATACTTTGTAATTCTCTTTAAGATTGCCTGTTAGATCCACCGCTAGGTGGACTGAGCCTCCACTACAGACTCCGGAGCCTCTAAGTATCTATTGAACTCCATCGAATATCCAGCTCTACCCTGTGTAATTGATCGCAAGTCATTGGCATACCCAAAACTTTCGGCTAAAGGCAATGAAGCTTTCACTATTTGGGTGTCATTCTGAGCATCGATGCTTTCAACTGAAGCGCGGCGTCTTCCGAGATCACCTATCACCTCACCCAGATAGTCCTCTGGTGTAACAACCTCCAACGTCATTACCGGCTCTAGTACAACAGGATTACATCGGTTTACAGCGGTTCTAGCCGCCATTGAACCTGCTATTTCAAAAGACACTTTAGAGGAGTCCACGTCATGATAAGTTCCATCAATTAGTCTTACTAGAAGATCAATAACTGGAAAACCGGATTTCGGCCCATTATTAAGAGCTCCCCTGACTCCATCCTCAACAGAGGAAATATATTCTGTGGGTATTGCTCCTCCTCTAATCTTATTTTCAAACTGAACACCCTCTCCTCTTTCAAGAGGTTCCATCTCAATAATGACGTGCCCATACTGACCATGCCCACCAGATTGGCGGACGAACTTACCTTCTGCAGTCGTGTTTTTGCGGATAGTTTCCCTAAACGCTACTCTGGGACGGCCGACATTGGCCTCAACTTTAAACTCCCTTACCATTCGATCAGTTAGTATCTCCAGGTGTAGCTCACCCATACCAGACATAACGGTCTGTCCGGTTTCATCGTCATAGTGAACCCTGAAAGTAGGGTCCTCATCAGAAAGCTTCACGAGAGCATCAGATAGTTTGTCCTGGTCAGCCCTAGCCTTTGGTTCAATCGCAACTGAAACGACCGGGTCCGGAAATTCTATTTTTTCCAAGACTATCGGATTCTCCAAATCACAAAATGTTTCCCCTGTAGAGGTATCTTTCAAACCAACAGCTGCCGCTATTTCCCCAGCAAACACCTCCTCCACTTCCTCTCTCTGGTCAGCATGCATCTTAACTATTCGACCTAGCCGCTCTCGATCACCAGTCACAGTATTAAGGACGGTCGAGCCTGACTTAGCAGTGCCTGAGTAAACTCTGAAATATACCAACCTACCGATAAACGGATCTGTCACCGTTTTGAATGCTAGCGCCGCAAACGGTTCATCAAAACTTGCCTTGCGTTCTAGTACTTCTTCACTCTTTCCAGGTACTGTGCCTTGGACAGAGGGAACGTCTAGAGGAGAAGGCAGGTAAGCACCAACAGCCTCCAAGAGCGGTTGAACACACTTATTTTTTAATGCCGTTCCACTTAACACTGGAACCATCTTATAGGCGATAGTAGCCCGACGAATTGCACCTTTGAGGTCGTCCAATGAAATATCTTCTTCCATCAGGAATTTCTCAAGCAAGCCGTCATCCAGCTCCGCCACTTTCTCAATCATCTCTTGTCGCCTGGAATCAAACTCTTCCTGGTATTCATCCGGAACACCCCCCTCTTCAAACTCTCCACTATCATCGGGATAGGTATATGACTTCCCTTCTACAAGGTCAATAACTCCTCGATAATTGTCCTCAGCGCCCATAGGTATTTGAATAGCAACTGGATTGCCACCCAAGCGGTCTACTATGGTTTTTATCGCCCCATAATAGTCACCGCCAATTTTGTCCATCTTATTTATGAAACAGATGCGAGGTACGTGGTATTTATCAGCCTGACGCCATACGGTTTCTGATTGTGGTTGTACTCCGGCAACTGCATCAAATACCACCACCCCACCATCAAGAACTCTAAGGCTGCGTTCCACCTCAGCTGTAAAGTCAACATGGCCCGGAGTATCTATGATATTAATATCCCACTCACCCCAAGTGCAGGCAGTGGCAGCCGAGGTGATAGTAATTCCACGCTCTCTTTCCTGATCCATCCAGTCAAGAGCCGTATTACCGTCATCGGTCGTTCCTAGCTTATGAATCCGCCCTGCAAAATAAAGCACCCGCTCAGAGACAGTAGTTTTACCTGCATCAATATGTGCAATAAAACCTATATTTCTAGTTTGTTTGAGAGAATTTCGTGGCATTTCAATTCACCTGCGATTATGGAGTCCAGACGATCCCTATGAATTTCTACCAGCGATAATGCGCAAAAGCCCTGTTGGCCTCTGCCATCCGGAAGACTTCTTCTTTTCTACGAACTGCAGCCCCTTGGCCCCTTGAAGCATCTAGAAGCTCAGATGACAGTTTCTCTGACATGCCTCTTCCAGATCTTTGGCGAGCACCTGTAACGATCCATCTCATTGCGAGGGCTAAACGCCTCGAAGGTCGTACTTCTGTCGGCACTTGATAGTTGGCCCCCCCAACTCTTCTAGACCTGACCTCAATCATAGGAGTCGCATTTCTAATTGCTTGCTCAAATATCTCGAAGGCGGGCCTTCCACCTTCAGATTCAGCTTTCTCCATGGCACTGTACACAATGCGCTGCGCAACAGTTTTCTTTCCGTGCTGCATAACGCTGTTGATAAACTTAGCTAAGTCAACACTGTTGTGTCTCGGGTCAGGCAATATTTTTCGTATTTCTGCTCTTCTTCTTCGTGCCATGTTCTCTTGAGTAACCTATTTATTCATCTCGGGCGCCGTATTTGCTGCGCCCTCGCTTACGACCCTGCACACCAGCAGTATCTAAAACGCCCCTCACGACGTGATACCTTACCCCTGGCAGATCTCTCACTTTCCCACCCCTAATAAGAACAACTGAGTGCTCTTGAAGATTATGACCTTCGCCGGGGATATAAGCTGTCACTTCCATCCCATTGGTGAGACGAACCCTAGCAACTTTTCTTAGAGCAGAGTTCGGTTTCTTTGGAGTCTGAGTCCTGACTTGAATACAAACACCTCTTTTATGAGGAGACCTAGCCCCTCGACTACCGGTATTCTTTAATGTATTCCACGTGAGGTCTAAAGCAGGAGCAGTATTCTTGCGCTGCTTTTTACGTCTCTTTTTTCTAATTAACTGATTAACTGTAGGCATTAAAAATCCCTATATCTTGGGTTCCTTTAAAAGGCAAAAGTATAGGCCTCCCCGAGGGGCGACAAGGAGCAATTATACGCTCGAGACAAATTAGTGTCAACGCCTGAGAGGACCCAAAATAGGCAGTAAATTTCTTGAATTAAAATACTTTATTCAGGCAGAATTTTAATTACTCTCCGGAAGACGGTTTTTTACGATTACGCTCCAAACCAATAGGAACCTCGACTTCAATAGAGCTGAGTCCGATATCAACCGATAAAATCACCCCCTCTATCACGGGTATTAGAACGTCATTCTCTCCAGCCATGTGAATGACGAAAACATCATTGGCTCCTGTCTCTATAATTTCGGATATAACACCCAAATATTCGCCACGCTCATAGGCTTGTAGTCCTACCAGTTCGTGGTGAAAATATCCTTTATTAGAGGTGACCGCTTCCGCTTCGGGTATAGACAGTTGCAACCCTCTACATTGATCAGCCTCGTTGCGATCTTGAACATCACTAAGTTTTAGCAATACCCCACGCCGATCAAATCTTGAGGACATTATCGTGTGCACTTCCCCATCGAGAAACAGAGTGTTTGCTACATCAAACCTTTCAGATACTTCAGTCGTAACTTCAACACGGAGTTCACCACTTAAGCCTCTAGAACCACGTACAATACCGACCACAATATGATCAGTAGGAGTATTACTGTTGAGCTCTCTTTTGGACCGCAAACAATTTCACCGATATCCAACTTCTTCTTAATCTAAGTCAGTCAATATCCAAATTCGCGTGAACACCATTCTTAACAGCAGCAACCCTAAGCAGTGACCGTATCGACTGGGCGACTCTGCCCTGCCTTCCTATTACTTTGCCTTTGTCTTCAGGATGAACCTGCAGAGTGATAAATACTCTACCTTGCTCATTCTCTTCCTCAGTAACAACAACATCGTTTGGATGCGTCACGATCGACTGCGCTATGTACTCCACTAATTGTTTTAGTTGTGCCATCGGGACTTGCTGTCTCTACTCCGTAGATTCTGTGGCTGGTTCTTGTGTTTGATCACCGGGGAGATTATCCAACATACGCTGCACGGCTTCACTAGGCTGAGCACCTTTACTGATCCAGTCCCTTGCTTTGGCCTCATCGATCACAACTTCGGGTGGGTCTATCATCGGATTGTAGTGACCCAGGTGATCTACAAAAGCCCCATCACGAGGCTTTCTTGAATCTGCTACAACTATCCGATAACTCGGTTGATTTCTTTTTCCTGTCCTCCGAAGCCTAATCCTCAACATTTAGCATTTACTCCTGGTCAGACTTGGTTCCATTTAAGCTTTTCAAAAGCCTAGATTTCCTGCGAGCCGCATTGTTAGAGTGAATCGCGCCTCTCTGAGCTGCTTTATCCAAGGCAACAATCGCAGCGGTGGATGCCTCGACGGCGGCTTCCACATCACCTTCCGCAATTAATCTCCGTGCCTTCGCTACAAACGTTCTCGCCTTAGTACGCAGAGGTTGTTTCTGCTGATTTTTTCTAAGTTGTACTCTGGTTGCTTTTGCGCTTGGCACTATAGGAAGCTCCTATATTCATTAGTTGTATTTCGAGACTTGTCTCGCTGTGTCTGCATCAGGTTCAATACTTCTCAGTCTAGAAACACTAATAATACCATTAACAGCTTCTAAACGGGTATAAAGAGTGCTGAGCTGATCTGTACCACTGATATAGACCGTCAGCGAAATTACGCTCATGTCATCGTATTCTTCAGAAGCAATATTGGCAATATTTACTCGCTCATTGGAAACAACGGAAGTTATATCTCCAAGTAGTCCAACACGATCCCAACCTTTTATCTGAACCCGAACCGGATACAAGGTTTTTGTTTCTCCCCAATCAACAGATACGATCCTTTCAGATTCATCTTCCGCCAATATATTAGGACAGTTCACCCGATGTATTGTGACACCTCTGCCCCTTGTTATAAATCCCACGATTCCGTCCCCCATGATCGGGTTGCAGCACCTGGCAATACTGGTCAATAAATCCCCTACTCCGAGAACCTCTATACCTGATGCCGGGCCCGTCCGAGGCATACCTTGTCTTGTTTCTACATGTGGGACTGGAGAACCAGTAGTTAATCTTCCAACAAGCCTTTCAGTAGTGAGCGTTCCGTCCCCCAAAGCCGCAAACATATCATCAATTACACGATACCTAAGCATGACAGAGGCCTTTTTCTCATCAATATCTA